>Ga0209373_10000814_pt1 | contig 43159 bp, 40 predicted proteins | sample Higcelweek5metaG_FD_187173 | JGI IMG/M metagenome (GOLD analysis project Ga0209373, IMG submission 187173) | Freshwater pond sediment microbial communities from the University of Edinburgh, under environmental carbon perturbations - High... | ecosystem: Environmental > Aquatic > Freshwater >... | reverse complement strand
GCCGGGCGGCCTGGGAAAGATTGGCGAACAGGTTCATCGTGACCTCAGCGCGCGACCGGAACCGTGGATCAGCTGTTCAACCGCTGGACATACTGGGGCATCGAGTCCAGGCCGCGATTGGCCGCCACCCAGAACATCATCAGCAGCATGTAACTGGCCCCCTGCGCGCCCAGCGCCTTTACATCAAGCGTCTTGATTTGCTGGCGTTCCTGCTCCGACAACGCATAATTTGCGAGGAAGGCATCCGGGTTCTCGCCAAACAGGGCCCCCTGGACGGGATTGTTCGCGGCATCGAAAAGTGCGCGTTCAACAGCATAGATGCTCATTTCATCACTCCTTCAAAGATTAACTGCCGGCTGCCATATATCGGCGCCATCATTCCTCGTCCGCGTCTTTGATATGGACCGACATGCCATGCTGGCCGGGCTTGATGTGCTCGCGGAGCAGCATGTCGGGAAGCACATAATCGCCACCATTTTGCTGGCGATAGGCGATAGGCTTCATCGTGAAGAGCTCGCGCATACGTTGGCGCAATGCCTCAGCAGTCTCTTCGAAGCGCCCCTTCTCGATCCGCTGCGCGTTGTAGATCACGAACTGCGGGAGCACATCGAAGCCGGGATAATAGAGCATTCCGTGATTGACCGGGAACAGCAGGTCATCCATCGGGCCATTGATCCCGCGTCCTGAATAATGGTGCGGCCAGCCACCCGTCGTCATCAGGATCATCGCGCGCTTGCCGGCGAACACGCCCTCGCCGTACCGGTCACCCCAGTGCTTTTCCGAATACTCGCCGACGCCATACGCATAGCCATGCGAATAGACGCGATCAAACCAGCCCTTGAGGATCGCGGGCATGGCGAACCACCAGAAGGGGAACTGGATGATGAGAGCGTCGCACCAATTGAGCTTTTCCTGCTCGGCTTTCACATCGTCCGTCAGCGTGCCGCCCAAATAGGCATCCTTGGATGCCAGCCGGGGCTCAAGCCGCTCCTCGGTCGGCCATGCGGGGAAATCTGCGCGATCGACATGCGACTTCCAGCGCTGGGCGTAGAGGTCGGTCACCTTGACCGTATGCCCCTGCTGCTCCAGCTCCTGGATGGCGATATCGCGCAAGGTCGTGTTCAACGACCGTGGCTCGGGATGGGCGTAGACAAGAAAGACGTTCATGATGATATCCGACCCCTCGTTGTATTCACACAGCGCAGAACATGCTGGCGTGTCATCACGCCGCCAGTTCCATGAAGCCGCAGCCGGTGATCCACTCGGGGATCGGCAGGTAATCAATCAGTTCGGCCTTGTATTCGCCGATGAAGCCGAGCGCGACCAGCCAGTTCTTGATCTCCAGCCCGCCATTGCCGGCATTCTCGACGATTTCGTCGTCGCTCATGGCGACGATTGCGTCGATATTGCCGGTCCTGACATGCTCGATGACCTGACGGTCCCAGGTCTCGTTCACGCGGCCGATCTGCGCCATGCCCGGCCAGTGGCTCATGCCGCCGGTGCCGAAGATCGCAACCCGCTGGTTGCCCTCGAAGCTCTCCACCGCCTGGCGCATCGCCTTGCCGATCTCCACGCAGCGCTTGTTGCGGATCAGCGGTTCGACACCCGAATTGATAATGACCGGCACCACCTGCACCTGCGCCTGGTCATGCAGGCACATGTGGATCGGCATCGACGTTGAATGATCCAGATCGATGCTCTTCGCGGTCGCCCAATCGACGCCATTATCCAGGCCATGGTACAGGATATGCTGCGCCAGCGGCTGATCGACCCGGAACTGCACCTTGGGATAACCGAGCCAGGGCTCAACCGGCCCATGCGCATCACCCATGCAGATCAGCGCCTGTGGGATACAGGCCGGGCTGAACATCGTGTAATGATCGTCACCAATCACGATCACGGTATCGGCTTCGATTTCCTTGATACGCGTGCGGATCCGCTGAAAGGCGTTGGCGACACCGTCTCGCATCGCCTGGGGCGGCGCTTCCGGGGTGGTAACGATCAACGGGTCATGCGGAAAAAGAAATCCGCCTACAATCTTGGCCATCTTGCTACTCCAATCTCGGTCATGGGGTGGTGGCCGCAGGCCTGTTCAGGTCCGCAGCCGTGCGCTCAGGCAACCACCGCCTGCTTCAGCTCGTGCTCGTACTTCTTGTGGAGTTCGATCGAGCGGCGGCCCGCCTCGCGCGCGCCGTCAAGATAGGGCGCGGGTGCGAGCTGATAGGGCGGGCGCGTGGGCCCGGCGACCATCCACCCGGCAGCGTTCATCTTTTCCTTTTCCAGGATGATGTTGTAGGTGGAGAAATCAACGAAGCTGCCATTGGGGAACAGCGGCATCTGTGTCATGCCGATTTCCATCGAAAGCTGCTGTGCGCGGCTCCAGTCGCCCGTCTGCTTTGCCTGGATGATCGCATCCCGGAACAAGATCGTGGGTGCGGGCCCGCACACCGCGCAACTGGTCCAGAACGCTTTGTAGAAGTCCGGATCCATACGCGCGGCGCCGTAATAATCCATGTCGATCGGCATGAAGCGGATACGCTTGCGGGTGACGCCGGTGTCGCGCAGCAGGCCGTCGATGCCCGGGTGCTTGCTGCACACGATCTGATCGATGCCTTGCAGTTGCGCCCAGAAGGAGGTGGCGAATTCAAACTTGAACGCCTGGCGGTTGGCATAAACACAGATGCCCATGTCCGGGCAGGCTTCAGCGACGTCCTTGTAATATTGCACGGCGGTCGGGATGCTCGGCGCGCACCACATCGGCAGGCCCAGCATCGTGCCGTTGGCCCCCAGATCGGCGGCGGCGCGCGTCTGACGGATCGTCTCGCGGGTGTTCAGCGCGGTCGTGCCGACGAACACCGGCACCCGTCCGGCTGCCGCGTCAATGATCGTCGCCATGAACTTGTATTTTTCATCCCAGGTCAGGCTGGCGCATTCGCCGAACGTGCCCAGCGAGATGATGCCATCGACGCCTGCGGCGATCAGCCGTTCGACGACCCGCGCCGCTTCGTCATAATCGACCGTGTCTTCCATCCGCCAGTCACTGCTGCCTGGCTTGGCCGGGGTCGGGATGATAGCGAAGGCGCCGACGATGTCGTCTACGGTGATAAGGGAACGCTTGCCGGTCATGATATCAATCCTTCGATACGTGAATGTGCGAAACGGAAGCTTCGGCGCGCGCGATAAAGGCGACCGCCAGCTCCTTGCCATCGAACCGGCCATCGGGGTCCGCCAGGACGATGCTGTCGCCCTCTGCGGTACTGCCGGGCACCATCTGGGCGATAGTGAGGGCCGTGACGGCGGCATTGGAAAGCGCGCGTACCGCCACGCGATAAAAGCCCGCCGGCGGTCGTTGGAGTTCACCCAGCGGGACAGCGACACGACGCATGCCCCCGCTTTCGCCCGGCAGCGCGACCGCCGTGCCCGTGATGCTCCATTGCCGGCCCAGCATGGCCAGCACTTTGCTGAAATCCCCGGCGGCAATCGCAGCGCGCACCCCGGTGGAGGAATAGATCACGCCGGACGGATCGCCGATCTTGGGCATAACGGTAACCGAAATGCCCACATCGGTCGCCGCCTCGGCGAGGAAGGCGGCATTGCCGCTGCGCCCGGCACCGAACCGAAAATCCGACCCCACCACCACAGAGTGGATATGCAGCTTTTCGTACAGAATCCCGAACACGAACCGGAGCGGATCGAGCCGCGCAAAATCCCGATCGAAACGCTGCTCGAACAAATAATCGACACCGATCTGCCCGGCGACTTCCAGCGTTGTCGTGGCATTTGCCAACGCGAAATGCCGGTCACCGCGAAGGACGCTGCGTGGATGCGGTGAGAACGTGACGATCGCCGCGGGCCGCCCCAGGGAACCCGCCAATGCAACGGCGCGGCCAACCAGTGCCTGATGCCCAAGGTGCAACCCGTCGAAATTGCCAAGCGCCGCCACCGCACCGCCCGCCGCCGCCGGAAGCGGATCGTCATTCATGACCGCACGGCATATAAGCGGGCGCGCACGCCCCCGAACGGCGGCTCCGTGATCGATCAGGGGAAGGTCGAACCGCATCACACGACCTCGCAATCCATGTGAACAAGCTTGCCGTCGAACATCGCCAGGATCGGCCCGGCCTCTGCGCGCATTTTCAGTCGCGCGTCCGACCGCATCATTGCATCGATGGCGTCGGGCCCGTCGAACTCCATGATGATCTGGCAATGTATGGCGGGCACATCCGCATCAATCCGCCGCGGCCACACCATCCGGGCGCTATGTACACCGGGAAGTGCACGCAACGCCGACGCCAACTGGCCATCGACCAATGCGCGGAACGCGCTTTCCTGCCCTGCTTTGGGCTTGCCCATGAAAAGGCCGGTCCTGATCCACATGGCGCACCTCACGCCGGGGAGAGGATGGAAGCCATCTTTTCGCGCATACGGGCCTCCCATTCGGGCATGGGCATCCACCCCTCGGTGGCCTCGCACATTTCCTTGGTGCGCGCGTAGATTTCCTCGTCCGTCTTGGTCAGGTCCAGCGGTTCAAGACAGGGCTGCGGAATGTACCAGTCAGTATCAATGAAGAACTCGATGGTGTTGCCTTCCGGATCCTTGGCATAGGTGCTCCAGGCATTGCCATGGTTCGCGGTGAACGGGCTGCTGGCGCCATTTGCCAGCAGCCGCGCGTTCAGATCCCGCATATCCTGCAGCGAGCCAACCCGGAACGAGATCTGGTTGATCGACGGGCCGAATGCCGGGTTCTGCGTATTTTCCGGCAGGCCGGCAGGCCGCCCGGTGGCGAGTACGATCTGGTGATGTTCCTTGGGATCACGCGACAGGAAAACCACATCCATCGTTCCGCCAACCGAACCAATATCGGTAACGAAGAACCCCAATGTTCCGGTATAGAAATCAGCCATGGCCTTAATATCCATGACGCTGACGCCCATATGGCTGAATGCGATATTGGGCCCTTTTTTGGCTTCGGCTTTCATTATTGTTCATGCCTCCCTGTTGATGTCTGGCTACCTCAGCAGCCAATCATTCGGTGTAACTTGTACTCAGGCAACGAGGATTGAACTCCAGAAAATCCTCCCCATCCCGCGCACGCTTCAGCCAGAACGGGTCGTTCAGAAGCGCGCGTCCCACCGCAAGCAGATCGAATTCGCCCGCCTCGTAGCGACGCATCACGTCATCAAGATTGTTCACAGTCTTGGGCGGGGTCATCGTGCCCTGGTACTTCTCGCGCTGGACGCTGGTGCCGCCGACCATGACGGTCAGCGCACCGGTCACTTTTCGGGTCCAGTAGGACAGGTTGCCCGGACGGTCGGCGAAAGCCGGCTCTTTGAAATCGCGCGCGCTCGCCTCGAAGATATCGACACCAGCGTCGGCCATCGGTGCCAGGATCGCCGCCAGTTCCTCCGGTGTTTCGGCCAGGCGGCCATCGAAATCCTGCGGTTTCCACTGTGAGAAACGGAAGGAAATCGGCATGGCCTCACCGATGGCAGCGCGAACTGCCTTGATCAGCGCAACCGCGAACGCCGTCCGCTGGACCGCGTCACCGCCCCATTGGTCGGTGCGCAGGTTGGTGCCTGCCCACAGGAAATTGTCGATCAGATAGCCATGGCCCCCATGGATCGCGATACCGTCGAACCCGGCAGCCTTGGCGTTTGCCGCACCCGCTGCAAACGCATCAATCACGTCCTGAATGTCGCTTTCGCTCATGGCAATGCCGGGGCGATCAAACTTGGCGATATCATCCTTGCTATAGGAAGTCGGCCGGTCAGTGGGGCCCCAGGTGCCACTGGGACTGTAATAGGGCGGCACCGATGCCGGGCGCATCACGCCGATATGCATCAATTGTGGAAAGACCAGGCCGCCGGCGGCATGTACGGTGGCCAGCACCTCCTGCCAGCCGGTGATCACCTCGTCCCCCCACAGGAACGGCGTCGTCCGGCCCGGCCCCATGTCGAAGCCGCCAATCGTGCCGTCATGCTGAACAACGACGGAACCGACCATGACCGTGCCGACGCCGCCTTCGGCCCGCCGACGCAGATAGGTGCCAAAGGCCTCTCCAGGCACACCGTTTTCGGGCACACCACGCGCCATCGGCGACATCATGATGCGGTTGGGAAGGGTCACACCACGGACCTGAAGCGGCTGCAGCAGCGGTGCGATAAGGGACGCAGTGGACATATCGGCCCTGCTTTCGATCAGACGAAGTAGAGGAGGTTCTTGTCGGTGACGACGCGCTGCCCCAGCACGATGTCGCGCGTCACCAGCCGAAGGGCACCATCATCCCCGCGACGCAGCAGATCTTGCTTTTGAAAGACGCTCTGGCTGACTTCATATTCGCGCCGTGCACGATGAACGACGCAATAGCTCCTGACCCGATATTCGCCGTCCGCGTCGCCATATTCGGCTTCGATATTGGAAACGACGTGCCGCAATACCTGCGGCGGATCAAGCATCGGCTGCAGCCCGGTTTCGAACTGTCGGACACGCAAATCGAGATGCAGCATCTTCTCGTCATAGATATAGACGACGCTGCTGCTTCTGTTGCTGTCGTTGCGAAACCGTTCCTCGCTGATCGACATGCGATAGCGGATTGATGGATCGACCATCGTATCCAGCCATACGCGCTGCTTCTCCTGGTCGAACAGACGGGCTTCCTTGAACAGGAAACGTTCGATCTCATAACGCTCGTCGAGCGATACAAAACCGGTAGCGGGCGTGGTTGTGTTCATTTTGATCCTGCCTTTCACAAGCTGGCCAGCCGATCTTTCCAATCGGCGGTGCGTTGTTGAAATTCAGGCCAATCCTTCGCTTCCATGCATTGCGCATAGGTACGATAGAAACTGCGATAGGCGCTCTCGCTGATGTATGGCGCGGTGATGCCGGGCAAAGCCGGATCGATCCGGCTTTGCCCGATCGCCAGCCGGCAGTTCAGCCAGCCCTCGCGCGTCACCAGCCCGCGATTGGGCTGCGTCGCATATTCCATATTGTCGAGATCGTCGGATTCAAGGATGCCCGCCGTGCCGAACGTGCGTTGCACCATGGCGCAGAACCGCTCTTTCAGATGCTGCGGCATGTTCACTTCGGCAAAGGCCCATGTCAGAATCTCCACCTTGTCCGGGCCGATCGGGTTCCAGACCTTGAACAGGTTCAGACCCTTCAGGAACGAACAGTTCGGAAACATGGCGCCGTTCCAGAACCCGTTATAAAGTCCCGCATAATCCGGTCCGTGGACCGCCGCCACTTCGCCCGCGCGTGACATGAGCCAGCCTGCCAGCTCGTCGTCGCCATAGGCGGCGATCATCCCACCATTCTTGAACACACCCACCCCGTGTCCGTAGCGGGTGGTGGCCTGGAACCCCAGTGTGGGATCGGAAAAGGCTTCGGGCGAAACATTGCTCGCCTGCATCGCCTTCAGGGCGGAACTATGGGTGATGCCGACATGATAGGTATCACCCACGAAATTCTCGGTCGTCGTCTTCCAGTTTGATCGGATCACCGAGCGGCTGGGGGGACCGATAAATTCCAACCCGCCTTCGATGCCCGACCAAATGTCGAGATACCAGGTGAAATCCCCCAGGAACTCCGCAAGCGGCGGCGCCGTTTCATCCATGCAGCCGAACACGAAACCATTATAGACGGCGACCTTGGGAACCGGGCGCAGCTTCCAGCGCCCCTTGTCGAGACCATCGCCATAGGCCTGCGCAAACGGCACCCCGCGCAGTTCGCCATTCATGTCGTAGGTCCAGCCATGATAGCCGCAGACAAACGCCTTGCGATTGCCTGCCTCCGCCATGCAAAGCCGATGGCCCCGATGCATGCACTGGTTCAAGTGGGCCGTGATGCTGCCGTCGCGTTGGCGGCTGACAATCACTTCATCCTCGGCCATCCGGGCCAGCACGAAATCAGCCGGGTTGCGGATCAGCGATTCATGCGTGAGAAACAGCCAGCTTCGCTTGAAAATCCGTTCAAGTTCCTGCTCGTAAATCTCCTTATCCCAGAAGATTCGACGGCTTTGCATGCCCTGTTCTATGTCCACAAGATCGGTAATTGATACCATGACGTCCTCCGCGTCTTTTTTATTTGAAGATTGCGTGCGAACAACACGCTTTGCCGCTCAGCTAAGCAGAACCAGAACGATAGGGAAGCGCTGATACATCCCTATCTCGCGCGCGTTTGACAAAGCCTCCATAGCGCCGTCGAAAACCTGAATGACAAACGCTTGCTTGTTCCGTTGGACAGGCTGCGGCGCTCTGCTTAGCCTGCGAGGTATTCTTCAAAGAAGTCCAGACGGTCATTGCCCCAAAAGAACTGATCATCGACAATCATCGTCGGAACACCGAACACATGCTGCGCATGTGCAGCCTTGTTGCCGGCGTCGTAACGAGCGACTGCCGCATCGCTGGCGATAAAGCTGGTCAGGTGATCCAGCGACCAGCCCATGGCAGCCGCAGCAACCTCCAGGATCCGGTCTTCACCGATTGATGTGCCGTTACCCCAGAATTCGCCCCAGACCGCGTCAGCATATTCGGTGATACGCCCCTCGTCGATCGCGAGGAATGCGCCGATATTGGCACGATCAGGGGAAAAGGACGTCCCGGTTGGCGGCACGAACGGCAGTCCATAACGCTTCGACCATCTGTTCAAGTCCATGAACGAATAGCGACGCTTCGCCGGCATCATCACCGTCGGTGGCGCGGTATTCCCGGTCGCCAGCTTCGCCTGTTTGAGATCGATCGGCTTGTAGGTGACCGAGCAGCCGTATCGTTCACAGATATCCAGCACGCGATGATGTGCGAGATAGGCGTAGGGACTGACAAAATCGAAGTAGAAATCAACGTTCTTCATAGACTGTTTCCTGCCGCCGCGCGTCACGCCTTAAGGAAAAATTTCACGTCGTGCGTGGCCTCGTGAAGTTTTTCCATCTGAAGGATGTGCCCGCAGGCGGAATATACCTTGACCTGACTGCCGGGGATGCCTTTGTGGAAGTCCTCGGCATGGGCGGCGGGGGTAACGCGATCATTCTCACCCCAAAGGATCAGGGTCTTGGCCGCGATACGATGAAGCCGCTTGCGCAGGCCGTAATCGGGGAAAGGCCACAGGAACTTGCCGGCCACACCCTGCTGCCAGGTGACTTGGGCGATGAAGGCCGGCATCATTTCCGGGTTGGGCGGCGGCGTAAACATTTCCATCGCGCCGGGCGCGGTGCGGAAATCGTGGAACAGGAAGCCGGGCATCGCCTGCGGTGCCGACGTATAGAGGTCGGGAATACCGCTCGGCGCATCGTCGCGCCACAACCCACATGGGCCCAGCGGCACCAGCTTGGCAAACAAGTCGGGATAAAAGGCGGCCAAGTCGCAGGCAACCATCCCGCCCATCGACTGCCCCACCGCCGCAGCGCCGGTCAGCCCCAGCTTGCGCAGCACTTCCTCATAGATCAGCAGCAGATCATAATAGCTGTCGAGCTTGTAGATCGCATACGGATCCCCCGGCGTCGTGCCCGGCATTTCAGGAGCATAGACCGTATAATCCTCGGCCAGCGCATCAAGGAACCGGTCCCAATAAAGCCCGGCCGCCGGATGGAAATAAACCAGTGGCGGACCCTCGCCAGCCACACGCACGCGCACCTTAATCTCACCGCCCCAGGCATCGACGATCTCGTCCCGCTGCGGTCCCTTGATCCCATCACCACTCATCGCTTCACACTCCTGATCTTTGCTCGTTTTTGTTGACGCCGCCCGCTCAGGAGAGGCCCGTCGGCCACCATTCATGCTTCCAGCCTTCGGCTTCGAAGCCATTGTCCTTCCACGCCTGACGCAACCGGGGGATCACACCCTCGGCGATCAAAGACATGCTCTTCTTGACCAGCGGCGTCGGCATTGAACCCATCTGCGTCATCAGCAGCAGGCTACCAATGCGGAAATCCTTGACCAGATCGATCAGTTGCTGCGCCACCGTCTCGACACTGCCGACGATGCAGCACTGCGCATCGACCAGTTCGGAATAGGTGATCGTCTTCATCTTGGGCACCAGCCCGAAATCGACCGGATTGCGCGCAATCGCCTCGACACCCTTGATGTCGTGATAGCCTGCCAACCCCAGATCCTGCATCGTCATCGCGCCAAAGGCGTTGCGGAACCCGTTCTGCAGGTGCGGACCATAGTCGCGGTGCGCCTCTTCGTCGGTTTCGCCCACCGCCACCGTCTGCAGGAAGGCGAGACGATAGGGATTGGCATCACGCCCCATCTCGGCGGCCATATCCCAATAGCGCTTGAACACCGCGCTGCCGGCCTGACGCGGCCCGAACCAACCCGGATAGAGGAACACCTGATCGCGCTCAAGAATCCCACGCAACGTCACCGGATTGCCCACCGCCGGCGCCCATACCGGCAGCTTCTTCTGCGCTGGCCGCGGCCAGATGTTGACATAAGGGTGCTTGTTGAATTTGCCGTTGAAGGCGAATGGCTTGGGTTCGGTCAGCGCCCGGTCGATCAGCGCGATGTTCTCGGCGAAGCGCGGACGCGTCTCGATCGGCGGAATACCCTGGTTCTGGTTCGAATCATAGCTCAGCGAGATCGGGAAGCCCGCGATCATCCGACCGCCACTGATCTGGTCGATCACCGAAAATTCCTCGGCAACCCGCAATGGCTCCTTGGTCTTACCCAGCGACCGGCCCACACATGCCAGCGCCGGCGTCAGCCCCTCCGCCTGCGTCGCATAAGCCAGCGCCGCCAATTCCAGGTTCGGATTGGGCAGCACATCATATGCCGCCTGGCTATGCTCCGTCACACCCAACCCGTCGAACCCGACGCGCGCCGCGTGCATCATCTCGTCCAGGAAATTGATGTGCGCCTCATGCATCTTCGCCGGCTCAACCAGGTCGAAGTAAGACGGCGTCACCACCGAGCGATTATGCGCTGCAAAATCATCAGGCAAATAGCGGTAAGGTAACTGCTGGAATGCCAGAACCTTCATCTTCCACTCCTCAAGGGCCACCGATATCAACGGCATACCGATTACGGCGCACCGCCCGTCCAGCGGTCCATTGCCGCCGGATCAGATCATCGCCTCACAAAAATAACCGTACCATGTAGTTCGGATTTTTCAAGCAGGATTCTTGTCGGAGATTCGGCTGGGGATTGAAGATATTCCCGATGACACGGGTGTGCCTTACGGTTTCATCCCAATACGGATCCCTGCAGGCGGACACGCAAATGACCGCCAATGGCGTCGATCGTGACCGCTTATGTGGACAATTCGACCGTGCCGGCGCACCCCGATCGCCCGGCACTCAAGTACGGGTAAAAAACGTACTTGATAGTACGATTTTTGGCCCGTACTGTCTCGTACCGTTATGGCCCTTTGTGCTGACGACGAATAAAAAAAATTGGAGGATCGGTTCGATGAGGATTCTGCTGACGGCGTCCGGAGGAAACCAGGGCAAATTGCTGCTGCCCAAGCTTGTGGCGGCGGGGCACTGGGTCCGGGCGGCGCGTTTACATGCCGGTGGGGAGGCCGTTCTTAAGGCTCTCGGGGCCAGCGACGTCGTGGTCGGTGATTTGTCTGATCTGGATGCTTATACGCGCGCCCTGGAAGGGTGCGATGCCGTTTATCATGTCGGCCCATCGGGGAGTGACCGCGAACTTGAAAGTGGCCTTACGATGATTGAGGCGGCACGTCGCGCCGGCGTAAGGCATATCGTCCTGAGTTCGGTACATTACTCGATCATCAACATCGTCCAGCACCGATATAAACGAGATATCGAAGAAAAACTTTACGAATCCGGGCTTAATTACACAGTGTTGAAGCCTTGCGACTTCATGATGAAGCAACTTTATATCAACCCGGTGCTTCGTGACGGCGTTCTGCCTTTCTTTTGGAAAATCAGCGATAGCCGTCGGGGATCGCTGATCGACCTGCATGACCTGACCGATGTCGCGGCGAAAGTGTTGACGGAGGGGGCCAAACATTATTTTGCAAACTACGAGCTGATCGGGCCGGACAAGCTGACGGCGCCCGATATTGCGCGCATCGTCTCGCGTGTCATCGGTCGCGAAATTCCGTTACGGCAATGGTCGCCGGCGGAGCGCGTCGAAAAGATGTTCGGCACCTACGACCCCAGCCAGGCGTTTCAAACGCATACTTTGGAGGTGCTGGAATCGATCAACGCCTGGTACTCGAATTATGACTTCGTCGGCAATCCGAACGTGTTGGAATGGTTACTCGGTCGAAAGCCGACAACGTTCGAGCAATTTGTCCGCCGGTCCTTGGCGGAAGCAGCGCAATAGCGGATCAAGAAGGTCGTATGAACAAGGGTGGCTGGCGCAAAGCCCCACGACCGGAATGGGAGGGTTAGGATTGCCGACGCTTATTGTCACCACGCTGAACGGTACGGATCACCCGATAGACGCCGACGTTGGTCGGCCCATCATGGAAATCATCCGTGACAAGGGCTTCGAAGACATGCTGGCGCTGTGCGGCGGCTCCAAGTCCTGCGCGACATGTCATGTCTATGTCGATCCCGACAAACTGTCTCTGCTGCCGCCCATGCCACAGGATGAGGATGAATTGCTGGACAGTTCCAGCCATCGGCAACCCAATTCGCGCCTCTCCTGTCAGATCACCTTTACGGCGGCGCTTGATGGTCTGCGGGTCGTGATCGCACCGGAGGATTGAGCCATGGTTATCAGGGCTTTCGATGTCGTGATCGTGGGCGGCGGCCATGGCGGTGCCCAGGCGGCGACCCTGCTGCGGCAACAGGGTTTCACCGGCAGCGTTGCTATCATCGGCGACGAGCCGGACCTGCCCTATGAACGCCCGCCCCTGTCCAAGGAGTATTTGTCGGGTGAGAAGAATTTCTCGCGCATCCTGCTGCGGCCGGAGGCCTTCTGGGCAGAACGCGACATCACCCTGTTGACGGGTATGCTGGTTACCGCCATCGATCCTGTGGCCAAGACCGTGACCGCCAATGATGAATTGATCGGCTACACCCATCTGGTCTGGGCCGCCGGTGGCCGCCCGCGGCGTCTTGCCTGTGCCGGACATGATCTGTCCGGCGTCCTGACCGTCCGCACCCGGGCTGATGCCGATGCCATGAAGGCGGCGTTGGACCGGATCGACACGGTCGTCGTGGTCGGCGGCGGCTATATCGGGCTGGAGGCGGCTGCCGTTCTGGCCAAGAATGGCAAGAAGGTCGTGGTGCTGGAGGCCCTGCCCCGCGTCCTGGCGCGTGTCGCAGGGGAACCGCTGTCCCGCTTCTATGAGGCGGAACATCGGGCACATGGCGTGGATATCCGGCTTAACGCGCGGATGGACCATATTCTGGGCCGCGATGGCCATGTCACGGGCGTGCAGATGGCGGATGGCGAGGTGATACCTTGCCAATTGGTCATTGTCGGCATCGGTATCATCCCGTCTGTGGAACCGGTGATCGCGGCGGGGGCGGCAGGTTCGAACGGTGTCGATGTCGATGCCTTCTGCCGCACCAGCCTGCCCGACATTTATGCCGTTGGCGACTGCGCAGCACATGAGAGCCGGCACCTGGACGGGCAGCGTATACGGCTGGAATCCGTGCAGAACGCCAATGACCAAGCGGCGGTGGCGGTGAAAGCCATCCTGGGCAATCCTGCGCCCTACACGGCCACACCCTGGTTTTGGTCCAACCAGTATGATCTGCGGCTGCAGACCATGGGCCTGTCCACCGGCTATGACGATCTGGTGGTACGGGGCGATCCCGCCAGCCGCAGCTTTTCCATCGTTTATTTCCGCCAGGGGCGGGTGACTGCATTGGATTGCGTCAACCTCACCCGTGACTATGTCCAGGGTCGCAAGCTGGTGGAAGCAAGGGCCACGATCGACCGCGTTGCCATCGCCAAGGTCGGTACCGCCCTAAAAGACCTGTATGTCGTCGGCTGATACAAAGCTGTGCTTACTCGAATCCAGGCGCTTATTTAGGTGATCAGTTGAGCATTTTTCTAGTTTCATTGATAGGCGTGTTTCAGTCGAAGCAGAAATGGTGAACGATATCAGTATATGACTTAAACACATCCACCGATTGTAAACGTCATCCATTTATCTGCAGTGCTTTTGTTTTTTTGAAGCATCCGGTATCGGCGTCTCCGCGCTTTGCGGTGCGGCCGAAAGCGTACTGCATCGGGGGGCTGTCGATCGTACCGGGACTGTGCTCACCGATCCAGTCGACGATCTCCGCGTCATCCGTGTCGACCAGGATGTCACATATGTGGTTGAACCCTGAAGGGCAACATGGCCAAACGATCGTGGATACTTCTCACCTACAAGGTTCCCGCTGACCCATCCCGGGGCCGGGTCCGCATTTGGCGTAAGATTAAGGCGCTTGGTGCCGTCTATCTTCAGTTCGGTGTCTGGCTGCTGCCAAAGTCAGAGGATCATCAGCGCCACCTGAAGATGCTGGTGCGAGACATCGAACAGGCGGGCGGCGACTCTGTGCTGCTGGAAACCGCGGCGCTCGACCCCGCCCAGGAACAGAAGGTCGTGGCCCACTTCGTGGCCGACCGCGACGATGCCTATGTCGAGTTTGTTAAAAGATGTGCCGACGTCGAGCGGGACATCACGAAGGAAACCAACGCCCGGCACTTCACCTATCCGGAGTTGAAGGAGAACGAGAAGGAATTGAAAAAACTGCAGTCCTGGCTCGCCAGGATCCGCAAACTGGACTTTTACGGGACACCGCGAGCCAGCGAAGCTGCGGATAGCCTCGCCAAGTGCAAGGCCGTTTTGGACGCCTATGCGCAGCGCGTCTTTGACGCAGATGAGAAAAGCAGGGACGACCGGTTCTGATTGAACCGCGCCTATTTTGCTGAAAGCTAATATTCAATAGTTATGCGGTCAAGGCTTCAGCTTCCAGGACTGGATTGAAGCTGACCTTATACTAAGCCAACGGATGTTGGCGCCGGCGATTGAGGGCATTGGCCTCTCAAAGTCAGGACGCGGCGCTGGAAAGCGACATCGCGCGGCGGCCCACATAAATCCCCCCTTCCTTGGTACCAGAACAGCAGCCCAAGCCCGGCATAGCGTCTGTCTGCGCGGATCGGACATTGTCTGAACGGTCAAGAACCCTCTTGATTCGCTCGCCCAACTATGTATTCCTAGAGGTAGGAATTAGCGACCGGGAAAGAGTCGCTGCAAGGGAGGGAAAAATGAACAAGAGAGCGTTTCTGACATCAGTGGCCGTCTGTGCGGTCGCTGCCGCGTACCCGGCATTCGCACAGAACACGGGCAACAAGCCGGTTTCTCCGGCGGGGCCCGATGTGAGCGCGCCCCCGGCTGCATCGGTGATGGAAGGGCTTGAAGAAATCATCGTTACTGCACAGCGCGTTTCGGAGAACAGCCAGCGTGCGCCGATCGCGCTGGACGTGCTGACGCCCGAGGATTTCATGCGCCAGAACATCGTGCGTGCCGAGGACCTGTCACGGGCAACGCCGGCCCTGGCGGCTTCATCTTCCGGTGGACCGACCACGAATTTTTATGTGCGCGGTGTCGGTAACAATACGGTGAACGCCTATTCCGACCCGGCCATCGCGTTCAACTATGATGGTGTGTATATCGGACGCCCCAGTTCCACCTCCGGCTCCTTCTATGACCTGCAACGCGTTGAGGTTCTGAAGGGACCGCAGGGAACGCTTTACGGGCGCAACGCCACGGCGGGTGCGATCAACGTCATTCCCAACCGGCCGCGGTTGAACGAAACGTCCGGTACCTTCTCCACGAGTTACGGCAATTATAACCGCTTGCAATCCCAGGCCGCGATCAACATTCCCGTCGATGATAGCAGCGCGCTGCGCATCGCCGGCGCGCAGTTGCGCCGCGACGGCTTGCAGTCGGACGGAACCGGAAGCCAGAATGAATATGGTGCTCGCGCGCAATATTACGCAGAATTGACCCCGGATCTGGATTTCCGGGTTGGTGCCGATATCTTCCACCAGGGCGGAACCAGCAATTCCGGCTATTATATGGGCGCGGTGAGTTCCCAATTCGGGCCGACGGGTTTTGCTGGCTATGCGCTTGTGCCGTCGGGCTTCTCGCCGTCCAGTGGTGTTCATACGCCTCAATCGGAAGCCTACCTTGCCGCACGCTTTGCGCCGCAACTCGGCCGTTCGGGCATCACCCTGTCAAGCTACCCCTCCAGTGACAATGATTATTGGGGTGTCACGAGCGAAATCAACTGGAGCACGTCCGCCGGGACGCTCACCATTCAGCCCGCCTATCGGGAGGCGGAGTTGGATTACCAGTTCACCTCCTCGATGCGGGCCGGCTACTCCCGTGAGAGCGACAAGCAGACCAGCGTCGAGGCGCGTTGGACAGGGGATATCGGCAGCAGCGCGGATTATCTGATCGGCGCCATGTATTTCGATGAATCCATCGATGCCAACGCCACCTACAGCCAGCTTACGCTGGCACCATTCCAGGATTTTAAAACCGGCACGGAATCCGTAGCCGCCTTTGGCAAGCTCACCTATCATCTGACCGACAGGTTCAGCCTGACCGGTGCCGGGCGATATACGTCTGATTCAAAGCGGTTTAACGGTACTGCCACGACCTTTATCGCGTTCTGCGGCAATCCGGCGGCGCCGCAGGATTCCTGCCCCAATCTTCCGGCAACACCGCTCGTCTATTCCGCTGCCGCGTTCGAGGATTATTACCGCTCGCGCGGGATCGCGGTCACGCCGGTTCCGCTCTATGCGCTGCCCGGCTTTGTTGCGGGAACGCCGTTCGTGTTGCGGGCCATCACGCCGATCAACGCCAAGACCGACAACAACAAGTTCACCTATCGTCTGGCCGCCCAGTATGACATGACGCCGTCGAGTATGGTCTATGCCAGCTTTGAGACCGGGTACCACGCGGGCGGCTTCTCGTTCGCGCGCGGGCTGGAAAGCTACAAACCGGAAACCATCGACGCCTATGTGCTGGGGACGAAGAACCGGCTGTTCGACAACAGGCTCCAGCTAAATCTGGAGGCGTTCCTCTGGAAGTACAGTGATCAGCAATTCAGCCAGTTCGGCTATGATCTCGGTTCGCCGCCGGCGACGGTGTTCCTGACGCGCAATATCGGCAACAGCACGATCAAGGGCATTGATGCCGATCTTGATTTTCTGGCAACCGACAACACGCTGCTGACGGCGAAGATACAATATCTCGACACGAAATATGACAGCTTCGTCTATTTCGTGCCCAACCAGGGGCTGCCGCCGATCACGACGTGCGGCTATGCGCCGACCAGCCAGACCACCTCGTCGGGCACGATTTCGGTCTTCCGCGTGGATTGCTCCGGCATGCCGGCGTTCAATGCGCCGAAATGGTCGGTATTCCTGAATGCCGAACAGACAGTGCCGCTGGGCGACCTCAAGCTCGTTCTGCAGGCGGACACACGGTACCGAAGTGCTAGCTGGACCAGTGCCGATTACCCGACATGGTCGAAGGCGGACGCGAACTTCGTGTCAAACGCCTCGATCACCCTGGGGGATGCGGATGATCGTTGGTACGTGACCGCCCAGATCATGAATATCGGCGACAGCCGCCGGCTTGTCGGCATCAACAACAATTCGGCAACCTCGCTGGTCATTGGCACCACCGAGCAGCCCCGAACATACGGCGTCCGCGTTGGCGGCAAGTTCTAGCCCGTCTCAGCGCAGGTCCAACAACGCAAGACTTGTTGGACCCTTATGGATGCTGGACCAGCATGGAGACGAGAATGACTATTTCGGTTTCTGACCTTCAATATGTCGGGTTGGCCGTGCCCGACCTTGCCGCCGAGCGGGCCTTTTTCGGTGAGGTCTGGGGGCTCACCGAAGTCGTTGAGCATAATGGCATGGTCTATTTCGCCGCTGAAGCATCCCCGTACCCCTATGTGATCAGGCTGCGTCAGGATGCGGAGCGGAAGACAGATATCATCGGCTTTTCGGCAATGTCGCGGTCGGATGTCGATGTCCTATTCGACCGGGCCAAGGCCGCAGGTTGCAAGATCATCCATGAGCCGGGTGTGGTGGACGGACCCGGCGGCGGCTATGGATGCCGGTTCTTCGATCCCGACGGACATGCGTTGGAGATTGTCTGCGACGGTGCGCAACGCTCCCACCGATCGCTTCAAATTGGCGAGGCCATCCCGCTGGGGATCAGCCATATCGTGCTGCACAGCCCGGATATCACGAGGCTTGGCCAGTTCTACCGTGAGGTGCTGGGCTTCCGGCTCTCCGACCAGATCGGGAAGTTCATGGTGTTTCTGCGCTGCAATCCGGCCCACCACCGGCTGGCGCTGCTGCCGGGGCCACCGGCCTTGAACCACATCGCGTTCGACCTGCGTTCGATCGATGAACTCATGCGGGGTCTGGCGCGGATGACCGAAAGGGGCGTCAAGCTGAATTGGGGGCCGGGGCGTCACACGGCCGGGAACAACACCTTTACCTATTATTCGACGCCGAACGGCAATGTCGTCGAATACACGTCCGATCTGGAAGAGGTCGATGAGGAGACCTGGGAACCCCAGGTCTATGAAGCGACGCCGGCCATCACCGATCAATGGGGCACCGGTCGCATCATTCCCGGCAACGTACCCCACGCGGAAATCGGTCCGGACAACGGACTGTGGAAGGTCCCGGCATGATCAGGAATGCGCTTATCGTAGGGGGTGGCATCGGTGGCATGAGCGTGGCAATCGCATTCGCGCGGGCCGGTGTTGCCGTTACCATCATCGACATTGATCCCGAATGGCGCGTGTATGGCGCCGGCATCAGCGTCACCGGCATATCGCTGCGGGCCTTTGACGATCTGGGGATTCTTGACCAGGTAACAGCGCGCGGCTTCATCGCAGCGGGCATGCGCGGACGGTCCGTTGCAGGCGACATTCTGATGCAAACGCCGACGGTGGAGAATCCGGCACCGATCCAGCGCGGTGGCGGCATCATGCGGCCGGTGCTGCACGATATCCTGTCGGCGGCGGTTCGCGCCGCGGAGATTGATGTCCGGCTCGGTGTCACCGTCCGCGATCTGACGCAGGCGGACCAGAGCGTCGATGTGCTGTTCTCTGACGGAAGTCGGGAACGCTACGAACTGGTCGTCGGCGCCGACGGCATCAACTCCGCCATCCGTTCCATGGTCTTCCCCGATGCACCGAAGCCGAAATTCACCGGCCAGGGCTGTTGGCGCGTCGTGGCCCCGCGCCCGCCAGAGGTCGACCGGACCGAGATGTATTTCGGCTCCGCGACAAAGCTGGGGCTTAACCCCGTGTCCCAGGACGAGATGTACCTCTTCCTGCTGGAACATGTTCCGGACAATCCGTGGTTTGCCGAAGATGAACTCATTGCACATGTGAAGAGGCTGATGGCGCCGTTTGGCGGGCACATCCCGGCCATTCGTGACGGGCTGAGTGATCCCGCCAAGGTGAATTACCGGCCCCTGGAATGGCTGTTGATGCCTGACCCCTGGTACAAGGGCCGGGTCGTGCTGATCGGCGACGCCGCACATGCGACGACCCCCCATCTGGCGAGCGGTGCCGGCATCGCGGTGGAGGATGGCCTGGTCCTGGCCGAGGAGCTTCGGCGCAACGATGACGTCCCGGTCGCACTCCGCGCTTTCATGGATCGCCGCTTTGCGCGTGCGCGCCTGGTGGTTGAAAGCTCCGTCCGTATCGGTGAGTTGGAGATGTCCGGCCAGAATCCCAAGGATGGACCGGTCATGCTGGGTGAAACGATGACCCGCCTCCAGCAGCCTTATTGACGCTGACCGCCACGACCATATCAAAGACAGGGACGCTGAAATGACATTTGGCTTGGCAAGCATACGCAACGATGCCGGGCGGCCAGCCGCTGTACTGATCGTAAATGACAGGCATATTCTGCTGTCGGATCATGGTGAGGACCGGTCGGTCCTGGCTTTGTTTGATGAGTGGGAGACCGCCTTTCCACGGCTGCAGGCGATTGCCGACGCGGCGGGCGATGTCGGGGAACCTGATCTTGATGGCACTTCCCTGACCGCCCCTTACATACCGCGTCAGATTTTCTGTACCGGTGCCAATTACCGCAAGCATGTGATCGGCCTGATCATGGGCGACCCGTCCATGCGCCCCAGCGGGCTCGACGGCGAAAGCGAAGAGGAACTGCGCGCGCGGGCCGAAAAGATGATGGACCTGCGGGCGCAGGCCGCACTGCCCTATTGTTTCATCAAGCTGCCTTCCTGCGTGATCGGGCCGAACGATCCGGTGACGCTGCCCCGCAACGTTGCCAAGCCTGACTGGGAGCTTGAACTGGGCGTTGTCATTGGCAAGCGGGCGCGACACGTCACGCCTGAACAGGCGATGGATTTCGTTGCCGGCTATGCCGTCGTCAATGATGTCACAGCGCGGGAGCATATTTTTCGTAAAGACAACTCGGCCATCGGTGCCGATTGGCTGTCCGGGAAATGCTTCCCGACCTTCCTGCCCTTCGGGCCGATGATCGTGCCGCGGCAATTCGTGGAGACCCCATATGATCTCACGATCCGGTTGTCCGTGAACGGTGCGGTCTATCAGAACGAAACCACAAGGGACATGCTGATCAGCATTGAAAGGCAGATCGCATACTTGTCCGATCGTGTGGAACTGCTGCCTGGCGACCTCATCTGCACCGGATCGCCCTATGGCAACGGGTCGGCGTTCGGCGTCTATCTTCAGCCGGGTGACGTCATGGAGGGGACAATTACCGGCCTGGGGACACAGCGAAACCTTTGCATCGCCGAAGCATCATGCCCGGATTAACGCCGCCTGAGACCGTTCAGCAAAAGATCGAGGACGAACTTCTCGAAATCCTCGGACAATTCCTCCAGGTTCGTGTCCGGAGGCGTTACCGCGCGGACGAGAGACTGCGCCGAGACAAAAAAGTCGAAAATACCCACCGTGGTCAGGTACAAAAACAGCGGATCGACCTGCCGAAGCTCCTGACCATCGTCGGAATCCATAAAGTTTTTGTAAGCCTCAATCGCGCGAAGATTGATCTCGCGATGGCTTTTCCTGACTTCCGCAGACTTCGCCTCGGCAAGCTCATCGATCATCAGGCGCTGCATGTACTTGGCCGATCGAATAAACCGATGAAGCCCCTTGATGCGGTCAGCGAAACTCTTTCTGGCGTCGCCGGAAAAACCGGTTTCGACCGTCCGGCTATCTCCCGCCGGGCGGGCGAGCATGTCCTGAACCACGATGAGCAACAAGTTCGTGCGGTCCTGGAAATAATAGCGGATCAGCGCCGGATCAACATTGGCCTCACGCGCGATCAGCGACAGCGAGACCTGCGCCGGCGGCAGCTCTTCGAGCAGGCGGCGCGCTGTGGCGATCACTTTCTCGCGGCCAACGCCCTCATCCGTGGGACGGCCTTGTCGACGTTTTTTTACTCGCTCGGTCATGGGACTCAATTTTCGAATACGTCGCCCGGATTTCATTTCTATCCGTCGCCGCAAGCTGTTGGCAAGTGGTGATTATCATTGGATTTAGCCGGTGCGCCGCGCACCACAGCCACATCAGACGGAGGTAATCATGGCGAATTGGGCGTTTACGCAGGGTGTCCATGATATCGGGAACGGCATCTATGGCTATGTGCAGCCGGACGGCACCTGGGGCTGGTCCAACGCCGGGTTGATCACCGGCGACGGTGAAACCCTGCTTGTCGATACGTTGATGAGCGTACCGCTGACCCAGCAGATGCTTGGCGATTTCCGGCGGTGTGTCTGCGGCCACCTGCATATCGACCGTATCGTCAACACGCATGCGAACCCGGACCATTTCTTCGGCAATGGCGTATTTCCAGACGCCGAAATCATCGCCACGCACAAAACGCGTGAGGAAATTGTCACATTCAATCCGCAGATGTTGATCAACCTGCGGAAGAACTACCCCCAGATGGGGGATGCCGGCGAATTCCTGTTCGAGACGATGGGACGGAAGTTCGATTTCACCGGCGTTGAAACGGTCACCCCGCCGACGCGAACGTTCGAGAAGCAGACAACGCTGACCGTCGGCAGCAAAACCGTGGTGCTGACCGATCTGGGGCCTGCGCATACCGCGTCCGACACCATCGCCTGGCTGCCCGCCGAACGCGTGGTGTTCACCGGCGACCTGTTATTCAACGAGGGGCACCCCATCATGTGGGCCGGCCCTGTGGAGACCTGGATTGCCGCCTGCGATCATATCATCGCGCTTGACCCCGAAGTCGTCGTTCCGGGACACGGCCCGATCACCGATAAAAGCGCGGTGCGTAACCTGAAAGCCTATTTCGACTATATCCGTGCAGAGGCGCGCAAACGATGGGACGCGGGCATGGATTTCGAGGCGGCGGCCCGCGACATCAACATGATCGAATATCGGGGATGGACCGATCCGGAGCGGGTCGTTGCCAACGTCTTCTCGCTCTATAGCCAGTGGGGGGCGAAATACACGCCCGAACAGCGGCGTGGCCTGTTCGGCGCGATGGGCCGATATCGCAAGGAAATGGCCGTACATGGGGAGACTTGCACCCATGAGCATTGAACTGAACGCGACGCATGATCCCGGCCGGCGTAGCTGGCTCGGCAGCGCCAATGATGGTGAAACGGATTTTCCCATCCAGAACCTGCCCTTCGGCATCTTCGCAACCGGCGACAGGGCACGCGGCGGCGTCGCCCTTGGTGATGCGATCATCGATCTTGCGCATCTGCTTGATGCACATTGCCTGACCGGCAACGCGGTTCCCGCAGCGCGGGCGGCTTTGGGGGACACACTGGCCCCCCTGCTCGCCTGTCCGCCGCCGCAGGTCAGCGCCTTGCGTGCGCAACTCTCCGCTCTCTATGCTGCGGATTATGATGGCGATCGGGCACCGCTGACGGCGGCACTGGTGCCGATGGCCGATGCACAACTCCGGATGCCGCTCCGCCCGACGGCCTTTACCGATTTCTGCGCGTCCTACGACCATATCAGACGCATGGCGGGCGGGCCGCCCAAGCTGGCGCCCTTGTCGCTTCCTGTCGCCTATAATGGCCGCGCAAGCTCCGTGCGGGCCAGCGGGACGCCGGTCATCCGACCCTGTGGTCAGTTTGAGCGGGTGCCGGGAAGCCATGACGTTCAATTCGGGCCGGAACCGATGCTCGACTTCGAACTGGAATTCGGCGTCTGGCTGCGGGACGGCAATGCCCTGGGCGAACCCATAGACATGGCCCGGGCAGAGGCGCTGATGTTCGGCTGCTGCCTGGTCAATGACTGGTCGGCGCGGGCCATCCAGTTCTTTGAATCCATGCTTGGACCCCACTTGGGCAAGAGTTTCCTGACAACGGTCAGCCCCTGGATCGTGACGATGGAAGCCCTGGCCCCCTTCCGCGTTGCTGCACGCGACCGGGGAGAGGGCGAGCCGGCGGTGCCCGCCCATCTTTTGCGCGACCTGGATCGCCGCTACGGTGCCATCCATGTGGCATTGACCGCCGAACTGACCAATGCCGCCGGTGCGTCATCGCGGATCGTCGAAACCAATCTGGCAGCACTTTACTGGACGCCGGCGCAGATGCTCACGCATCAGGCGTCCAATGGCGCGCCGCTGGAGATGGGCGACCTGATCGCCACGGGAACGGTTTCCGGTCCCGATGACCGCTCCCGCGCCTGCCTTGCCGAGATTACGCTGCGCGGCGGTAGTGACATCATCCTTCCCGACGGTTCCACGCGCAAGATGCTTGAAGACGGCGATACGCTGACATTGCGGGGCCGTGCCACCGCCCCCGGCTATGTGCCCATCGGGTTCGGGCCGTGTGCCGGCACCATTCAACCAGGGAGGAAAAAATGACCGTGACGACCTGCGGGGACCGCGCACCGGTTCCGGTGTCCGCACGCGGCAAGCATCTGGTGGTGGACATTCATTGCCACCTTGGTATTCCGGCGGCTGATGCCATCGTGCAGGCCCGGTATCCGGGCCCGCCACCCGGCATCAACGACTTCCAGAGTGCGAAGACCGGGGAGGTCAACCGCGCACAGTTTGCGACGATCGGGCGAACCCTGAATGGCATCGAACAGCGCCTGACAGACATGGACCGGCTGGGCATCGATGTTCAGGCGATTTCACCCAGTCCGGGTCAATATTATTATTTCACGGATGGCGACACCGGGCGGAATGCGGCGCAGGCCGTGAATGATGGCATCGCATCAGCCATTGCCGTCCATCCTGACCGGCTGGTTGGCATGGGAACGGTTCCCCTGCAGGAACCGGAACTGGCAATTGCCGAGATGCGCCGATGCGTTCGTGACCTGGACCTGCGCGGGATCGAGATCAGTTCCAATGTCGGCGGGGTGGACCTTCACGACGCGCGGTTCCGGCCTTTCTTCGCGGCGGCGGAGGAGCTGGGCATTCTGCTGTTCCTGCATCCCCTGGGCTTCACTCACGGACAGCGGATGGGGGAATATTATTTCAACAACCTGATTGGCAACCCGCTGGAATCAACCCTGGCGGTCGGGCATCTGATTTTCGGCGGCGTGCTGGACCGTTACCCCGGTTTACGCATCTGCGTTGCACATGGTGGCGGCTATCTGCCCGGTTACTGGGGACGGATGGACCATGGCTGGCACGCCAGGGCGGACTGCAGCGAACATTGCCGGCACAAGCCCTCAAGCTACCTGCGCAAGCTGTGGTTCGACACGCTGGTGTTTGATCGTGACCAGCTCGACAATCTGGTTCGCACCCATGGCGCCGACCGCCTCTGTCTCGGGTCCGATTACCCGTTCGACATGTCCGAACCCGATCCCGTCGGTTTTCACCAGAGGCTGGCGGAGCAGGACCGGGCGAAGATCCTTGGGCTGAATGCCGCCGCCCTTCTCGGCTTGCAGGTGACGCCATGAGTGCCCTTTCGCATCGCCGGCTGTCGGCGGGAAACATCCTGTTCCTGCTCTTCCTCGCCAACGTTCTGAATTACGCTGACCGCGCGCTGCTGGGCGTCGTTGTCGATCCGGTGAAATATGACCTGGCGCTAAGCGACACCGAGATCAGCATCGTCTCCGGCGCTGTCTTCACCATTTTCAATCTTGTCATGGGCCTGTACATCGCGCGCTGGGTCGATATCGGCAATCGCAAGCGCATCCTGCTGGTCGGAATCATTCTCTGGACAGCCGCAACCGCGCTCACCGGTGCCGCACAGGGTTTCTGGACCCTGGCGATCTGTCGCGTGCTGGTGGGTGTGGGAGAGGCAACCTGCTTTCCGGTTGCCATCTCGATGCTTGCCGATCTCTACACCCGCGACCGCCGACCGCGCGCCTTTGCAATCTTCCAATCGAGCGTCTTTCTGGGCATCGTGGCGGGGTCAATCCTGGCCGGGGTCCTGGCGGCGGCGCATGGTTGGCGATACATGTTTGCGATCTGCGGCATCGCCGGCGTCGCCCTTGTCCTGCTGATCGGCTTCACCATGCGGGAGCCGACGCGAACGCACGACACCCCGGATGACGGCCCCGCCCTGGCACCCGAAGATCTGGGGCGTGCCTTGCCTCATTTGTTTCGCGTTCCGGGTTTCGCGATGCTCTGTCTGGGCGTTGGCATATCCGCGATGCCGATCGCCATCCTGCCGATCTGGGCTCCGACCTTCCTGATGCGCAGCCATGACGTGCCGCTGGCGAGCGTCGGCGCCTTGATCGGCCTGCCCGTCGGGATCGGGGGAGTCGTCGGAACTGTTCTTGCCGGTATGCTCGCATCGGCGATCTGCCGCCGGCGTGGAGATGAGTATCACGGATTGCTGGTGCCGATAGCGGCACTCCCTGCCTGCCGTCATCGGCTGCATCTTCTTCATGAATTTCCTGCTGTCCAGCGTGCTGGGTGCAGGCGTCGCAGCCGCCGTCGGGATCGCACCGACACGGATGCGGGCGGTTGCCTCGACGCTGGTGCTGGTGGCCACCGGTATCCTTGGCAGTGCGCTTGCACCGACCATCGTCGGTGTCGCAAGCGATGCGCTGGCAGCAGATTGGGGTGCGGAATCCCTGCGCTATGGCATGGCGATCATGTCGGGGTTCCCCGTGCTGGCCGCGATCCTGCTTTGGACGGCCTATCGGCAGATCAAAGCCCACAAATCGCAGCGCGACCTCGCCGCTGAGACCGGCCAGGTGTGAGAACAGGGCCCCGCGCCACACCTGTACGCTTTCACACGATAAACGCCCGGTCGCCCCGTGACTGGTCCGCAAAACCTCATCTCAGGGATGGAAATGACATGCTGAGCTTGATACCGATCACCGATCTGCCGCCGCCGGATCTCGATTTTTCGACGGCCTCTCCACCGAACATGGAATTCGCCTTTCGGGTGCGCATCTTCTTTAAGGAGCGCATCCGGTTTGAGCCGACTACGCCGCTGGGCGGGCGCGTTTATGTGCCGCCCGCCGGGGGTGACATTGTCGGTCCCCGTCTCAATGGCCGCGTCGTTCCCTACAGCGGCGCCGATTTTGCGCGTGGACACAGTGACGGTGCCAGCGAACTCAATGCGCATTATATGTTCGAAGCGGACGACGGCACGCCGATCTACATCAATAATCGCGGCTTTCTTTATGGCCGCAGCAACGGGCTGCCGTTCGGCATGGCCGCGCGCGCATCGGGAAGCCAGACGGCACCGGGGCCGAACGCCGAAACCAAATGGGCCGTCCCCGAAGATCCCTATTTCATCTGCATTCCGGCATTCGACACACCGGCTGGCAAGCATGACTGGTTGACCCGCCACGTGCTGATCGGTCGGGGCCGCCGCGTGCCGGCACCGGACCACACCGTTTTCGACTATTTCGTCGTGACAGGCTGATCATCGGCCGCTTTCAGGCTCATCGCCATGGAGCATGACATGTCATATCGTTTCCCCGAGGAGCCGGCTTTCCAGGGGCTTCTACGTCCGATCCGATTGGAAGGCACGGTTTACGAACTCGAATATAGCGGCGAGATTCCTGCCGCCATCGCGGGTTGCTTCTATCGCTGCGGTGCCGACCCGCAATTCGTTCCACGTACCGAACATGACATCCTGATCAATGGCGATGGTCAGGTCAGCATGTTCCGGTTCGAGGACGGGCATGTCGATTTCCGCATCCGCTATGTCCGCACGCCACGGTTTGAACGGGAACGTGCCGCACGGCGGTCCCTGTTCGGCGCCTACCGCAACCCATTCACCGACACGCCGGGCCTGGAAGGTGTGGACCGGACTACCGCCAATACCAGCGTGATCTGGTACGCGGGCAAGCTGCTCGCGTTAAAGGAGGACAGCCTGCCGTTCGAGATCGATCCTGTCACGCTGGAGACGCGCGGACGGTTCGATTTCGCCGGCAAGCTGCGATGCCCCACGGTGACCGCCCACCCGGAAACCGATCCGGACAGCGGGGAGATGTGGTTCTACGGCTATGAGGCCGCCGGGCTGGCATCGCCGGATACGGTGCTGTTCGCCGGCGACCGTGATGGCAACCTGCTGCAAGAGGATTGGTTCGTGCCGCCCTATGGGGCGATGATCCATGATTTCGCCATCACCCAGCGGCATGTGATCCTTCCCATCATGCCGACGACCGCCGATCTTGATCGGATGAAGGCGGGCGGTGGGCATTGGGCCTGGGATGGCAGCAAGCCCACCTGGATCGGGATCAGGCCGCGTAACGGCACCAGCACTGATTTCCGTTGGTTCCAGGGCCCCGCGCGCTGGTCCTTCCACACGATGAACGGATTTGAGCAGGGCAGCCAGATCCATCTCGACACGACGGCGGCCGTGATCAACGGCTTCTTTCCTGATGTGGAGGGGCGACAACCGGCCCCGGAGGATGGCGACTTCTACCTGACCCGCTGGACCTGCGATCTGTCGCGTGAGGGCGATAGCTTCGAGGAGCGCCGCCTCTACCCGCATCCGTCCGACTTCTACTGCGTTGACCCGCGTTACCGGACCAAGCCCTATCGGCATGGTTTCATGGTGGCGAAACTGCCGGTCGACGGAAAGCCCAGTCGCGGGTTCAATGCCCTGGTGCATATCGATCACCAGATGGGCACGGCAGCGGAATGGCGCGTCGCCCCCGGCCGGGCGCTTCAGGAACCGGTCTTCGTGCCTTCGGGCGAAGAGGCTGAGGGTTCCGGGTGGCTGATGGCGGTCGTCAACAATATCGCGCAGAACACCAGTGATCTGGTGATCCTGGATGCGCTCAGGCTTGCGGCCGGTCCGGTTGCAACGGTCCACCTTCCCCTACCGTTGCGAATGGCTTTTCACGGTGAATGGGTGGACCGTGAGAACCTGCAAGCGGCTGGTAGCTGGAAATCGGAGTAATTCAGATGACAATCACGAAAGTCACCGCCACCGACGGCACAAGGCTTCATGTCACCGTCGAGGGGCAGAAGGATGCGCCTGTCGTCATATTGAGCCACGCGCTCGGCGGGACATTGTCGCAATGGGACGCGATCATGCCGGCCCTGGTCGATCAGTTTCGCGTGATCCGGTACGACAGTCGCGGACATGGGCAATCCGACGCGCCGCCGGGCCCCTATTCCAACGACATGCTGGGACGCGATGCCCTGGCCGTTCTGGATGCGCTGGATCTGGCCCAAAGCGCCTTTATCGGCCTGTCGAAGGGGGGCATGACGGCAATGTGGCTCGGCATTCATGTGCCCGAGCGCGTGTCTGCCCTCGTCCTTGCCAATACCACGCCGTTCATTCCCAACAAGGCGATCTGGGACGAGAATATTGCGCGCGCGCAAACCCATGGCGTCGCCACCATCGCGCCGCCAACCATGGAGCGATGGTTCGGGGCGACCTACAAGGCCACCAATCCCGATGGCGTCGCCCTGCACACGGCGACGATGGCCGAGATGTCGGTGACGGGCTATGCCGGCTCCTGCGCCTTGCTGCGTGACATTGATCTGCGCGCGCAGCTTGCGACGATCACGGCTCCGACGCTGGTCATCGCGGGGGAGGAGGACATGCCGCAGTCTGCGGACGGTGCCCGGATGATGGCGGAGGCCATCCAGAATGGGGAGATGGCGTTCATCCCCAAGGCCGGCCATCTCTCCCCGATCGAAAACCCGCCGGCTTTCGCGGCAACGGCGCGCACCTTCCTGCAACGGGTGGTCTTGTCACAAAACTGAACAGGCGGTGGAGCCGTTCCGTAACCCAGCCGGCCGGCTTGGATGAGACCATCCAGGTCGCCGCCTCCGCGATAGCCGGCGGGATGGCATAGATCAGGAACAGTTCCCCCCGGTCCATGCCAATCTCCATCAGCTAACCTGCCGCCAAAGGCCCCGATGTTGATTTCCACGGTGGGCACTCCTTCCGATCTGTGCGGCCCATGGGCAGCGCGGATCGGTGTGACCCATCCTGATGCTACCAAATTTCAGTCAATTACAAGAACGCCGAGGCAAATTCCGGCGGTTGTGACAGGGTGTGTGCGATTTTGTCGAGCGCGCTGCGGACCTCCGCCGCGCTGCCGCCGCCCAGACAGACGCGCACTGCTTCGGGCGGTGGACCGCTGACGGTGAAGGCATCGCTGACAACGAGGCCGATGTCCGACGCCCGCAGCGTCGCGGCAAAACTCGACCGGCTCCAGTCCGGCGGCAGCGGCAGCCAAAGATGAAAGGCCTCCGGCTTGGAACCAGTGTCGGAAACGGGCAGGACGTGGCGGGCATAACTCTGCCGTGCGGCGGCTTCGGCGCGGACGAAGTCCAGCATCGCATCGGCTGTACCATCGACGATCCAGCGGGTCGCCAGTGCCGCCGTCAGTGGTGATGCCATCACCGTCGTGGCGCGCAGATAGGCGGATAACTGCCATATCCGCCGTGCCTCAGGCGCCACCAGATAGGCGATGCGCAGGCCGGCGCCCAGGCTCTTGGCCAGACCGGCAATGTGGAAGACCAGATCCGGAGCCAGCGCCGCCAGAGGGGGCGGCCCGCCGACCGGCAAGGCGCCATAGGCGTCGTCTTCGATGATCGCCACATTGTGATGGCGGGCGATTTCGATCAGCGCGACGCGGCGTTCCTGTGAACTGGTGATCGTCGTCGGGTTGTTCAGGGTCGGGTTGCAGTAGAGCGCCTTTGGCGCGCGTATCCGGCACAGCTCGGCAAAAGCGTCGGGCCGGATACCATCAGCGTCCAGCGGCAGGCCAACCAACTCCAACCCCAACTGCGCCGCCAGCCCGCGCAGACCGGGATAGGCCAATGCCTCGGCACAGATCACGTCACCGGCCTTGGCCAATGACCCCAGCACCGCCAGCAGTGCACTATGTGTGCCAGGACAGACCAGCAACCGATCCAGCGGGGCGACCAAACCACGCCGGGCCAGCCAGTCGACCCCCGCCTGCCGGTCTTCCGGCGCACCGCCAAATTCCTGATAGCGCAGCACACCGACCAGATCGTCGGCGACCTCGACCAGTCCCTGGTGCATTTGGGCAACCAGCGCCGGGTCGTCGATTTCGGGCGGCAGGTTCATCGATAGATCGGCGGGCCACCGGCGCCGGGCGCCCCGCGTCACCGGCGGATTGGGGGGGGGGATCATGCGATCAGACCGCGCCGGCTCCGGCATGGCCGTCTCCCCCGCGGGAAGTTCGCGCACGAAGGTGCCATTGCCAACGCGGGATTCGATCAGGCCGCGCCGCCGCGCCTCGCTGTAACCACGGGCGACGGTGGTGAAGTCCAGTTCCAGCGCATCCGCCAAGGCCCGTTGCGGCGGCAGACGATCACCGGGGGTCAGACGCCCCCGCCGCAATTCCTCGGCGATCACGTCAGCGATGGCGAGGTAACGCGGCTTTTCGCTGGAACGGATGGGGGATAGCCACGGGTGCGGTGACGGCAGCATCAACGGTGAAGAACCTTGGCGATGACTGCCGTCAATGACCGGCAGCGTGTGGAACAAAACTGGGCAACGCCCGATCCGCAGGCAGGCCGCTTCGGACGTTGGCCGGCATCCTAGGCGGGTGACATCCGTCTGGCAACCGTTTGACAATGTCCCGCTTCCCGTCGCCGCAGCCTTGGCCGTCCAAGGCTTTCAGGCCGCCGGCATAACGCAGGGTGCCCGGCACAACCCAGCTTTCCTCTACATCAATCCAGGCGATTGTATTGCCACTGACTGCCTATTTTGACTGCAATATCGTAAATCGCCCATCGATTGATCACATTATGTCCACTCATTAAGCAGTTTTTCCAATCCACCCAATGCATTCAATATCATTCATATGGCCCTGCAATGCCGGTTTTTCCCCGGAATTTCGATGCAAGCACTCACTAAAATCGACTGGCATACTGTTTGCTAATGACTGGAAACCAACCCGAGCGACTATCCGGTCGCTCCGGCAGGAACGCCTCTGGCGGCCCTCGCCGGATCCATTGATGCAAGGAGGATGTGATGCCCGCAGTGACCAAGCCCGCCAATCAGAAGGGTGATATTCTGGTTGATTACGAAGAAAAAGTGTTCGAGGACGTCAAGGCCGAGCCGGGAGAAAAGGCGCTCGTCACCTTCCACACCGTGGCGTTTGAAGGTTCCATCGGCTTCGTCAACCTGCTGCAGGCCACCCGCCTGCTGCGCAAGGGCTTTGAAACCTCGGTCCTGCTCTATGGCCCGGGCGTGACGCTGGGTGTGCAGCGCGGCTTTCCGACACTGGGCGACGAAGCCTTCCCCGGCCATCAGGCGATCAACAAGCAACTGGTCAAGTTCATGGAGGAGGGGGGCAAGGTCTATGCCTGCCGCTTCGCGCTTCAGGCGCTGTACGGCCATGGCGAAGGCGCACTGATCCCCGGCATCCGTCCGATCAATCCGTTGGATGTGCTGGACATCGTCCTGCTTCACCGGAAATCGGACGCGTTCATCTTGAACACCTGGACCCTGTAAGCGCGGCGACCGGAGGGCGGATCATGACGGAGAAACGAATGGTGCGGGTCGCGGCGGTGCAGATCGCCCCCGACCTGGACAGTGCCGACGGCACGGTCGGGCGGGTCTGCCAGGCCATCGCCGAAGCGGCGGCCAAGGGAGCGGGGCTGGTCGTCTTCCCGGAGACCTTCGTTCCCTACTATCCCTATTTCTCCTTCGTGCGTCCGCCCGTCCTGGCCGGGGCAGACCATCTGACCTTGTACGAGCGCGCCGTGGTGGTTCCGGGTCCGGTCACGGATGCCGTTGCGGCGGCGGCGCGATCCCATGGTGTGGTGGTCGTTCTGGGGGTCAACGAACGCGATCACGGCTCACTCTACAATACTCAACTGGTCTTTGACGCGGATGGCCGCCTGATCCTGAAGCGACGCAAGATCACCCCGACCTATCACGAGCGGATGATCTGGGGCCAGGGTGACGGCGCCGGATTGACCGTGGTGGACAGCGCCGTCGGCCGCATCGGCGCGCTGGCCTGCTGGGAACATTACAACCCGCTCGCCCGCTATGCCCTGATGGCGCAGCATGAGGAGATCCATGTCGCCCAGTTTCCCGGTTCACTGGTTGGCCAGATTTTTGCGGACCAGATCGAGGTGACGATCCGCCACCACGCGCTGGAATCGGGCTGCTTCGTCGTCAACGCCACCGGCTGGCTGACCGAGGCGCAAATCGCCGCCATCACCCCGGACCCCGGTCTGCAAAACGCCCTGCGCGGCGGCTGCATGACCGCCATCATATCGCCCGAGGGCAAGCATCTCGTGCCGCCGCTGACGTCGGGTGAGGGGATTCTGATCGCCGACCTCGACATCAGCCTGATCACCAAGCGCAAGCGGATGATGGATTCGGTCGGCCATTATGCCCGCCCCGAACTGTTGTCGCTGCGGCTGGACAACCGACCCGCGACGCCGATGACCACGATGATTCCCGCTGTAGGGCCGCTTGCAAAGGAACCCACCGATCATGACAACGACCTCCCCCGCCCCATCGCCGGCCAGCCTGTTGATCAGCGAGTTGCAGTCCTTCGGCATCCGGCTGGCTGACCCGCGCGCCGGGGCCCCCAGCCGACGCGGCGGGGCGGGGCCGAGCGACCATAAGGCCGTCACCATCGATGGACGCACCGTGATGGTGCCGGTGCACACGGCAACCGCCTTTGATTCGCCCTACCAGACCGACCAATTAAGCGACGACGGGACCAGCGTGGTACGGCGTAATGGTCAGGCCGTCGGTACGATACGCTTTCCCCGCCAGCCCCGCTTTTACGGGCTGCAGACCTTTGACGGTGTGCCCTATCAGAAGATCGCGGTGCTGCACGGTGCCGACGTACTGGCGACCACCGTTCTGCAAAGCTGCGTCCGTTACCAGAGCCGGACCAAGACCTGTCAGTTCTGCGCCATCGGGCAATCGCTGGCGGCGGGCCGCACCATCCTGCGCAAGACGCCTGAGCAGTTGGCCGAGGTGGCGCGCGCCGCCGTGCTGCTGGATGGCGTCCGCCACATGGTGATGACCACCGGCACGCCGCCCACCGCTGATCGTGGTGCCGCCATCCTGTGCGAAAGCGCCGCCGCCGTGAAGGCAGCCGTCGACCTGCCGATCCAGGGGCAATGCGAGCCGCCCGATGACGATGTCTGGTTCACCCGTATGCGCGACGCTGGCATCGATACGCTGGGGATGCATCTGGAAGCGGTGACGCCGGAGATCCGCACCCGCATCATGCCGGGCAAGGCGTCGGTGCCGCTGGACCGTTATTTCGACGCCTTCGCCGCCGCCGTGCCGGTGTTTGGGCGCGGCCAGGTTTCCACCTACATCCTCGCCGGGCTGGGCGACACGCCCGAAGCCATCCTGGCGATGGCGGAACGGCTGATCGGGATGGGCGTCTATCCCTTCGTGGTGCCGTTCGTACCGGTGTCCGGCACCCCGCTGGAGGATCACCCGGCGCCCAGCCCGGCCTTCATGCGTGCGCTGCTCGCCCCGCTGGGCGCGCTGCTGAAACAGGCGGGAATGCGTTCTTCCGACAGTAAAGCGGGCTGCGGCAAGTGCGGTGCCTGCTCCTCCCTCTCCACCTTTGAAGATTAAGCGGAGTCCCCCTGCCATGACCAAAGCCACCCACTTTTCCGTCATCGTCATCGGCGGTGGACAGGCCGGTTTGTCGGTCAGCCACGAGCTGAAAAGGCGCGATGTCCATCATGTGGTTCTGGAGAAGAACCGCATAGGCCATTCCTGGCGCAATGACCGCTGGGACAGCTTTTGCCTGGTCACCCCCAACTGGCAGTGCCGCCTGCCCGACTTCCCTTACAATGGCAGCGACCCCAAGGGCTTCATGCTGAAGGACGAGATCGTCGCCTATCTGGAGGATTTCGCCCGCATGGTCGATCCGCCGATCCGCGAAGGCGTCGCTGTCACCCGGGTCGGGCGGGGCAAGACCGGTGTGCTGGAAGTCGACACCAGTGAAGGCCCGCTGACCGCCGACCATGTGGTGGTGGCCACCGGCGGCTATGATGTGCCCATCGTTCCGGCCTATGCGCATGGGCTGGACAAGTCCATCGCCCAGATCCATTCGGTCGATTACCGCAATCCGGACCAGTTGCCACCGGGCGAGGTTCTGGTCGTCGGTTCCGGCCAGTCGGGCGTTCAGATCATGGAAGATCTGTATCTGGCCGGGCGCAAGGTTCATTTGTGCGTTGGCCCGGCCCCCCGGTCGCCGCGCGTCTATCGCGGAAGGGAGACAACCGAGTGGCTGATGGAGATGGGTTACTACGCCCTCACCATCGACAAGCACCCACAGGGGGAAAAAGCTAAGGAAAAGACCAACCATTACCTGTCGGGCCGCGCAGGCGGTCACGAGATCGATTTGCGCCGTTTCGCCCGCGACGGGGTGTCGCTCTATGGCAGCGTGGCGGGGATCGACGGTACCACCGTCCGCTTTGCCAATGATCTGGCGACCAACCTCGACGATGCCGATGAGGTCTATGTCTCGATCCGCCGCGATATTGATGCCTTCATCGCGGCCAAAGGCATCGACGCTCCGGCGGAGCCGCCGTTTGTTCCGGTGTGGCAGCCGCAGGAAACGCCGCTGGCTGTCGATTGCGCCGCCCAAGGCATCAGCGCCATCGTCTGGGCCATCGGCTTTCGTCCCAATTACGCCTGGATCGAATTGCCGGTCTTCGACGGGCGCGGCGCGCCGAAGTATGACCGGGGCGTGGCACCGGTGGAGGGGCTGTATTTCATCGGCCTGCCCTGGCTGCACACCTGGGGTTCCGGTCGCTTCCTCGGTATCGGCGAGGATGCCGCCCATCTGGCCGGGGTGATGCACGCACGGCTGAGCACCCGCGCCGCCGTCGCCGCCTGACCATCCCGCCATTGCCCGCCACTGCCGCCACTCACGGGGAGGCCAGCCCATGTTGATTATCCCGCCGCCGCCCTTTGTCGCCAGCGCCTACCGGGTCAAGCTTGCCACCCAAGCGTGGGAGATCACCGGGGCGGCGGCCCTGCGCCGTCAGGTATTCTGCGCCGAACAGGGCTTGTTCGATGGCGACGACCGCGACGCCATCGACAGTCTGGCCATTCCCATCGTGGCGGTGGCGGAACTGTGCGGCATGCCCGACACGGTGGTGGGAACCGTGCGCATTCACCAGCCGGAACCCGGCCTGTGGATCGGCTCCCGGCTGGCGGTGGCGGAGGAGCATCGGCAGGCCGGATCAATGGGTGCCTCGCTGGGTGCCTCGCTGATCCGGCTGGCCGTCTCCACCGCTACGGCGCGCGGCTGCCGCTGTTTCCAGGCCCATGTGCAAAGCCGCAATGCCTTGCTGTTCCGCCGTCTGCGCTGGACGACGCTGAAGGAGGTTGAATTGCATGGTCGCCCACACCACCACATGCAGGCCGACCTGTCCCACTACCCGCCCTGGCCCGACAGTGCCCAAGGTTTTCTGACGCTGACGCGGAGAGCGGCATGAGCGGCCTGTCCATCCTGATCGACACTTTGCGCGCCAGCCCCGGTTTCGCCCACAAGCGCGACATTGACGCCGTGGTGTCGGCCTTGACCGTGCCATCTGCCCTGGATACGGCCTCCGGTATCGGTCTGGGCGACGATTGCGCGGCGATCCCCGATGGCGACGGCCATCTGCTGTTCGCCGCCGAAGGTTTCGTCAACGGCTTTGTCGCCGCCGAACCCTGGTTCGCCGGGTGGTGCGGCGTGATGGTGAATGTCAGTGACGTCGCCGCCATGGGCGGGCGCCCGCTGGCCGTCGTCGATGCGCTGTGGAGCAATGGTGCTGCGGACGCGCAACCGATCCTTGATGGCTTGCGGGCGGCGGCGGCGGCCTATGGCGTGCCGGTGGCCGGCGGCCATTCCAACACCCGCAACGACCGGGCACAGTTGGCCGTCGCCATTCTGGGGCGGGCTGGTCCGCGATTGCTGACCAGCCACGACGCCCGGCCGGGCGACCGGCTGATGATGGCTGTCGATCTGCGCGGTCGCTATCATGACCCCAATCCATTTTTTGACGCCGCCACCACCGCCCCACCGGACCGGCTGCGCGGCGATCTGGCCCTGCTGCCCGCCCTGGCCGAGGACGGGCTGTGCCGTGCGGCCAAGGATATCAGCATGGCAGGTCTGGTCGGCACTGCGCTGATGTTGCTGGAATGCTCAGGCGTTGGCGGCACCATCGACCTGCGGGCGATCCCCCGCCCGGACGGCGTGCCGCTCGATCGCTGGTTGCTGTCCTTCCCCAGCTTTGGCTTTCTGTTCAGCGTCGCACCGGACGATTGCGCCACTGTCACTGCACGATTTCAGGCGCGCGGCCTGGACTGCGCGGTCATCGGCGACGTGGCGGACGTAACCACCCTAAACCTGACCGATGGGGTTGAGGCCTTGCCGGTCTGGGATTTCGCCGACAGTCCGCTGATCGGCTGTGGACCGCGACGGACACGGGGCCTGTCATGAGCCTGTCCATCGCCCTCCTGACCCATTCCACCAACCCGCGCGGGGGTGTGGTTCATGCGTTGGAACTGGCCGAGGCGTTGACCGAACAGGGCCACCGCGCCGTGGTCCATGCGCCCGATCCAGATGGGTCCGGCTTCTTCCGTCCCACCCGCTGCAGTGCCGTCGGCCTGCCTGCCCGCCCTGTCACGGCAAGCGGACTGGCGGCGCTGATCGATGCGCGCGTCGCCGATTATCTGGCTTTCTTCACCCGCCCCGATGCTGTCCGCTATGACATTTACCACGCGCAGGATGGCATCAGCGGCAACGCCCTGGCCTGCCTGCGCGAGGCGGGGCGCATCTCCGGTTATTTCTACACCGTTCACCATCTCGACCAGTTCGCCGATCCCGCCGTCGAGGCCCGGCAATGGCGGGCCATCGCCAACGCCGACCGCGTGTTCTGCGTCAGCAACATGTGGCGGGAGATCCTGGCACGCGACCACGGCATCGACGCCCTGCCGGTGGGCAACGGTGTCAACCGGACACGCTTTTCCCCGCAGGCCGGGCCAGACGATGATGCGTTGCGGGCGCGGCTGGGGCTCGGGTCCGGACCGATCTTCCTGTCGGTCGGCGGGGTCGAAGCGCGCAAGAACAGTGTCCGCCTGCTTGACGCCTTCCTGATTGTCCAACGAACCCGGCCAGACGCTCAACTGGTCATCGCCGGTGGCGCCTCCCTGCTTGACCATCGTAACGAGACCCGGATGTTCGAGGAATTGCTGGGCCGGGCCCCGGCGGCGGCATCGGTGATCCGCACCGGCCCGCTGTCCGACGCCGACATGCCTGGCCTGTTCCGGCTGGCGGATGCGCTGGTCTTTCCATCGTTGCGCGAAGGCTTCGGCCTGGTTGTTCTCGAAGCGATGGCCAGCGGCACGCCAACCATCGTTTCCACCATCACCCCTTTCACCGAGTATCTTCAGGCCACCGATTGCCTGTGGGTGGACCCGTTCGACCCCGGTACCATCGCGGCGGCGATGGTCGATATCCTGCTGCCAGACACGGCGCAGCGGTTGCACATTGCCGGCCTGTACCGATCCGCCGGGTTCGGTTGGGACGCCTGCGCGCGCCGCCATCTCGACGCCTACGACGCCGTTTTGAACCAGCAGCGGAGCCGGGCCCATGCCTGAAATGATTTTCCGCGTCCAATGGCCGGATGGCACATTCAGCGACTGTTATTCACCCTCCCTGGTGGTGCGGGAGCATCTGAGCGTGGGTGCGGCCTATCCCATAGCCGAGTTTACCCGGATCAGCCGGACGGCCCTGACCATTGCCAGCGACCGGGTCGCGGCCCGATATGGCTTTCCATGTTCGCGCGCCGCGCGCCAGATTGCCGATATCGACATGCGGGCCGCCCGCTATGCCGCAGATCCGGCGGGACTGGTGCGGGTTATCACATTCACCTGATCCCATTTCCTGTCATTAAGGCTTTGCGCCATGCTCCACATCCTGCCCGTGCCGCCCACGACCGGCGCTTCCCCGCGCGACGCCGTGTCCGACGCCGTGATATTGGGGATGCCACAGCTTTCTCGCAACGGTCTGTCGGAAAACTGGCTATTGAAGGAAGCCGGGCACCGCCATTGGCTGCTGCTGGCCGATGCCTTCGGGCTGTCGGTTCCAGCCTTTCGCGACCGCGATGGTGCCACGCTCTATGCCACCTTTATCGGCCTGGGCCTCAGTGGCGGCACACTCGACCGGGTGGTCGAGCATGACAGGCTGCGCTTTGCCGGGCGGATCACGCGCGTGTCACGCACCCAATATCAGAGCGTCCAGACCATCACAGCAGACGGACGTGTGATTGCCACGCTGGTCCTGCTATCGATCTTCCTGCGCCGCGCGGTGGCCGGCGACAACCGCAGCGTCCTGCGCGCACTACCCCACCCCTGTCCGCCGATGCTGGCCGAGATGGGGTTGGATTCCTCCCTTGCCCAATTATGCCAACGCTTCCGTCGGGATGATTGGCGAGAACATCACGGCTTTCACCGTGCCGACCGCCAGAACCTTGCCAGCGTCGCCATCGACCCCTGTCCGCACGGGGATTTCAACGGTGCCGGATTTCTGTATTTCGCGTCCTTCCAGTCGATCCTGGACCGCGCGGAATGGGCGTTGTTCCGCGATGTCAGTGCCAATGCCACCACCATCGACCGCGATCTGCTCTACCACGGCAACATCAACCCCGGCGACCGACTGACCGTGCGATTGTGCGGGCAACGCCGCGACGGCGCCTTGCTGTCCCATTGGTTCGAGATTCTGCGTGACAGCGACGGCACACGCATCGCCGATGGCTTCACCACCAAACGCATGGTTTTGTCAGCATAAATGGAACCACGCGCCAGCCGGTTCACCGACGGGAGCCATGCCGGGATCGAGAATGCCGCAGGTACCCAGCAGGCGGCGTCTCCCCGCAGCCTGTCACCGGGAATCCAGTCGATAGTTGAATTGTGCCCGTGACAGACCCAGCATACGCGCCGCCGCCGAACGGTTGCCGCCGCTGCGGGTGAGCGCCTCGGTCAGCATTTCACGTTCCACATCAGCCAGCCCGCGACCGGAATCCAGCAGCGCGCTGATCGAGTTGACGGCAGAATCCTTCTCGGATGCCGCATGGACACGCCCATCCTTGCCGAGTGCGAACCGTTGATCACCAAGCCGTTCGCCGCCGGTGAACAAATGATGCAATCGCAGCGGCTGACCATCGCGTCCCAGGATCACACCACGCGCAATCATGTTCTCCAACTCACGAACATTGCCCGGCCAATCGTAACTCAACAATGCCGACACCGCCTTCTCATCGAAGCCGGTAATGTCCTTGCGATATTTTGCGCGGTAGATATCAAGGAAATGTTCCAGCAGCAACGGAATGTCCGCGCGGCGATCCCGCAGGGGTGGAATCCGCAGGGGGAAGACGTTGAGGCGATAGAACAGGTCGGTGCGGAAGGTGCCGGCGGCGGCGGCCTCACGCAAGTCGACATTGGTCGCCGCCACCAGCCGGACGTCGATCGACCGGGTGCGGGTATCGCCGACGCGCTCGATCTCCCCCTCCTGCAAGGCACGCAGTAACTTGGCCTGCGCTGGAAGCGACAGCATTGCGATCTCGTCAAGAAACAATGTCCCGCCTTCCGCCCGTTCAAACCGGCCGGGCCGGCTCGCGGTTGCACCGGTATAGGCTCCGCGTTCGACCCCGAACAGCTCCGCTTCGATCAGGCTCTCGGTTATCGCGGCGCAGTTCACGGCGATGAAAGCCTGGGCAGCGCGGCTTCCCATGGCGTGGAGGTTCCGCGCGAACATCTCTTTACCGACCCCGCTTTCGCCTTGAAACAGAACGGGCGCATCCGTATCGGCGACGTCCCGCAGCATATCGAAAGCAACGTTGAACCCGGAGGAGGCGCCCACCACCTTCCAACGGTCGGCCTTTGCACTTGCCGCTGTCCGGGCTGAGGCCGGGGGTTTGGTGGCAGTCGTGGCGTGGAGCTGCTCGCTGCGCATATAGCGCAGATCCTCTTCGGCATCCTCCCATTCCTCAGCCGGCTTGCCGACGATCCGGCAGTGAGGATGCCCCATCGCTATGCATTCAACCTCCCGATAAAGGATCGGGCGGCCGAGATAAACACTGGCATAGCCGCTGGCATAGCCGATCTGGGTCCAGCCGGCCGACGATTGGCCAATGCCAAAGACTTCGACATGCTCGCCGCATTCGGAGGAGTGGCGCCAATGCCATTCGGCATAAAAGTGCCCTTTCTCGATATCCACCTCAAATGCGATCGGCTCGACCAGCACCGCACCCTCAAGGGCATGCAGTTGCGGGCCAACCGAAAAGGCATCGAACAGCGGGTCATTCGGGCGGACCTTGCCCGCCACTTCCGCGTCCATCGCGCCGGCTTCATACCCTTGGCGGGTAAAGACGGCGCGCGCACGCTCATATCCGACCGCGTTGACGATCTCCCGCCGCGCAATGCCGATCGTGCGGACATGGACCAGCATCATCCGCCGACCGGCCAGCCAGATGTGTCCCTGCTCAGGGGCGAAATGCAAGGTGGCGGCAAGGTCCGCGATCAAGGGCAAGCCGGGCGTCTTTACGACCAGGGCGTCGGATGCCAAAGAAACCTGCTTCATTGCAAATCCCGTTCAGGAGCATGTCGGATATTCGACAGTATCATGACCTGTGACAGGATCACCTGTCGAATTGAATGCATATACCGACGCGGAAACATGCATTCAATGAAACCGATCAATTCACTTAATTAATTGTAAAGTAACCATAAAATTGAGTTTATCAAAAACACCGGCAGCCCTGGCACGCTTCCTGCTGATACCCCCTCAGACCCAATAATGGGCACTCAGGGAGGAACAATATGACTAATTTACAGAATCGGCACCCGAATACCGGCTTTGCTCAGCTGCTGGCCACCGTGTCGGCCCTGGCCATTGTCTCATTGCCAAGCATGGCGATGGCGCAGGAAAGCCCCGCCGCGGTATCGGCAGCTGTCGATGGTGCGACCAAGCCAGACTCTGAAAAAGTCAGCATTGAGGAAATTGTCGTAACCGCCCGCAAGCGGTCGGAAAATATACAGAGCGTGCCAATCTCGATTACCGCTTTCACACCGGAAGCCTTGGAGCAGAAGGGAATCAGCGACGTTTCCCAGCTTGGCAAGTTCGCACCCAGCGTCGAAATTGTCGGAACCTCGCCGTTCAGCGGCTCGACACAAGTGCTGTCGGCCTTTATCCGCGGCATCGGGCAGAACGACTTTGCCTTCAACCTTGATCCCGGCGTCGGCGTCTATGTCGATGGCGTCTATTTCGCGCGCACCGTCGGGGCGGTTGTCGATCTGCTTGATCTCGACCACGTGGAAATCCTGAAAGGTCCGCAAGGCACCTTGTTCGGTCGCAACACGATTGGCGGGGCGATCAGTGTCGTGACACGCGACCCGGGCGATACATTGGCGGCCCAGGGCGAGGTGACTTATGGCCGCTATAACCGCGTGGATACGCGCGGTGGGATCGACATCCCCCTGATCGAAGATACGCTGCTGGCGCAACTTTCGTTTTCGACAAAGGCGCGCGACGGTCACTTCAAGTTCCTGCCCTACGCCGGCACCTATCAGACCGACGTTGGCCGTTTCGTCCGTCCCGACAATACCACCTATGGCACCGCCGGCGGCAGTAACGACCAGAGCGTGCGCGCCAAGCTCAAGTGGAATATTGCTCCTGACGTTACACTGCGGCTGGTCGGCGACTTCACGAACGCCGATGATCAGTCGACCGGCAGCCAGCTCCTGAAGGTGCAGCCGGGCCTGAAGGACGTCTATAATAGCTGCATCAGCACCCCGGCCGCTGTTCTGGCGACAACACCGCTGGCCACGATCTGCAACACACCGCGCGGACTTCCCGCAGCGACTGTGCCTGGCTTTGCCAACCAGGCCACCGCACCGCTCGGCGGCATCAATCTTGATGGCGATCCGACCAATGACCATTTGATTTTCGATGAACGGTTCAAGTCGCCGCGCATTGATACGTCCTATGCCACCGGTGCCGGTTATTCAAAGGTCCGCACCTACGGGTTCTCCGGTACGCTCGACGCGCCGGTAAGCGACAGTCTTGCGGTCAAGTCGATCAGTGCCTATCGCAATCTTGACTCCCGCTTTGCACTGGATGTCGATGGATCGCCGCTTCCCATGGGTGATCATGCCTTCACGATGGACCAGTGGCAGTTCAGTCAGGAGGTGCAGTTGCTGGGCAGTTTCCTTGACGATCGGCTCAAGACTGTCGCCGGCGGTTATTACTTCCACGAGGCGGGCGGCCTTGCCGACTATGTGCATTTTGCTGGCGGGCTGCTTCAGATTGATGGGCCTAACCAGTTCAAGACGAGCAGTTATGCCGGTTTCGCGCAGGCAGACTATAAGGTCACCGACGAGCTGGGCCTGACTGGCGGTATTCGTTACACGCGCGATGAAAAGCAATTCACCGGCGGGCAGCGCGATCTCAACAGCCTGGCCTTCAAACTTGGTTATCCGGCGGCTTTGCATCCGGACCCGACCGATCCGACGCTCTATTTCCCGACGGCCACGAACAAGCTCAATTTCGACAACGTGTCGATCAAGACCGGGATCAACTACCAGATCATGGAGCAGGTTCTGACCTATGCGACCTACTCGCAAGGGTTCAAGAGCGGCGGCTGGACGACACGCGCCACCACGCCCATTCTGGCGGCACCGACCTTCAATCCCGAAGAGGCCGACACATACGAAGCCGGGATGAAGGGCCAGTTCCTCGACCGTCAGCTACAGCTCAACCTTGCCGGATACCATACCAAGTATAAGGATCTGCAGGTCACGGTCTATTCGGGTATTT
>Ga0209373_10000812_pt1 | contig 43254 bp, 43 predicted proteins | sample Higcelweek5metaG_FD_187173 | JGI IMG/M metagenome (GOLD analysis project Ga0209373, IMG submission 187173) | Freshwater pond sediment microbial communities from the University of Edinburgh, under environmental carbon perturbations - High... | ecosystem: Environmental > Aquatic > Freshwater >... | reverse complement strand
ATTTATTATTGTACGCCAAACCAATGTGTGCCTGATAATCGTTGATATTGTATTTGAACAATGCTAAATCGTGCGTTGTACCTGTAATGCTCCACGCTGGTGCCGAAAACAAGCGCGTATCATCGTACTTTATGGGTTGGCGACCAAGTTTAAGTGAAGCACCCGGGAAAAGCACCATGTCAGCCCAAGCTTCATAAATACCTGTGGAAGCAGTTGCATCGGTACTCGAGTATTGTCCAAAAACGCGAGCGTCCTGTACGGTAATTTGTGCTGTGAGCAAACCGCTGGTAAAAGTCAAACCAAGCCGTGTACGTTGAGATGTAAAAAAGCCCGGGTCGTTGGTTGCAAGGATAGGTGTTTTGAAACCATCCTGATACTCGGTGCGCGGACGAATTTCTCCGTCGATAACAACGTTTTGTGCACGCACAAATAGTGTAAAAGTTAAGACTGCAATAAATGGAAATATTCTTAAAATCTTTTTCATACCCTAATTTAATTAATGCAATTACCAATAAATGGTAAATTGTAAATGAATAAATAGCAAATTACATATCGTTATATTATTTATAGAATAACGCTACTTAAAAAAAAAGCGATATGCTTTCGAAAGTATATCGATTGTCAAAAAAAACAGCTGTCGAATTCAGCATTGTTATTAGCCAAAAAATCCTTTAGAGCCAACTCTTTAGCTTCGAATGTCCGGATTAATTTCAGCCCATAATTACTAATCACACAGCCACCTCCATCTCTCCCTCCCTTTTGCCGTATTAATACCGGCAGTGGCGAAAGTTGATTGACTTTATCCAATAAATGCCACGCGTGTTGGTACGACATTTTCAGATTTTTGGCTGCTGCATGTATAGAACCATCTTTCAAAACCTGTTTCAGCAATCGAATCTGTGCATTTCCCAGAAAGACGTCTCCTTCACGGCAAATGGTCAGTGTTCCATCCAAATAAAATGCATTGCGTTGACTCATAAACTGTACATTTTTTGTAAAATAAACAGAACTATTCTTGTGCACTAAGAACAGGGATGTTGTCTGCACAGCTTTTCAAAGGCCGTGCCAATGACACAACACACTATCAAACAATACATTACAAATGCCAATTCTATTTGACGTATCCGAAAAAGCCACTAAAAAGTAAGACAAATACAGATAAACAACCAAAATGTAGGCTTTCTTATTGATTCTATTTGTCAAGTTTTTGTCAAAATGTTGTTTATCGGATTTTAATAGCTAACTTTACAACTTAATTTAATATCAGGTGTTTTACATCTAATATTCGTTTGGGTCAATCATACACTGTTCATTGTGTTGCTTTCTACTACCTGCTTTTAGTTTTCATATTGAAAAACAACGAAAACGAAGTATACTGTTCATTTATAAATAACTCCGCAAGTATCTTGACATCTCATTTTCTATTTCTGTTTTAAAATTCCAATATAAAATATGAATAACTGTGAAGTAACTATCTGCTTCATTGCTTATTCGCACACAACAACTAATATATTTTATGAAAATATATATCAAATACATGGTGAGCCTCAGATGCAAGATGGTTGTGAAAGAAGAACTTAAAAAACTCGGACTTCATTTCATCGTCGTCGACTTAGGAGAAATTGAGATCATGGAAGACATCTCCGAGGACCAACGTGATAACCTTAAAACAGCCCTTCTTGACTCCGGACTGGAGTTGATGGATGACAAAAAGGCTGTATTGATTGAAAAGGTAAAAAGTGTAATCATCGAAATGGTGCATTATGCCGACGAATTACCAAAAATAAACTACTCAGACTACATCAGCGAGAAACTGAAATATGATTACACCTACCTATCGAATCTTTTTTCGGAGGTAAAAGGAATTACTATTCAGCAATTTATAATCATTCATAAGATCGAAAGAGTTAAAGAATTATTGTTGTACGACGAGCTCAACCTGACCGAAATTTCATATCGCATGCAATACAGCAGCGTGGCACACCTTTCGAACCAGTTTAAAAAAATTACCGGATTAACACCATCCGAATTCAGACATCTCAAAGACAGACACAGAAATCCGATTGAGGAACTCTGAAAATCAATTTAGCACGAAATGAAACAACAAGTATCACAATATGCTCGCAGTTTGATGGAAATCAGTTACGATCCATTGATCACCATTAACACGCTGGGCAGAATTATTGACCTGAACCAGGCTACAGTAAATATTCTTGGATTGACACGAGAGCAAATCGCTGGTAGTGATTTTTCTGAATATTTTAGCTTGCCAAAACAGGCACGTAAAGTGTGCGATGACGTTTTCACAAAAGAGAGCGTGGCCGATGCTTTCCTGACACTGAAACATGTCGACGGAAAATTGACCGATGTGCTTTTAACAGGCTCTTATTCTAACGACAACAATGGTAATTTACCAGGAGCCATCATGGTAATGAGGGATTTAACCAATCAGAAATGGGCAACAGAATTGCTTACAGCCAATAAAGAACTTGTATTTCAGAATGAAGAAAAAGAAAAACGAGCTGCTGAATTAATTCTGGCTAACAAAGAACTTCTGTTTCAGAACGAGGAAAAAGAGAAAAGAGCTGCCGAATTAATCATTGCCGATAAAGAACTTCTGTACCAGAATGAGGAAAAAGAAAAAAGAGCCGCAGAACTACTCATTGCCGATAAAGAACTTATTTTTCAAAGCAATGAGAAGAAAAAAAGAGTCACTGAAAATAAAAAGCTCGAAGCATTCAGCGATACTTTAAAATTAGCTTCGGAATACTCTCTGAGTTTAATTGAAGCAAGCCATGATCCGCTGCTTACAATTAGTCCTGAAGGGAAAATAACTGACATGAATAAGGCCACCACAAACATGATTGGCATGACCCGTGAACAACTGACAGGAAGCGATTTCTTCGACTATTTCACCGAACCTCAAAAGGCGCGTGAAGTGTATCAGAAAGTCTTTGCAAAAGGTTCTGTGGCCGATTCACCACTCACCATCCGACATAAAGATGGAAAATTGACCGATGTGCTTTTCAATGGATCGGTGTATAAAAATGATGAAGGAAAGGTGCTGGGAGTGGTCATTGTGGCAAGAGATGTGACTGAACAAAAAAGAATATCAAAAGAGCTGACTGAGGCAAAAGAATTCGCAGAGCTTCAAACAAGTGTCGCTCAGGAAGCCAAAAACATAGCTCAAATGGCAACCCGTAAAGCCGAAGATGCTGTGAAAGCCAAACAACAGTTCCTGTCCAATATGAGTCACGAAATTCGCACCCCAATGAACGCGATCATAGGATTCACAAAGGTGGTGCTCAAAACCGAACTCACTGCAAAACAAAAGGAATATCTGGCAGCCATAAAACTAAGTGGCGATGCGCTCATTGTGCTTATCAACGATATACTTGACCTGGCAAAAGTAGATGCCGGGAAAATGACTTTTGAAAAAATTCCGTTCAAAATGCATACGTCCATATCGGCCATGTTACATGTGTTCGAAGCTAAAATTCAGGAGAAAAATTTAGCGCTCATCCAGGAATATGACGACAGGATACCGAATGTATTGGTAGGCGATCCGGTGCGATTACATCAGATTATTCTGAACCTTGTAAGTAATGCTGTTAAATTTACAGTCGAGGGAACTATAACTGTTGGCGTTCATTTGCTGAAGGAGGACGACGAGCAGGTCACCATTAAATTTGCTGTGACAGATACCGGCATCGGCATCCCCAAAGATAAAATGGAAAAGATATTTGAAAATTTCCAACAAGCATCCAGCGGGACATCGCGTTTGTATGGCGGAACGGGTTTGGGACTTGCCATAGTAAAACAATTAGTAGAAACACAGGGAGGAAAAATCTTTGTTGAAAGTACCGAGCACAAAGGTTCAACCTTTAGCTTTACGCTTAGCTTCCCAAAAACAAAGGTTGAAGCTGACTTTGAAATAGAAATACTTGATTTGGATACAGAAATAAAGAACATAAAAGTCCTTGTAGCCGAAGACATTGCACTGAATCAGCTACTGATGAAAACGATACTCGATGAATTCGGTTTTGAACGCGATATTGCCGAAAACGGTAGAATAGCCATAGAGAAACTAAAAGTCAACGACTACGATATTATCCTTATGGACTTGCAGATGCCCGAAATGAATGGATTTGAAGCTACAAAATACATTCGTAACACCATGTTGTCCAATATCCCCATTATTGCACTCACGGCCGATGTAACTACTGTTGACCTTGCAAAATGCAAAGCTGTAGGCATGAATGATTATATAGCCAAACCGGTAGACGAAAGACTTTTATATTCCAAAATTATAAATTTAACAAAGAAGAATATAGCTGTAGATGAACTTCCTGAAAGCATTGATTTACGCGTTAAGAAAAACAAGTGTACCGACCTTGATTACTTAAGCCAGCGCACCAAATCGAATCCTGACTTAATGATGGAAATGATTTCGCTTTATCTGGAACAGACCCCAACCCTGATCAGAACCATGAAACAAAGCATGAGAGATAAAGACTGGAATACACTCTACGCGGCTGTACATAAAATGATTCCTTCTTTTGCTATCATGGGCATCAGTCACGATTACGAAAATATGGCCAAGAAAGTACAGGAATATGCCGGCACACAAAAACAAACCGATGGAATTACAGATATGGTACTTCAACTCGAACATGTTTGTCTACAAGCCTGTGAAGAATTAGAAGAAGAATACAATACGATTAAAAACACAAACAAATGAAAGCTAAAATAAAGATTTTTCTTGTAGATGATGATGCTGTTTTTTTGAAGTTACTCGAAATTCAGTTTCTCGAGCATGGCGATTTTGAGATCGAGACTTATGCCACCGGCGAACTTTGCGTTGAAAACCTACCTAACAAACCTGATATAATCATCCTCGATTATTTGCTTGATGGTGTGGTGAGAGACGTGATGAATGGCATTGAAACTTTAGATAAAATTAAACTCTATAACGCCGAAATCCCTGTCGTTATGCTTTCGGCGCAGGACAAAATCGACGTGGCTATCAACTGTATGCACCATGCCGCTTTTGATTATGTGGTGAAAAGCGAAACCGCTTTTATGCGTTTGCAAAAAATAATAACAACAATCTTCGAAACAAAAAAACTCAAAAAGCAATTGAACTGGTACATGGAGAGAATGTAAAAAAACCTGTGATATATGCAACATTTACAAACAGATATGTAATTATTTCCCATCAATGTACCCATATCTTTGTACGTAGGTTGCCTTTAAAAATCAACGATTCAGCTTATTTTGTGAAACATTAGTTTTGAAGTTGAATTAGTTGGATTTTTAAGATAAAAGCCCCACGAATAGAGTCATGAAAAGCAACAACGATTATACAGAAATGGAAAAAGGAAAATCACATATTGTTGTCGAAATTATAGAATATGTTCCCAATGCTGTAGTCAGCAAAACCATTATTAAAAAAACAACCGGAAATGTAACGGTGACATCGCTCGATGCGGGTGAAGAGCTGGCCGAAAAGCTTTCCCCTTTCGATACTTACATTCAAATTATCGATGGCGCTGCCGAACTCACCATCAACAAGAAAAAATTCAAACTAAAATTAGGAGATGGTATAGTTATCCCTGCTCACTCGCGCCATTTTTTTAACGCCACCGAACAATTCAAAATGATATCGACAGTGATTAAAAGCGGATATGAGGAGTAAACAAAGCCTATAAAATTTCTTACCTCTCTTCATTCTCAAAAATAATTATAATCTATCAAAAAGAGCTTTTCAATCGTGAAAAGCTCTTTTTGTGTCTATCCGTGAATGATGTAACTTTTTCGTGGAATTGTGTAACACCTTTTTAAGCATTTCGGCTCACCTTTGCAATGTAATAATTCAGTTACAATTTTAATCGAAACAAAATGAAAAATAGAAGTTTATTAATGTTGATTGTTGCCGCTATGTTTTTTGCAACAACAATGGTTTCCGCCCAAAGCGTTGCATCTAACAGGGTTTCGCTCGGTTTGAAGTTCGGGGCTAATTTATCAAATGTTTACGATACACAGGGAGAAGAATTTGAAGCAGATGCAAAGTTAGGAATGGCTACAGGTTTATTTATTACATTGCCCATCACCCATTTTTTGGGCGTTCAACCCGAAATATTGTTTTCGCAAAAAGGGTATCGCGGTTCAGGATCGGTACTTGGCAGCGATTATAGTTTCAAACGCACCACCAATTATATAGATGTACCCTTATTGCTGACTTTCAGAACAGGCGATTACCTTACATTACTTTTTGGTCCTCAGTATTCATTCTTGCTAAGCCAGAATTACACATTCAAAAGTGATGTGCTCGATATTTCGAGAGACGAACAATTCGACAACGAGAACCTTCGGAAAAACACTTTCTGTGTAACAGGCGGAGTAGATATAAACCTTAGCAATATTGTGATCGGAGCTCGTGCCGGCTGGGATGTTCAAAGCAACGAAGGCGATGGCACATCAAGTACTCCACGTTACAAAAACATGTGGTATCAGGCAACTATCGGATACCGGTTTTAATACAATTCAAATTTAAGTAGTTGAGTAAAAATATTGAAGGATCTGCTTTCTAAAAGTAAAATTCAACAACAGTCTTGTAACTCGTAACTATTTACTTGTAACTAATTATAAAAGCATTCAGAATTTAATTTTCATTAAAAAAACAATCAAAATGGACAATTTAGAAGCAACAGGAAAAGTAATCGGTGCATTAGTCATCGGTGCTATCGCAGGAGCAACGCTCGGAATTTTATTCGCACCCGACAAAGGCAGTGCTACACGCAACAAAATATCGGGAGGAGCCAGAGACTTAGCCGATGATTTGAAACAAAAAATGAAAGACGAAGCAGCTGCGTTGCGCAAAAAAGCTGAAGATTTGGAAGAAATGGCCAAAGAAAAAATGGACGATTTGGCTGACAACTTCAAACACAAAACTGAAGAAGCCTCAAAAGCTCATAAATAAGAAAAGGAAAAGGCCGAACCGGAAATATCATTTTCCCCCGGTTCGGACCGGTTTCTTTTTAAAAGCCGAATTAAAGCATAATTCAATTGTTTTATGCAAATTACTGGAAAATAAGGATTAAACATCAAAAAAAACAACGATCATGCCTGAATTAAACAGATTGGAAGAAATAATCGATAACCTGAAACAATACCTGAACACCAATTTAGAGATTGTAAAGTTGGAAGTCATCGAACGCAGCTCGACATTCGGTTCATCGATGGTAGGAATACTTGTGGTGGGAATATCGGTTTTTTTATTCGTATTCACATTGAGCATCGGACTTGGCTTTTATTTATCTGAATTATTGGGAAACAGTTATTCGGGATTTGCCATTATTGCCGGCTGCCATTTATTATTGGCTCTCATCCTGTTTATCGGACGGAAGAAATTGATAGAAAAACCTTTGCGTGATCAGATAATTAAGAAACTCCTCGAAAAACAAATACCATGACCACTCAGAAAAAGGAATACTTACCGGCTACCAATCATGCCGAACTACTGCTGCGCATCGAAGCATTAAAGACCGACAGGATGGTTCAGAAAGAAGAACTGAAACTTACCTTCAGCGTACTGGCTTCTACACTTGATTTTGTGTCGATATTCAAAGGCAATGCTGCAAAGGAACAGCCTGCGAACATAGTGAAAACGGGTGTGAATATGGCTCTCGAACTTATTATCGACATGGTGCTGGGCAAACACCGCAGTCTGAAAGGATACCTGAGTGCAATACTGGTGGAGAAATTCACAAAAGTTTTGATTGACAACAATCTGATTGAAATAATTGCAGGCATTGGATCATTACTGAAAAGAAAAACACAATACGAAAAAAGTCAGGAACAACTATAACAATTTAAAAACCACACAAAAAATGAATTTACCTAATTTAAAAACAATGGCACTTGCCGGTATAGTAATACTGGGCATTGCAGGCTGTAACTCGCCAAAACAAAAAGCTGAAAAGCTTGAGAACGCCGAGGAAAATGTAATTGAAGCGCAACAAGAACTGAACGAAGCAGTGATCGACTCAACAAATGAGTACGACCGTTTCAAGGCCGAATCGGAAGCCAAACTCATTGCCAACGATGTGAAAATAGCTGCGCTTAAGGATCAACTGAAAACCGACAAAAAAGAGATCCGTACCAAATACGAAAAGCAACTCACTGAACTTGAACAAAAAAATGCCAAGCTAAAATCAAATATTGCCGAATACAAGGAAACAGATAAAAGCAACTGGGAGAAATTCAAAGTGAGTTTCAACGAAGACCTTGATGCCCTCGGAAAAGCAATTTCGGGCATAGCCACCGACAAGTAACATTTAATAAGTACTTTTCAGAAAAAAGAAATTAAAAACTACTACAACCAAAATGAAAACTTTATCATTCACAATTATAATCATTGGGCTGGCGCTTACCATTTTCACAACCATACAGTTCTTTACCAAAAGGAAAGTAGTTGATATAGGTCCCATCGAAGTAATACGGGATGAACCCCACTCACTGAGTTGGTCGCCTCTTATCGGCATTTCCGTCATGGGCTTGGGTGGCGTTATGCTTTGGCAGTTTTCGAAGAAAAAATAACCTTGATTTTTAGATTTTTGTTTATTTGGATATGCCGGCACAGAATAACCTCCTGTGTCGGCATTCTTTTTCCTGACTACCCCCAAAAGCCCGAATCAATCCCTGTGCAAAGTCATTATCTATCGATTTTAAAAACATCTCCGATGGTTTTAAAAATCGTCTCCTATCGTTTCGAAAATCATCTCCTATCGTTTTGAAATAGATCAGGGATGAGTTGACCCAACGATACCGATGATTTTTTGCTGCCAATATAATTCAAATAAATAGACGTTGTCTTATTCTACTTTAACACATTACTTAAATGCCGGCATGTATTTACTGAAGATATCAGCGCTGATATTCAAAAACAAGTAGTTTTCGGATGTGGCGAAAATCAGTGATTTATGTAAGTAATTCAGCCCGCGATGTAACAAAACAGGCTTGCAAACCACCGATCTTTGCAATATAAAATGAGTCGGTATTCATTTACTGGAAAAGCAGGTAACTAACAATATTTAATGATCTGTTTTCTCAATGTAAAATCCAGATCAACAATCTTGTAACTCGTAACTATTTACTCGTAACTATTTACTTGTAACTACTTAACACTCTTTTGCAGCATTATAATTACAAACGCATCCACAACAAAAAAAAACAACTTCATAAAATGAATCGTATGAAAACAAAAAAAATCAAATCGACAGTTCTTCTTCTAATTGTAAGCATTGTCATCTCAGTTTCGTTCAGCGCATGTGCAGTAAAAAATCAATTTCTTACTTCCACTGTAGTACCGGCGGCACAAGGTACAGTTCTGATCAAACAAGACAAGAACATGAATTATGTTATCAAAATTGAGTTATCGAATTTGTCACCCTCTACCCGACTCTCCCCTCCGGCAACTGCTTATATCGTATGGTCGGTCAATGCAGATAATACAACACAAAGTCTAGGACAATTAAACAGTTCGACCGGTTTTATGACCAAAGACTTATCGGCAAAAATGGAAACTATATCGGTGACCAAACCTGTAAAAATCTTTATTACTTCCGAAAATGACGTGAGCATACAATACCCGTCGTATTCCAACATAATTCTGACTACGGAATATCTAAAATAGTTACGAGCTGTTAGTTTCGGGTTCCGGGTTTTGAGTTTCGGATTTCGGATTTCGGGTTAGTTGTAAAGAAAACACCTTCAATAACGAGTTATTAACTTCAACTGACTTCCAATAACATCTTCTAACTTCAATTGACAGAGAACAACTTCAATTGACAGAGAACAAAAAAAAATTACTTCAATAAACAACAAAAACATATACAATTACAATCATGAAAAAAATTACCCTTACATTATCTTTCGTACTGTTCACATTGGTGGCTTTTAGTCAAAATCCAATGTATGCAGGCACTTCGCAGTTAAACCTTGGTGTTGGACTTTCCGATTCGGGTATTCCTGTTTATATTGGATTCGACCATAGCGTTGGCCGTGATGTTACTCTTGGCGCCGAATTATCCTATCGTGGCTACAAAGAAAACTGGCAAAGCAATTACTACAACCATAATATTATAGGAATTTCGGGAAATGCCAATTATCATTTCAACAACATTTTTCAAATGACCCCACGTTGGGATATATATGCCGGTGTGAATGTTGGCTTTTATGTTTGGAATTCACCTGATGGATATACAGGGAGTCACAGTTCGGGCTTAGGTTTAGGCGGACAGTTGGGAGTGAGATACTTTTTCACAAACAGCATTGGTCTTAACCTCGAATTTGGTGGTGGCAATGCCTTTAACGGTGGAAAAATCGGACTTTCGTTCAGATTGTAAACCGAATTTGAAAATGACTTGATTTTGAAGATTTGAAAATAATGAGTTCGCTCTTATCTTCAAATCTTCTTATCAATAGACTCCTGCCTTTTAATTTTAATCTCCTTTTCCACAACACATTCTCCCTTATGCTCAACAACATTCAACTTCCTTTTTACGCCAGAGTTACACTATTTTGCGTCGGGCTATATGTAGTTGTTTCCATGTTATATATAGCTCAGGGCCTTTTATTGCCACTTATTTTCGGGACCATCATTGCCATTGTACTCCATCCGGTAGTTGCGTTTTTTGTAAAACGAAAAATAAACCGGGTTTTTGCCATCATCATCACGCTTTTGCTTTCGATAATAATAATTGCAGCGTCCGGACTTTTCATGTTTTCACAAATCAGTCGTTTTGCCGAATCGTGGCCTGTGTTTGTTGAAAAAATAACGATAATGCTGAACGACACCATTCATTGGATTCCGGGTTATTTCGACATTAGCCCCGATAAAGTGAATGCATGGTTGGCCGAAACGAAAGCCAATCTGCTCGACAACAGCAGCGCTGTGATAGGACAAACAATTATTTCGGTCGGAAGCAGTGTAGTGGCTATTTTTCTTGTTCCGGTTTACATTTTCATGATCTTGTTTTACCAACCCTTGTTGCTCGACTTTATTCACAAAATTTTTGGCGACGAACGCCAGATAAAAGTTACCACCGTCATTTCGCAGACAAAAACTGTGATACAACGCTATCTGATAGGCCTTCTTATCGAAACTGTTATCATTGCTACGCTTAATTCAATCGGTCTTTTACTGCTGGGTATCGATTATGCCATTTTATTGGGGATATTAGGTGCTTTACTTAATCTCATTCCATATATCGGTGGCCTTGTGGCTGTGGCCATGCCCATGATGATAGCGCTTGTCACAAAAGATTCGGCCTGGTATGCAGTATATGTACTTATCATTTATTATTCCATCCAATTGCTCGATAACAATTACATTGTTCCCAAAATAGTGGCTTCGAAAGTAAAAATAAATGCCCTGGTTTCAGTGGTTGCCGTACTGGCTGGTGGCGCATTATGGGGTGTTTCGGGAATGTTTTTATCTATTCCTGTAGTGGCGATTATCAAAGTCATTTGCGATCATATCGAACCTTTACACCCTATAGGTTTTCTATTGGGCGACACTATGCCCGATTTATTGACTTTCAAAATCAAAGCAAAAAAGAACACAACCAAGACGGTGAAGAAAGAGGAGAGTTTGAAGAGTTGAGGAGTTGGTGAGTTGATAATTGAATAGTCTACGGTTTTTTGTCTAAGGTCTAATGTCAAAGGTCGAAAGTTTGGAGACTGGTGAGAATTTTACAGTTCAACGCGTCAACGCTTACACAGTTCAACAATTACACAATTCAACAGTTCAACGCTTACACAGTTCAACAATTACACAATTCAACGCTTCAACGCTTCCACAAATCTTCAGCCTTATCACTTCTTTTAAACCATTCACTTTTCCCCACAATAAATCAGTGAATTATACAACTTTTAAAGAAAATTGTGTAATGCATTCCTCGTCAAATTACGTCACCTTTGTAATGTTGAATTTCCTCAACTCAAGACTTAATATCAACTTATTATTATTCATAAATAAATTTACCGAAAAATGAGAAACAAGACTTTATTATCAAAACAAATGATCACCTCATGGTTCAACCGGAAAAGGTTTTCAACATTATCGGGCATGAGCTTCATGCTGATATTAATTGCTCTTTTCACATGGCAGTGTAAAGACGATGATTATACCGGAGAGCTTATTGGCGTTTGCCCGGAAGTGATCAGCACCGATCCTGTCAAAGGTGCCATCAATGTAGTCACCAGCAAACTGATTACTGCTACTTTTAACGAAGAAATGGATGCTGCAACCATCAACGAAACCACTTTTTTTGTTAAAAATGGAACAAACATCATTTCGGGTGAAGTTATCTACAGCAACAAGAAGGCCACATTTATTCCTTCCACTTTGTTGGATGCGAACACCGTTTATACGGCCACCATTACCCGTGGAGCAACCGACCCAATGGGAAATGTAATGATTGCCGACTATACATGGAGTTTCAATACAGGAGCTATTCCGCGTGTGATCCTCACAGCTCCACTTTATGGAGCATCCGATGTAGGAAGTAACGATATTATTTCTGCCGACTTTAGCACGGCGATGAATGCAACATCTATTAATGCATCCACTTTTGTGCTTATGCAGGGAACAACTCTTATCCCCGGCGTCATCACTTATGCAGGCATCAAAGCTATATTTACACCGAATGCTCCGCTTGCAGCCAACAAAGTGTACGCTGCCACAGTGAGCAAGAACGTGAAAGACGTTGCGGGCAATTCAATGGCAAAGGACACCACCTGGAGTTTTGCAACAGGCGTATTGCCGATCATTACAATTACCGATCCTGTAGATGGCGCTATCAACATTGCGCTTGACAAAAAGATCACCGCTACTTTCAGTAAAGCAATGAATATACTAACAATTAATTCGTTGACATTTACATTGAAACAGGGAACAACTGTTGTTTCAGGTTTGGTCACTTATAAGGACATGACCGCCACATTTACACCTACATCAAGTTTGTTGTACGGAACAGAATATACTGCTACAATTACAAGCGGGGTGAAGGATTTGTCGAATAAATCAATTCCAAAGGATTCGACATGGACATTTACAACAGGTATGCTTGTAGTACCCGTTTTACCTTATGTAACAGCTACCGATCCTGCTCAGGGAGCTACCAATATAGCGGTCGACAAAGTGATTAAAGCTACATTCAGCAAAGATATGAACGCTGCAACAGTGAGCTCATCTACTTTCAAACTTATGAATGGATCGACGCCTGTATTGGGATTTGTTACCTATGTAGGTCGTGATGCATTTTTCACTCCTGCTGCGCCACTTACCCGCGGAGTTACCTACGAAGCAATTATTACCACAGGTGCAAAAGACCTTGATGGCAATGCAATGGCCAGCGAAAAGAAATGGAGTTTCTCTACCATCCCTGCATTGGCTCAATATACTGTTAGTTTATCCAACTTACCGCTTATCGGTGGTACAACTACAGGCGAAGGCGTTTATAATGCAGGAGCATCGGCAACCGCTGTTGCCGTTACAAATCCTGGATTCTTCTTTGCAAACTGGACCGAAAATGGTATCATTGTTTCTACAACGCCAACATTCACTTTTGTGGTGAACAGCAACAGAACATTGGTAGCCAACTACACGACACCAAGATTATTGGTTTGTTTGAGTTCAAATCCTGTAATGGGAGGTACTACAAGTGGTGGCGGATTATTTGATCCGGGAAATGCAGTAACAGTAGTTGCTAAAGCGAATGCCGGTTATACATTTACCAATTGGACTGAAAACGGACTTATCGTTTCGGCACTTGCATCTTATAGTTTCAATATAAATACAAGCCGCACATTGGTAGCCAATTTTGTACTCACTCAGTACAATGTTATTTTATCATCGAATCCTGTTCTTGGCGGATTAACAAGTGGTGGCGGAACATTCAGTTCAGGCACTTCAATTACAGTAGCTGCTACTGCTAACACCGGTTATACATTTACCAACTGGACCGAAAACGGTGTGATTGTATCTACGCTTGCCAACTACAACTTTAATGTCAATTCGAACCGCACATTGGTGGCTCATTTTGCACTTGCACAATACAGTATTGCCTTATCAGCGAATCCAAGCCTTGGCGGATTAACAAGCGGTGGTGGAACATTCACAGGAGGTACTTCGGTAACAGCCCTTGCAACTGCCAATGCAAATTATACTTTTGTGAACTGGACCGAAAACGGTGTGATTGCTTCCTTACTTCCTAGTTACACTTTTTCAGTAACAAAGAACAGGGTTTTGGTAGCTAATTTCGTTTCAACCCAAATCAATATCAATCTATCATCGAATCCTGTTTTAGGAGGTTCAACAAGTGGAGGCGGAACCGTTAACTCGGGAAGCTCAGTTACTGTAATGGCTTCGGCAAATGCAGGATATTCATTCACCAACTGGACTGAAAATGGTCTTGTAGTTTCTGCTTTGGCCAACTATACTTTTGTGGCCAACACAAGTCGCAACCTTGTAGCCAACTTTGCAATAAACCAGTACACATTGAATCTATCGTCAGTTCCTGCTAACGGAGGAACAACAACAGGTGGTGGAACATACAATGCAGGTAGTTCGGTAACAGCAAGAGCAGTACCAATGAACGGGGGTTTCAGCTTTACAAACTGGACTGAAAATGGTCTTGTGGTTTCTACATTGGCCAACTACAATTTCAATATCAATGGAAACAGAACATTGGTGGCTCATTTTGCTACAGTAAATGCAGGTCCTGCAGGCATTGATCTTGGATCGGCAGCTAACTTTGCAATTCTTGCCGGTGGAGGTATTTCAAACACAGGTGTAAGCACTTTGATAAAAGGTGATGTGGGTTCATTCCCAACTGCAACAATTAATGGCCTTCTTGCGGGAAATGTTGTCGGTATACTTTATACCGCTGCCAATCCATTGGTAGGAACAGCTAAAAGTGATTTGACAGCTGCATATAACGATGCACAGGGACGTTCGTTGAATGCTATTTCGTTGCCGGGACAACTCGGAGGCCTTACTCTTGCTCCGGGACTGTACGTTAACTCTTCAACATCCGGAATTTCAGGAACAGGTGCTAACGGTATCCTTACTCTTGATGCAGGTGGAAATCCAAATGCAGTGTGGATCTTTAAAATGGGTTCTACCCTGGTTACTGATGCCGGAACAAGCATAGTACTTGCAGGTGGAGCACAGGCGAAAAACATTTATTGGTCGGTAGGCACATCAGCCACATTGGGGACTAACTCTATATTCTATGGAAATATCCTTGCTGATCAATCCATCACGCTGACAACAGGTGCTACTTTAAACGGTAGAGCGTTGACACGTATCGCTTCTGTTACTTTGGATTCAAATGCAGTGACAAAACCATAGTCAATCATGTCAGAACGAACCTGATCAAAACCGGTCGGGTTCGGGTTGACCAACAACATAAATAAAATGAAAAAAAATAATTACAAAAAAAATAAAACCATGTTTCGAAAACTAATTTTCGCATCATTGATGTTGACTGGCATGGCCTCAGCATTGACGGCACAAGAAGAACAAAGAACTCAGCCTAAATTTTGGATAGGCGTTTCGGGGGGTGCCAATATTAATATGTACACAGGAACAACACAAGTACTGAATCCGGCAGTGACTGCTCCGGCAGCCCTTCACGATGGATTAGGAGTGGGAGGTTTTGGTTCTTTATTGATGGAATATCGTCCTATACCGGTCATTGGTGTTATGCTTAATTTGGGTTACGATAACCGTGGTGGTTCATTCGATCAGGTTATGTCGCCATGTAACTGTCCCGAAGATTTAAAAACAGGACTCAGTTATGCCACCATTCAGCCAAGTATTCGTATTTCACCATTCGGACCCGACTTCTATGTGTTTTTGGGAGGTTCTTATGGCTATAATCTGAACAAATCCTTTGCTTATACCTTCGATCAGAACAACGGTAACCTTTTCAACACTACCGAAGGTGAATTCAGCGACGTTCGTCAACATGTATTTTCTACACATGTAGGAATGGGATACGATATTCAGTTGTCACCGGCCAATAGTCGTTCACAAATAGCACTTTCTCCATTCGTTTCTTATCATCCTTATTTTGGACAAGCGCCACGCGACGTTGAAAGTTGGTCTTTATCCACAGTACGTGTTGGTATAGCGCTTAAATTCGGAACAGGAAAAGTAAAAGAAGCCCCTGAAGAAAAACCGGCACCTGCCGTTGTCGCCAAACCAATCATTGTTCCTGTCGCTGATAGTGATGTAAAATTCGATACACGTGGACCTCTCACCGTGCCGGCGAAACGTACAATCAACGAAGCATTTCCATTGCGCAATTATGTATTCTTCGAAGAAGGATCCACAGCAATACCAAAACGTTATGTAAGCTTAAGCAAAGATCAGGCTTCGAAATTCGAACTGGAAGATTTGCGTAAATCAGAGGTAAAAGATCAGGAAGGTCGTTCGGAAAGACAATTGAAGACTTATTATAATATACTGAACATTCTGGGTTATCGCATGCAGAAAAATCCAACTACATTGATTACATTGAGCGGAGCTTCAGCCGGAAATGGTCCTGAACTTGGTAAAGAATATGCCGAATCGGTAAAAACTTATCTTGTAAATGTATTTGGAGTGAATGCGTCACGCATTACAACCGAAGGTCGCGATCAGCCTATGCATCCATCTGAATTACCCGGTGGAAAAAATTACCTTGAATTGTTACGTCAGTGCGATCGTCGTGTTACCATCATAAGTACACCAACCGATTTACTTACTCCACTTCAAATCATTGCCGTACAGGCCGACCCAATGGACAGTCGTGTTATCTTCAGCGCAAAACCTGAAAAAGATCAACCATTAAAAAGCTGGAATGTGGAATTAACCGACGAAGCCGGTGTTACTCAAAAATACGGACCCTATACCCGTGAAGTTGAAAGCGTTTCGGGAAATCAAATCTTAGGAAATCGTCCCGAAGGAAAATACAAAGTAGTAATGACAGGACTCACTCCTAATGGTGCAACTGTTCGCAAAGAAAGCACGCTACGTTTGGTGCACAACACCGCACAAAACGAAGAAGCCCTTCGATTCAGCATACTTTTCGATTTCGATCAGACGCAGGCAGTAAGTGTGTACGAAAAATTCCTTATCGAAAAGGTAGCTCCACACATTACAAACAACAGCAAAGTGATTATACACGGACATACCGACATTATCGGCGCTCCTGAATATAACATGAAGTTGTCCGAACAACGCGCCCTCGATACGCAGACTATACTCAGCAAAGCTGTTTTCAATGCTAACAAAACAGGTGTTGTATTCGAAACACTTGCTTTTGGAATGGATGCCGACAATTTTCCTTTCGAGAATACACTTCCCGAAGAAAGATTCTATAATCGCACAGTGATTATTGATGTTGTGCCTCCGGCTGCAAAGTAAATAAAGGATTGTAAAAAAGGCCTGTCGTTAATCAACGGCAGGCCTTTTTTTATAAAAACATGTGAAGGTTCGACTCAAAGTCAACAAAAACAAATCAGCGCCGAAGGCAAAGGAACAGGCGAAGGCGAAGGCAAAGAAAGTCAAAGGTCAAAAGTCAAAGGTCAAAAGTCTTCGTACCCAAGTCTCCGGTCAATTATCAACTCACCTTCAATACCGAAAGCTTTCGGGACAAATCTTCAATCTCTCAGATTCTCAAATCTTCAAATTCTCAAATCTTCAAATTCTCAAATCTTCAACAGCCCCAAAAAACTCAAAACTCAGAACCCGAAACTCGAAACCCCTCCCCCTGCGGGTTTATCATCTCCGCCAGAACATTTTACAGACTAACGATGTTTGTCTTCTTTTTCAGTATCGTCTTGGCTTTATAACCGGACGCTATTTTGTCAATAAAAGCAATAAAATCAGAATAAGCCGACACATCCCAGTTGCCGCTTTTCATCATTACTTCCTGTTCCACAACGATACTATTTCCCTGAACATGAATATTTGAAATGAAATTCCCAAACCTGGTTTCTGTTTTCACCGATTCCGGAATTGATTCCGCTTCATATCCTTCGGGAACAACAATTACAATACTGTCTTTGTCCTTATACCCATTGGTTATAAAAATAGCATGTTTACGACCTGTTTTTTTAAGCCCTTCGTACGTTTTACGAAAAGGATTGACAGGCACAAAAAAACGATTGCCGGTTTTGGTTCCATAACGGCTGGTCGTCCAGGCATAATCAATATCAATGGCAGGGAATGCTGATTTATCTTCACGGAAGGTGACAGCGCCCATCGTTACATCAGCCAAATGAATATCTTCGATCAGATCCTTTACCTGTTGATTGGGTTGTGCAAACGGAAACCAGCTGTAGTTATCGTACACTTTTATTTTACATGATTTAGTTGTGTTTGCCTTCGCACTGCCATCTTCTTTCATTTCAATCTTTGCATTGTAACTTTCAATGTTCAGCGCATCGGGATAATCGGGCAGTTTATACATCCGTCCTCCGCTTTCACTTACAACCAATGCATCATGTCCTGCTATATTATTGTGTACGAATCCAAACGGCACACGTGGGTTGGTACATTCGAGCCACAGGGTATCTGCTGCTAAGGGTACCTGCAAGATAACGTGATTCATTTGATTGAAGTTGGGAAAATCGGGATATAAGCGCTTCTCTGTTCCATCAGCCTTAATGCCGGCATAATAGGAAGGTATGCCCACCACACTTAACATTGCTTTCAAATAATTGGACAGGGCTTTACAATCGCCAAAACCGGTTTTAAAAACTTCGGAAGCAAATAAAGGTTGATAACCACCTATCCCAAGCTGTATACTTACATAACGGGTGGACTGACCCAGGTAATCATATAAAATTTTTACCTTTTCACGATCGTTAGTTGCATCTTTTACAAGCTCTTTAATTTTTTCACGGGCAGGCTCGGTAAGCACATCGCGATTTTTAATAAGCTCATATTCCCAAACACCATACGATTTCCAGTCGTTGATGATTCCTTTCGAATTATCGTAACTGAAATGCGTGGGACGTATAAAAAAATAAGGGACATAAGTTCTTAAATCTGCATCGAAAGGTTCATCTTCTATGGCCATCAGATTTTTCACTTCCCATTCGGTGATCACTTTCCCTTTTGTAGTTGTCCGCAAAGGATTTTCAGTCAAATGAAATGCTTTAGTCTGATACTCCACACCTTCGGGCAACTGAAGCGTGTATTTTGCTTTTTCTACCGACAAGTTATGACTGGTTTGCGGAAAAAACGATGGAAATGTAAGTAGTCCGTTTTTATAACTTATTTTGTACTCGCAAACTATAGTAAAAGGGTAAGCCGGAGCATCGCAATTCAGATAAAAGCGTTTTACATCATCGGCAAGGGTATAACTATCGGTCCATTCCGTTGTTTTTACATCCGACATCGAATAGTTTTTCAAAAACATACCGTCTCCGTTGTAAAGTTTCATTGAAAAAGCCGATAATTCATGAAACTTATCTCCCGGATAATAGAAATCGGCCATATCTTTCCCTTTCTTATCCAGTACCGTCAATATCAGTTGCTCGGTTTGTACTCCCGAAACTTCGGACTTATATTCAAATTCGGTGGAAGCCATACGCACAACCGCGTACGCATTTTTCTTTAGCGAATCAGGGATTAATGTAACACTCAGGTCCGAACGTATTTCAGCGGCAGTAACCAAGGCTACTTCGAAAAACACATTGAATACCAACAGGCATAAACTCAGTTTTAGTACTTTCATGACTGTTTTATTTTGCTGTTACCTTTTTCAATACCAACATTTCCTGGTTTTTATTTACTATCTGACCAAAGTACTCACGAATGTCCTTGTAGTCGGTTACCGGAAACAAAATCTGATTCAGATCGTAGCGATAAGATAAAGTAATTGAGTTGCCATTCTGCTGCACCATATATACACATTTGCATTTGTCATTCAGCACCATTTTCATCGATTTGGGGATTTCTACCACCTGATAATTTTCGGGTAAAGAGATATTACAAGTCAGCAAATAAGTAGTTGGATAAGTAAATTCGACTGGGAGTTTGCGTTCAGGATTTAAAAACTCATTCTCGGCCATATGCATAAAAATCATCGGATTCAGATAAATGAATTCACCTGAACTTTCGTTGTCTTTGCTGAAATATATCTTTTCGTTCACCAGATTCGACATTTTATCTTTTTGCACCACCTTAGAACTATCGATAACAATATGGTTTGCATTTGCGAAGGTTTCAAAAAATTCAGCCGAATCTTTAGCCGCTTCAAATTGTTGCTTGTACAGGTAAGCATGCTGGAAAGTATAGCTTGTATTCATAAATCCTGACATATTACCTTCCGCATTCATTGTTACATTGATCTGTCTTATTTTTTGGTTTTTTTCAATTGAAGTTAAATCCACCCATTTTTCGGTATGCGCATCATCAAGTATACGGGCCCTGTCCACCAAAAAATCAAGCGGTAACATGTTCAGTCCTCCATGAATGGCCGATCCATCCATATAATACACTTTTCCTTCAGTGGTTTCGGCAGCCACCACAAATGTATTGAGTTGATCGTAGGATGGATAAGTATATGGTAGTCTTCCCTTCGAACGGCGACTCAGAAGTACAGGATATGCTTTTATTTTGGCGTCTCTCAGCATGCTTAACAGTATCATGTTGATTTGACCGTTATCTCCTGTCTTTAACTTTATGGCATCCTTTGCTTTGTTTCCATAAAACGAGTATTGCTCGTTCCAACTGATCAAGCCTTTTAATCGTTCATAAATCTTTGCTATTTTTTCTTTCTCATCGGTCACCGATACCAATTCCTTCGTCATTACATCCTTGAAAGGATTCGACATTTTCAGATTGGTTCCGAAATCGGATTCGTCTTTAATCATTTTTTCAAGATCTTCCCAGGTCTGCGAATAGGTTTTGTAAAAATCGTTGGGGAAATTAGTAGCCTTTAGTTCGAACCTTACACCCGATAAAAAATCGTTCAAACACCACACATTATTTTCATCCTTCAGCGCCGGAACGTCCTTCGCCGTGAATTTTATAATTCTCGCCGTACAGTTAAGTGTATTATTCTGTCCCTCGCCCTGCAAAAGGAATTGCTGTCCTTCCGAAGTTTCGACAACCTCTATTTTTTCATACCCTTTTGTATCGATAGTGAATTTTAAGTAATCCGGAATTTTCACTTCGTAGAAACTATACACAACAGGCAGATCGCCCTGAATACCCCATGGATCTATATTATACGCTAAATCGCTCGACTTTGTAAATTTCAACTCTATCACGCTGCCTACCTTTACATTCGGCACCGAAAACTTTAGCCTTTGGTATCTATCGTTGATTGTTTCGTTGAATATATACTTCTTTTCGAGCTTTGTTTTTACTACTTTTCCATTTTCAAGGTTATACGAAAAGGCTTCGAGATTAGTAACTAATTCGCGCGACGATGAGGATTTATAATAATAGGGAATGTTTACATTGGCTTCGTCGAGACCTGTGGTCTTGAGTATTTTTATTTTCTTCCTGTATTCGGTAACAAGTTGAAATTTGTTGTTCAAAAGGTCGTAGTAAGTGTTTCCTATATCATAAAGCACAACTGCCGATGCTGTTGTATCTTTATCATAAACACTCATTTTCAATTCATCATTCGTGATTTTAGCATACTTATAGCTGTATTCCTGTGCTTGCACGGAGAGAACTATAAAAATAAATAACAACAGAAGAAGGCTAACTCTTTTCATAACTTGATTGTTTTTAAATAAATATATATTTATAGGAAAATACTACTGATTTTAAACCGTTAACAAAGTTACAAATTATATTTGTAAAATTTAAATTTTTATTTGAAATTTTAATTAATATTTTTCACATTCAACAGCACACCATTTAAAACTTTAAATATCAAACTATTAGTTCTAAAAGAAAATAAGCTTAGAATTTTTAATCCTAAGCTTATTCAAAACAATAAAGTTGATTTTCGTATTGATTACAATATCACTCCTAACGGAGCTTATCATCTGATTTTTAATTGTGCTTTTTTGAATATTTCAATCTCATCGGTATAAAACTTCAAATCCTTTTCGCTTTTCATTTCAGCAGCCACTTTCATCGCCATTTCTTCGTGTTCGATGGCTTCTTTCACAAAACCCAACCCGAATAATATATGCGCGTAAGTATCATTGATCGGATGATTGTCAGGAAGTGCCTTGTATGCTTTTTCCTGCCAGTCCTTAGCCAGTTTCAACGATGCGGTATCATTAAATTTCAGGTAGTTTTCGTATATTTTCCAACAGATATCATTTGTTTCATGAGGGCCAACGCTATCCAGGGTCATGTACGCTTTTGCTTTAGCCATATAATTCTCCCAGGTCTTTTTATCCGCGTTTTTATCCTGAAGCATAAAGCCGGCATCCCTGAATCCCCTTTTGATTGAATACTTTGCATATAACTCAGGATCGATTGATTTTACCAACGCTGCTTTACCGGGATCGTTTCTGTATTTATCGGCATAATAACCAAATCCATCCATTATTTTTTTATCTACTTCCTTTTTCCCGTATTTCTGTTCGAAAGTGGAACGATGGCTCAGGAAATACTGAAACTGCGGTTGCTCAATATCTTTAACATACATTCGAAACAAATGCCAGGCATCCTTCGATAGTCTTTCCTCATCGTTGGCCGCATTAAAACATTCATTCAACAACACGTCTTTATCCGCCGCATAATAGTTGGTATTTAAGTAGTGCAATAAGGTAGCGATACTTTTATCTCCGGCCTTTATTTTTTTCTGAATGGAGCGTACGTTTTGTGTATCGTCAAGCGCCGTTTTTCCAAGTTCAATCAACTCACTGGCTTCCATAGATCCTATACCGATATGAACAATTTCGCCGTCAGCATTTAAAAACAAAAGAGTAGGATACGCCTTTATCCCATATTTAGCAGCAATCACAGTGCCTTCACCTTTCTCCATATCAAACGAAAGATTTATAAAGTGACTGTTATAAAAATCACCTACTTCCTTTTGCGGAAAAATATTTTTCACCAAATACTTACACGGCCCACACCAACTTGTGTAACAATCAATAAAGATCAGTTTCCCTTCACTCTTCGACCTTGTCAATGCCTGCGACAACAAACTTTCGTTGCTGAATTTAATACCTGTTTCCTGAGCGCAAACCGAAATGCTGAATGCAACGATAAAGAATAATACAATTTTTTTCATGCGATTTTGTTTATTTGATATTTATATAAATCTCTGTTTAAAAAGGCGAAACCAAAGGAACAGGCAAAGGCAAAGGCGAAGAAAGGCAAAGGTCAAAAGTCTTCGTACCCAAGTCTCCTGTCAATTATCAACTCACCAACTCCTCAAACCTTCAAATCTTCAAATTCTCAAATCTTCAAATCCTCAAATCCTCAAATCTTCAAATCCTCAAATCTTCAAATCCTCAAATCTTCAAACTCTCAAATTCTCAAATCTTCAAATTCTCAAACTCTCAGAACTCAGAACTACTTACTTCTCCGTCACTGTCATTATATTGTGCATGGTCATGGGGATCGACATTCCTTCGGGCATTTGAGGATTCTTTTCTATCTGTGCTATTCCCTGAATGGTTTGATCGGTATTTGATTCAATCACCCAGCCGGTTTTCCTGTTTATTTTTATTTCCGAAGTCATTGTTCCCTTCATGTCATATTTCAAAGGCATTCCATTGGATTGAATATAAGCATTTTTGTCGGCGGTTACAATTGTTGAAATACCCGAAATGACATAAAACGTATCTTCTACTTCCTTTAATTCATAGCTTGTTTCCATATCTGCCGCCATGCCCGACTCTAGTTTTGTTTTAATCACCCATTTGTCGCCTTTGGCAACAAGGGAGTCAGGGAAAATGGCCGAACACATTTCAAGGTTGCCTTTAAATGCCTTTTCGCCATAAGCCTGCATCAATTGATTCTGGATTTGCTGTTTTTGCATTTCATTCAGCGCAGGAATTTTATCGAACATATTCGAAAACAAATTTTCAATGTTCTTTACTTCCTTCACTTTCCCTGTTTTTGTCATTTTCACAAGAAAAGGCTTGTTCTTCATCACCGCTAAAAGCGTAGAAAGAATATCAGTTGTATCATTCTTCTCCGAACTAAACTCCATGCTACCATTGGGCATAGTCATTTTCATTGCTAAGTTTTCGTACCTGACTTCCAACTCGTAAATTGAATTTTGAATACCAATAACTTTATAAGTCATTTTCCCGTGAATGGACATGTCCGTATTGATCTGCTGCCCTCCAATGGTCTGAAGAATCGACATGTTCGAAGCCATTTGTTGCGTGTAAGTTTCACCTTTCGTAAGGTTCAACTCAAATCTCTCTTTTTTCGCCTCACAAGAAGTCACAATGAGAAGCAGAAGTACAAAGCCTAAAATTTTTTTCATCTGTTTATAATTTATATATTTGCCCCTAAGCCCTGCCCTCTAATCCCAGCCCCCTAACCCCCTAAAGGGGGAATAAGAACGGGAATAAGACAGGGACTTTGAGTTTTGTTATTTTATAATTATCTCCTTGTATGTCCTGATTTTTAATCCGGTCATGGGAGTTTCATGTTGTAAATTGTAAATCGTAAATTGTAAATCGTAAAATCGTTGAACTTGCCTACTGCTAATTCTTAATTATTAATTCTTAATTCTTAATTCTTAATTCTTAATTCTTAATTCTTAATTAAATAGGTATTAGATAGGCCGACACAATATGACTTGCCAAACCAAAAAGTACAAACACATGAAAAATGGTATGTACAAACTCACTTTTGGCCAAAGCATACAGAAACGACCCAACAAGATAAAAGACGCCACCAATTCCCATCCAATACAAAGCATTCATACAATTATGCTCCACACATACATCAATCAATGGTTTGATAGCAATCAGCACACACAAACCCATCAATACATACGAAGCCGTTTTGAAATGGTTATTGGCTTTAAGAGTTCGAAAATTAAAGCCTATCCCCACCAATGCGATCAACCAGATGAGACTAAAAAGTCCCCAACCCCACATTCCTTTGTCGCGCAACAGAATAAGGGTGAAAGGGGAATAAGTAGCTGCAATTAAAACATAAATATTGGCATGATCGAAATGCCGCAGTATGGCTTTTGCTTTAGGCACTTGCACAAAATGATAAATAGTGGACGACAACATGCAAGCCAACATACCAAACGCAAATATAGTATAGGCAATAATGGCCCAACCATTATCGGCAACAATTGCTTTGCGCAACAATACAATTGTAGCAATCACTGCCATAAACACCCCGAATGCATGCGTCAGATAATTTGCTTTCTCTTCGCGATCGGTATAAAATTTCGCATCTTCCATTATCTCAAATCTTCTTAAAAACTTATTCATCCCCTGATATTCAACAATCTGTTCTTTTTCTGTTGATACATCTTCCCTCTTTTCTTCGGAAATTTTGAAACCCATCAATCAGGTGAGTTCAAATGTATCCGTTTTTATACTTCCCTACAATGAGAGCAACAAAAGTAAAACTAATATTTCGAACTGAGCTTGCGGGGCGTTTTTATTTTAGCCAACAGCCAAATCAACACCGTAAGGAACATACTTACTACAAACCCTATTGTGGCTATCCACGAAAAAATAAGCAGATTTGTATCCGTATCGTATTGAAATTGCAGCTTACTAATGAGCCAGCGTGCATTCTCTTTTACAAGCACCCCTGTAATGCGTAACGGAAGTTTTATTTGCCATATATCAATTTTCACTTCAGCGCTGGTGGCCATATATATCACAGCACTATCCAACTGATCGAAACGACTGTTTTCAAGATCAAACTTCACTTTCCCCCAATAAGCCCAATCGCCACGCAATAAGTTTTTGGCGCCCTCTTTTCCTTTTAATATCTCGGTGGAGTTGGTTCCCAGAATAAAAACATCTTTATTGCTAAAGGTATTGGCCACACAACTATCAACTGCCGATACATCTCTTTTTGAATAGCCATTTTCAAGTACCTTCAGGGTTTCAAGCACACTGGCTTTTTCATTGATGCCAATGGTTCCTTTACCAGGATCTTTTACTCGTGCCAGTTCATCTTTGTTGGCATTTAATTGCATTAACATAAGCACAACCAGGCAGCCACCCAATAAACCACTCAGCAATATAAAAACCTGTAATATCAATTTTTTCATAACGCAATTAGTTTTTATGCATTTTCAATGTACAATGGACAATTGAACAAAAAAAAAATGAAATTAGATCTTTTTTATCGAATTGATGCTATCCAGCATTGAAAGCGCTTTTATTAGTTGTGTATCTAAGCTGTCTTTTTTTAAATCAAAGTTGACGTACACATCCGGTTCCAAGCCATTTTCCATATTATCCCCCTTGCTACTAAAGTTTTTTATATAGGGATAACTCAACACCCAACCATTTGGCATATATTCAGATTTAAGAGGACTACCTCCTCCACCTGTTGGTTTTCCTACTGTAGTGCAATTGGGTAAATCATTCATAATGTATGCAAAAAGATTTCCTGCACTATATGTTCTGGCTCCTGTAAGTAAAATGACAGGAACTGTACCTGATACAATATTCTTTCCTGTATATTTAAATGGAATAAGCGTGCTAAAATCATCTTTTCCTTTATTTATTTTAGGCATTTTATAAAAAAGAACCTTTTCACCATCATAAAATAACGAAGCAATTTTAAACATTTCATAGCCATGGCCACCCGAATTATTACGAATATCCATTATTAACCCATCACGATAATTAAGCGAATCGAGATTTGAGATGACGAAAGACAAATCCTGATCAAAAGCAAAACTGGAATATAACACATATGCATAATTTTTCGTAGCATGCTGATAGGTATCAAAGAATTTATCGTTAAGTTTAGGAGCTGCAATGAATCCATAGTTTTTCATATAAGGATAATAATAATCATCAGATACTGGCTGATAACGAATAAGCTCAATTTGGTTTTTAGCCAGAGACACATGTTGATCTTTAAACTGTACAATTATTTCACTCATTATACCGAACAATTCATTCTCATTTTTTGCAACTACTGCTTTCGGGTAATAGATCGTATATATCGAATCCCAGTCAATTCTCTTCTCTTCGAAATATACATATCTTTCATTCATAGTATTCCAAAAAGCCAGGAAAATACTTTCGGGATTGTTCTTCAATACAATATCATCCCGGCAGGAACTTAAAGCAAGAAGCATCAACAGTGAAAGAAAAAATAGTTTTTTCATTTTCTTAGTAGTACTAATCCAATCGAAAGTAGTTGCTTTTGCTTCTTCTCGGAATTATAGTGAATTGTTGAATTTAAACTTTCGTACGAATATTGGCATTTGAGATATAATTGAGATGTATTTGTATTCTTTAATTGATAACTGGCTGATAAAAAACTATCGAATCGAATATAATCAGAACAGAAAGCAAAAGTATTGGGTACAATAATATAATTCACTAACGAACCCAAATTGTTGATTTCATAAGGTGAATTCTGATATTCCTGAAAAAAACCTGTAACCAAAAGAGGCATATTAAACCCACCTGTAAAAGTAATTTTTTTTAGCTTATATTTAATCTCTAAGTGCATGTCCGGCGAAACATACCAATTTCCATAAGGGTACAGCTTGTAATAAAAATTTTCAATAGTGTAACTGCGATTATAACCGGCTAACAAATTGAGGGAAAAACCTATTCCTGCATCAAGTGTAAAGTTGGGGATGCCAACCGGTACAATCTGCCTACAGATAGCTCCTAATTTTATTTCTCCATGATGATAAGGTATATTTAAATCCGAACCAAGACCGTCACTAAACATATAGGCATAATCGGTACGGGCAACAAACTCAAATGTCCTTTTTGCATTCAGTTTACTTACTTTTCCACTATGATACTCTAAACGATAAATCGTACCCGGAAGACCCGATGGAATAGCTACTGTGTTCATATATTCCATATCACCTATTCCAACCTTCAGTTCACGAAACTGAAGGGATTCGTTGGTCTGAGCACTGATCGAAATAGATAAACAACAACAAAACATACAAACAAACAGCCTGTTGGTCATAATCTTCCGGCTATGATGGATAATAAATTTCTAATTAATATTAAAATGGTATATGATTCAGCAAGAAGCAAATATGGATCACTCACATAATTATCTAATACTGTACTATTCCCACGCAATAATGTAATATATGCAACAGTATTTTCAGGAATCTTGTCAAACAACTTATCATTCAAAACTATCTCCTCCCTTTTGAGGATATACACCCCACTGTACGTACTAACTATCCTGTTCTTATAAAGCGTATTTGTTATAGTTTTTCTTATTCTGAAAATTCTGATGCTGACAATTATTCCCTGTTTACATCACCTTACTTGCCACACGATGCAATCGTGCGGCAGCATGGGGAGACATTATAAAAAGTCAAGACGACTTCAATTCTTCACCATGTCATTTAATGCATCTCTTTTGACGTTTAGTTGATATTCTACAATTAAATCATAGTCACACTTTTTATCTCCAATTTTACTTGCAACGACTAATAACTCAAGCGCAATAATAAATGTGAAAAGCAAAAAATAAAAAACGCCTGCTAATGTTTCTGATTTAATCAATACAATCATCGCTTTAAGCTCTTCTAGAAAACCAGCATTTTCCTCTAATTCTTTTCTAACTATTTCTTCAACATTTATTTTTTGATTATAAAGTTCATCTAGTCTGCTTCTTCCTTTTTCTAGTGTCGCTGAATTAGTTTTAATTTGCTCTATCCTAGTATTTGCAACATTTTGAGTTGAAACAATTGTTTTAATGTCTGAAGTTTTTGTTCCATCCAAATTAGTAACAGGTATTTTTTCAGTGGTCACGTTTGTAACCTTAATAGTTGGATTTTTAGCTACTTCATCATTCAATCTTGAATTTATATTGTCAAGCGAATCAATAATAATATTTAATTTATTTATCTCAAGTTGAATGGTTTTTTGCCTTTTGCCTGCAATTTCATTTACTTTATCAGCCCTTAAATCAACGAGTACCTTTTCAACGTCATTTTTGAAAATTATCTGATCCAAAATCGTTGATCCAATCACAGCCATTAATACTGCCAATACAATTCTAAATGTTACTATCCAAAGATTCTTACCTACAGTTAGTATTACTTGTCTTTCAATCTGGATAACTATAATTATAAATATAAAAGCCGTAATAGTACATCCCCACCACGTTTCAATTGATAAGTATCTTTGCGCAAAAGTGTAACCTGTAGCACCCCAAATAAATAGAAGAATAAGAATAGAAGAAGTATACTTTTTAAGTGCCTTAAAGCTTGCTTCGCTACAGTTTTTCAATATGTTAGGATTCCAACCAATTAAAAAACATTTAAATCTTGTCCACCAATTCATAACTTATTTTTTTATATTAAGAGTTTCTAATGATAATGCCGCAAAACCTCTTAAGAAACCTCTTTCATATGATAATAGCATGCCAATCATATAATCTTCGCCTTTTTCAAGGTCTTCTTCCATTTTTATAATTTCTTTCATGTGATTATCAAGCATATCTTTTCTATTTTTAAGTAATTCAACAATATCAATTAAACCCGCTTGAGATCTAGATTTAATGTGAAATTCGGTTTTGTTCAAACTATCAATATAAATTTGTTTGACCTGTTTAAATAGAACCTTTAAATTACTAATTATTAGCTTTTTATTCATATCTCTATACGAAATATCCGGATTGCACAAGGCATCTTCATAACCTCTACTTTCAAAATCAATTTGAAGGTATTTGTAAATTTCATCCATAGGCATAGTAATGGATAAATTATTATCTTTTGAGTTTGGATCAGAATTGTCAATAAAATCTTCTGCCTTTATCTCAGGTAGAGTTTGTTGCTCGACTTTTACTGTGTTGTCAAGATTTTGTTCAGAAAAGCTTTTCCTTTTAAAAATGTCAAATAGTCCCATATTTTTTTTATTTAAATTGTTTTTATATGTTTTTTGTAGGCACTTCGAATTTAGAATGACCTCTGCGATGACAACTCTCACAAAGCGTAATTAAATATTTGTTGTCATATTCCCATGGGTCTCTAAATCTATTAAGCTTGGTTGAAAAATGGTATTGCTTATGATGTACATTTAATCCATTTGTTCCACCACAAATAATACATTTATGATTATCTCTTAAAAGAATTTCTTTACGTTTTTGATGCCATTTGGTGTCAAAAAGTTTCTCTCTATACGAACCATGTTTTGCATTTTCTTGCATACTTTTCTATGTATTAAATTGTAGTATTTACATTTACAGGTAAAGACAATGCCTATCTTTTCTTTAAGCTTATTGAGTGCGCCAATGTAGATAATTATAGTTATTTTTCAGTCAATAAAAAAGCTTTCTTATCGTACTATTTATCCCAACAGGTTTATCTGCCTACCTTTTGTTATTTAAAATAATTGTATTTTCTGTTTGTCTTTGTTGTTTTTTGCAAAATCATCACTCCATTCCAAGGAAATCTCAATTATGTCAGGGCAATCATCATTAAATGCACCTAAAGTAATGTCAATTCCATTTTGCGGTCTAATGTCAATGGGACACGGATTATTGAAAATATGAAATTTGTCTGAGTCTGGGATTATTACTGTAACATCTCTTGCTATACATTTTCCCCTATTATAAACTTTGATAATCCGTTTTCCTTCAACCTTATTCACATTCGCTTCAATAATTGCTTTTTTTTCTTCATTCTTTTCTCTTTTAATCTTATTAAGCTGGTATTCATTCAATAAAACAGACTGTTCATTTATCTTTTTATCATGCTTGAAATATGTATAAGCTGTAAAGATCAATGCGATTACCGATATAAAAAACCCCAAATTGTCCATTTAACCTTTGAATCTAATGTTTTTATTATTTTTAAACGCATTTCTCAACATATCATTAATTTCTTCCTTTATATCCTTTAATATCTCTTGCTTTGCTTCTTCCATCTTTTTATCTATGTTATCTTGATTTATTTCAAGCAACTCATTATAGGCACCCAAATACTCTTTACCACATCGAAGACATTTTACCCAGGATTTGTCATCATTAAATTCAAATTGAGTGTCTCCACAGGTAATACATTTGAGTTTCCCATTTATATGATATGAATCTTTCATTTTGTCATCATCACTTTAAAATTAACGGTTAACGTTTCCTTATGATTTCTTCCGCCATTTCTCACACTCTACCAAATCTATTAATCTGAAAAGCTAAATACCTGGTCTTCTATATTGAATAGTTATGAATTATTTAAAATAATATCTATTTTCGATATAATCTAAAAGTTCTTCAAAATTATCAGTCTTGAATGAGTCATCCCAAATTTCTTTATTATCAGGATTTGTCAATTTGGCATTTAAACATAATGTTTGAGCACCTGATCTACGTGCGTATTGATCATTGTCTGAGTTTCCAATAAACAGAATTTCAGATGTTGATTTTAATTTCAGATGTTTGAATATTTGACTAACAAATTCTGATTTCCCTTCAAAATCATAACGAGTACCTATTATGGCATCTAGCTTACCGTCTCTAAATCTAAATATATTGGCCTTACATTCATCAAAATAATCATCCAGTTCATCATTCCAAATAAACCGGATTAACTGCATAATCGAACCTGAAACCAAATACAATTTAATATTCTTTTGTTTCAATTTATCTAATGATTCTTTTACCCCTGCTAATAATTCAAAATCTTTAGCTATTTCTTTTAATGTACTTTCAGTTAGATTCTTTTTTTGAAATGCTCTACATGTTTTATCACACCATTCCTGATGGTCTATCTCTCTAGCTTTATATTTTTTATAAAGTTCCTCACATTCTGATTTTTTATATCCTAACTTCTCCCATATCATTTCCCAAGATGAATTCATATTACTAATCTTACATCTTGAAAGCGTTCCATCAAAGTCAAAAACAATTGCTTTTATAGATTTATACTTCTTCTTTGCAAAATACCTTATAAATAAAAAAAACATAATACTCAGAGTTATGCACAAAGCAATAGTTATAAATAATAAGATCCAAGGGGCGCCTACCTCTGATTTTGTAACTATTTTACTAAATAAAATTGTAAACAATACGCTAGCAATTATTGAAGATACAATATTGTTTGTCGTATTAATTAACCAACCATACACATTGTTTATATTCATAATTTAAATTTAGTTTTTAAAATCATATCTTTTATTTTGTCATAATTTATCTGTAAGTTTCTACACTGTAAAATTGGGTAAATTTACAACTTGTGTGAATAAATCATTTTCTCCTCCATATCATCTATTGTATGCGTAATATAGTTAATTCTGATTTATAAACTTGAACTAAAAAAATATATAAAATAATTTACATTTTTAGTTTTTCTGAATTTTCTTCTTCATTACGACAATTTAATAAAGCATTTACTACTGTTGCTGTTGGTCGTTTCTCTCTTGCTGTATATTGATTTAAATGACTAGAAAAGAGAATAAAAGAATATTTCAGATTAGTTTCTAAAAATTCAGGCCCAATTCTTTCGTCGGATTCTACAAAACCGACAATTTTATATAATTCTCCATAAACCTCACTTTGAATAAATTCCAGCTTATATCCCATCCATACAATTCCCCTTTCTGCGAATTTACCAAAATACACCGCTGATTCTTTATTGGCAACAATAATGACTTTAGGTTTTATTACATCTTCGATTATGTGCTGTGTCAAATTTAGTTGGTCAACTATAAATTTAATTCCATTTGAATTTGACAGAATACACTTTTTTAAAAACGTCTGCTCCTTTTCTCGAAAAAAAAACATATCAGAATATGCCGTTTTTTCTCGTAAATCAATATCAGCATCACAAATCATTTTCTTCAAGGGTTGCCAATACCGAGTTTTAGGTATACGATCAAAAATGATATCACTAAAATTAAAACTTTTATTTATGGGCTCTTCTGGATTAAAAGATGGATTGATTCCTGTTATTAAAATATCTTTTTGTTCTTGATTCTCTGAAAAATCAAAACCTCTATCTTTTATTAATGTAGGTAATGTATCTATATAATCCTGTGACCAGATTTCTAAAAGTCTATCTTTAATGTTCATTGCTATTTAATTTATTTGTTATGTTTTTAGAATTGTTTTTTTTGTTTTCATTACTTAATACCATCATCCTATTTCGTCCAATTTAATTACTTAAAATAAGCTTGTTAGCCAATAATCGTTTTCTTTTCTTATTCTGAAAATTCTTTAATTCTGTAAATTCTGATTCTGACATTATTCTGATTCAGACAATTATTTCCTGTTTGTCTCACCATACTTGCAACACGATACAATGTGCAGCAGTGCGGTGGAACGTTTTGTGCGTTATTATTTAAAGATCATATCCGGTTGAACAGAGTTTCCCTTTTAGCAGCGACGTAAGCAGAGCTTATGCCGAACAAGGGATAAATTTATACAAGTGTTTCTATTTTGTCAATTCCTTTTTTTGCAATTTCAGATATTTCGTCAGAGATATTTAATTCAATAACCTTACTAAAATAGGGTTTATATTCAATAGTTGGATTTGCAGCAAGAGAAGAAACCAATGGGTAAATTTTCTTTGGTTCTAACTTTTTATTTGTCAATATATTTTTTAATTCTTCTAATTTGCTACTATTTTCTAATATTATCAATGCTTTTCTATAATCACTTCTTATTACGCTTTTAAATTCATCTTGTTTTAATTTAAACCACTTTTCAAACTCTGATTTCAGATCCTCAGCATCTTTTAATACTTTCTCGGTTTTTTCAATATTTTTTTTATTATCTCTAAACATCAAAAAAGAAAATAAACCAAATAATAAACCAACAAATGACATAACTATTCCTGAAGTCCAGCTAATAAAAGTTATAAAGTTAGACTTTCCTAATATTGATTGATTCACCTTTTCATCTGTCAATTTAATATTGTTTTTTAAATCAATATTCTCATTTTTTAAGTCAGTCAATTCTTTATTTAAATCAATTTGCTCGCTATATGATATATTATGACTAACTTCACACACAGCCTTTACATTATTTTTAGTATTTGGATCCGCAAAAGATATAGTTGACAAAAACAGAAGCAATAAACTTAAAATTATTTTAATAAGTTTCATTTTTTTGTCCTTTCATTTATTATATTTAAAAAGTCTTTTATAGATTCTGAATCAAGAGGCTTTATAAATATGGGTATATCGTTTAATTCTTTTTTTGTTAGTTTAATGTCGGAATTGCTTACAGCGGTTAAAATAACAATCTCAAGTTTGGGATATGTTTCTTTTATTCTTCTGAAAATTAACTCGCCTGTTGCAAAGTCTGATTTCATATCTTTAAGATTTTCACCTCTCATCATCATTAAATCAAGTACCAAAAGCTTGTAATTTTCAAGAATTTTCAAGTTATCCATCAAAGAATCAGCATTGTCAATTATTTCACAATGATGCCCTTCATCTTCTAAATGAAACTTTATTTCTTCGTTCAAAAAGTTGTCATCTTCTAAAATTAGTACATTTGCCATTATAATATATTTTTAAAAGTTTAAAATGTTGGGATTGTGATTTCAAATGTTATTGGATTTTTATTTGAAATAAGTTTTAAGTCTCCATTACTGTTTATCATGATTTTTTTTGCAAGACTAAGTCCAATTCCTGTCCCTTCTAGTTTGTTTTCTACTACAAATCTTCCTCTTTTTTTATCAATGAAGATTTCATCTACTTCATTATCATCTATTGGAAATCCATAATTTGAAACATAAATTTTGAACATATTATTGACAATGTCTCTTTTCCCATAAATTTTTATCGGGACTTTTTCTTCTGTTGAATATTTTGCGGCATTATCAACTAATGTATTTAAAACTATATTCAATAATCTTTTATCACCGAGTACTAAATAACCTCTTAAACTGTCACCATCATGAACAATATCAATTTTCCATTTTGTTTTAACGTATTCTCTAGTTATGTTTACTATCGGGTAAATAATATCACTTAAAACATTGACTTTTTCAATTTTTTGTGGTAAAACCATTTGATCATAATAATAAACATGTGTAATAAATGATAATCTATCACCTAATACAGTGATATCATCTAGTCTTTTTTCTACAATAGCCAAAGTAATTGCATCAACAGTTCCTCTATTTAATATTTTTTTAATTGAGATTGGGGATAAACTGAACTTTGAAATTGGAGTTCTTATTTCATGTAAGAATATTCGCGAAAAATTTTCCAATTCTGTAGTCTTTTGTTCTAGTTCAGTAGTTTTTTGTTCTAATTCAGATATTTCTGAAACATGTTTCTGGATTAGTTCAATGATACGTAAAATGCTTGAAATGCTACCACATGCGGCTTTGAGGTAAATAAAATCTTCATAACTTAAACTTTTTATTTTTCTATTTCCATTTTCATCTAAACAATATTTATTCGATACTCTAAGTATACCTTTTACTTGATCATTCCATTTCAAAGGTATTCCAATCCAATTCGTTGACCTTAATGTTTTCGGTTCATCAAAAAAATGAGAATTTCTTTTATCATTTTTTAAATCATATGAAAACACAATTCTATTCTCTTTAATCGTTTTTATCGACAGACCGTCTCCATCTAAAGGGTACTCTACTGGAAATCTTGGAGAGCCTGAATATTCAGCATTGTGAGTGGATATTAACTTTAGAATATTATTATTTGTGACAAAAATGGAACATGTCTCAAATTTAAACTCTTTTGCGATTTTCTCTACTACATCGTCTAAGAAAGGCTGATTATCAGTCAAATCATATGAAGAAGTTAGTTGCTTTTCAAATCTTTCCAATGCTAAATGTATCGATTCTCTTTTTTCAATCATACGTGTTTTTAAGTATGATTGTATGAATTTTATAGTTTCATCTTTTATATTATAGTTTTCTAATAACGAATAAAAGTTTAATACTCCACAGTATTCTTCGTTTCCATTATTATCCAACGGGATTAAAATTCTATTTAAAGTTTTCATTTTTCCAAACCCAACTTTGTTTGCATATTCCTTTTTGGGTTTTCTAATATCATATTGTAATCCACTCTCTATAAAGTCAAATAATGTAGTATTACCACCTTTCTCAACATAATCTTGTCCTTCATGTTTTGAGGCTGCTTCTCGTGTCATAACTTTTGTTATTCCATTGTAAAGCCAAAGAGAATATTCGTTACAAAAACAATATTTTGCTAAAATATCCAAACACTCTACTATATGATTTTTTCTTTCGTTAAAAAGATTTTCTAGTAAATATGACTTATTTTTTAATCTAAAATTATTTATCTTGTCAAGTCCTAAATAATATTCAAAGTCTTGATTTTCTTGAAAGAGACTTTCAATTATATTTTTTTTCTTATACAAAATAATTGTTTTTGTATCCTTATAAATATAATAATCACTATTCACCTTAATGTTAGTGAATAGCAAAATTTCATTTACAATATGTTTTTTAACTTTGTTATTTTCACTCGGAAAGTCTAACATTGATTTATTGAAAAATAAAGAGATATCTAATTCCATACATTCTTTCACCTCATTAGTAATAAGAACATAATAATCAGAATTTACTTTTAGAAAAGGTATAATATCCATCATTACAAATTTTATTAATTGTTCTTTTAAACATATAGTATTCTCAAATTCACAATTAGATCTTAAATAATATATCTGAATAATTTCTAAGTCAAATATAGATACTCCTTCAATAATTTAAATCAAAATTTATTCCTTTATGCATCATAAAAAATCACTAACGTCCCATTAAAATTTTCTCAACAGCATTTAAGTATGATTAAATTTTATAGAAGCATAATATTCAAAATCTCATAAACCAAGAATTATACGATATTAGTATTGTACATGATTTGAATATTTAAGTCTGTTTATTTTACAATCTAATTTATATTACATATTTTCAATCTAATATAGCATATTGGTTATCTTTTATTGGAACACTGGTGATCTGTTTTTAAAAATTGTATATTCTGATCTTTATAATTTACTCATAATCAAAAAATATTGATTATGAGATTCGTTAACCTCAAATTCTTCTAAGTTTATTAAACAAACTAAGCTGGTTAGTTCAGGATTATTTTTCTTTTCTTATTCTGTAAATTCTATAATTCTGTAAATTCTGATTCAGACAATTATTCCCTCAATCCTTCCTCACTGTAAAAAGAATTTACTGCACTTTCCACAGCAGGCACGCGTAAGCCTGTAACTATTTGCTTGTAACTATTTGTGTATATATTGATGTTGAATTTCAAACCGCAGGTATTCCCATCGTTTGGGAACAAGGAAAGAAGTCCATACCGGGAAACAGCATTACCGGCAGGGGATTCGGATAGAGATCCGGGGGTGAGGTGACAGTTCATAACAGATCGTTTTTTTCAGAAAAAAAATACAGAATAAGGCAAACGTAAACAATGATTTTGCAAATTTACATAATTCACTTAATAAAACAAGTATTTTGTAAACTATTTATAAACATTCCTAATCATTCAGGGGGCAGATACAAAAAAAGCAGTCCCAAGCCTGCGCCCGGAACTGCCTTTATTAATTATGAAATGCCCAACCCTGATAAAACAAATTGCACCTTACTCCACCCGAACAAACGCTCCCGAACCTTAGCTTACATTACGAAACTCGAAATTTCGAAACTCCATGCCCTCTTAGGACTTGAACCAACACCTGCTACCTGAAATGCATATTGTTGCCCTTGCACAAGTCCTTCGAGCGTGATTTTATGCTTTGGAGTTGTTAACTTTTCATAAAACACAGGATCTGTTTTAGGCAACTTACAGTAACGCACTTCGTAACTCCGTGCATGTTCCACTACATCCCAGTTCACATCCAAACTACCTGCTGTTTTACCGGGTTTTACACTTACATTACCAGGCTGATCAAGTATTTCAATCGGTATCGGAGTCGGTTTCCGGTTCATGTCGAATCCCGAACTTAAGATCTGTACTTCATCACCTTTACTTATATTCTGTACCAAACGACCGGCTTCACAAAGCAATTCTACAAGAGCAGCACGGGCTAAGTTCTTCTCTGCAGTTAATTTCCTGTTACCAGCGGCCATTTGGGCCAGCAAATCATCGAATGTTACAACAGCAGCTTTAATTGCCGTAACATTAGGAGCCAATGATGGAAAATAAGTATTTCCATCCAAACTTGTAGCCACTGTCGAAGCCTTTACACTCAACTCGGCATCAACATATTGATTCGTTGAGAAATCTAAACTAACTTTATTCATAAATAATTGATTTTATGATAAATACTATAATAACTACGAACATTAAGACATAAAAAAAAAGAATTTTTACCTGAAAGGAAAAGAAAAATCACATAAAGAAAACTGAATTTAATTGTTGTGATTTCCGATTTCACGATTATGAAAATGAATTTCATGAATATTAAATTGAATTTCACGATCATTAAATTGAATTTAATTGTTGTGATTTTTGATTTCACGATTATGAAATTGAATTTCATGAATATTAAATTGGATTTAATTGTTGTGATTTTTGATTTCACAATCATGAAATTGAATTTCATGAATATTAATTTGGATTTAATTGTTGTGATTTTTGATTTCACGATTATGAAATTGAATTTCATGAATATTAAATTGAATTTCACGATCATTAATTTGAATTTAATGATTGTGATTTTTCGTATCATGATCGTGAAAAAAGCATTCCTTTTCATTAAAATGAATGTCATGGCTGCTAAATGACAAATCAGATAAATGAAGCGGAAATTAATTGTCGTGAAACTCATTTTCCTTATCAGTAAATTTAATTTGTAGTACAGGGTCCAGCATGTCAAAGAGCGTTGATTGCGAATAGTGTGGCAAAAATAAAATCTTAAAATCGCGAAAAAAAGATTACATTGTACTTTTATTAGTTAAAGTTGCACCTCCCCCCAACTTTTTTCTCAAAAAAAAAGCCAAAAAACAAAGAAAAACCCGAAAATCTACCTAAAACCATTATTCTCAACAACCTCCGCACCTTAACTATCCCCTCTCCTCGGGAGAGGGGCCAGGGGTGAGGTCTGAAAACAGAAAACGTAGTCTATCTGCATAATATGCTCGCTATTTTTCACACTAGGCTAAGTTCCTGTCCCTGAAAAAAAGTCAAAAAGAAGAGAAAAATCAGGGAACCTACCTAAAGCCATTATTCTCAACAACCTCCGCACCTTAACTATCCCCTCTCCTCGGGAGAGGGGCCGGGGGTGAGGTAAATCTCCCACAATTCACTATCCTTTCTTTTTCTTCTGATGCTATAATGCTGTAAATTACAATTCAGACATCGTGGCAGTTCAGAAATTGATATTTGAACCCCTCCCCCTGCGGGTACTCCCCTTAAAATAAGGGGAGATCCGGATACGCGGGTATCTGTAACACTTAATAGATTTAATTAAAGCATGAAACCTTACTGAATAGTATTATTTCTGATAAATATCGAACTGCGTAGATGTCCCCTTTATAAGGGGACGAGCGAAGCGGAGGGGTTTCCTGGTTTTAAACACAAATAAATCTCCTGCATTTCACTATCCTTTCTTTTTCTTCTGATGCTATAATGCTGTAAATTACGATTCAGACATCGTGGCAGTTCAGAAATTGATATTTGAACCCCTCCCCCTGCGGGTACTCCCCTTAAAATAAGGGGAGATCCGGATACGCGGGTATTCCGGATAAAAATGTAGTTTAAAAAGACTTGAAAACAAAAAGAAATTACTTTTTCCCACCAATTCCCGCACTTCAACTATCCCCTCTCCTCGGGAGAGGGGCTGGGGGTGAGGTCAGAGAGGGGCCGAGGATGAGGTAAATCTCCTGCAATTCACTATCTTTTCTTTTTCTTCTGATGCTATAATTCTGTAAATTACGATTCAGACATCGTGGCAGTTTGGAAATTAGAATTTTAACCCCTCCCCCTGCGGGTACTCCCCTTAAAATAAGGGGAGATCCGGATACGCGGGCATTCCGGATAAAGATATAGTTTATAGGTATTTGAAAACTTGCCTAAAATGAATATTCCAGATAAATCCCGCACTTCAACGCTCCCCTCTCCTCGGGAGAGGGGCCGGGGGTGAGGTCTGAATTACAACAACCCATCACTTTCTGCATTATTTTTACTTTTTTTCAAAAAATATAAAAATATTTGCCTTTTTGTAATGTAAATACAAAAAATAGAAATAATTTTGCATCGCATTAAGCAGCAAGTGGTTCAGGCCTGTTTTTCGAACCATGAACTTTACACCTGCGCACAACCATAAACCAAAGCCTCACACTACTGTTTACTGCATCTCATTGTATCGTTTTTTATTTATAACCTTAATTTAAAACACAATGAACGCCTACAACCAATTACAGGCAATGTATGCACGCCGGAAAAATTTACTGACGAACCATACCAACATTATTCGCGACGACGAAGACCTGCTTCCTGCATCAAAAAGAGCTGAACTCAACCAACAGGCACTCCACAACGAAATGTCATTAGTGTTGATCGATCTTCACTACAGCCGTTTCATTTTTATCAGTTCGCACCTTAAAGATTGTTTACCCGCAGTGACTACACGTATCGATGTACAGGATAACTGGGACGATATTTATAAGCTTGTTCATCCCGACGACAGGTGTTTTTACTGCGAAAGCGATTGCAAAGGCTACAACTGTTTGATGAACGTCCCTCCTCACCTGCGTCATTTATTCGAAATGAATTACGTCCTCCGTTTGAAAGAAATCAACGGATCATACGGCGCTTATTTGTTTCGTATCTATGTCTGGAAGAACGATGAACAGAATTGTCCGAGGATATTGGCCGGCGAATGCAGGCAATTACCGTTTTGTAAAGTGGACGATTTTACCCCACACCTCTGTTGCTGCATACTCACGGAAGACAGAAGGCAGGCAGCTCTTTTTCTGGAGATTTCAGGAAACGAAAAACAGTTGCAATCGCTCATCGACACCCTGAAGCATTACAACGACAAAGACAAAACAAAGGAAACAGCCCAAAACACAAGGAAAGGTTATCAAACCCTGCGGAACAAATGCTCCCGTACCTATAAATGGCTGAACGTGGATAATATGGCCGATGCCTACCAGATAGCCCGGCTGCTAAGATATATTTAGGGAAAAGTCCACAGTCTGCGGTCTACGGTCTCCAGTCTTTAGACAAAAAACTATTGAATCGTGGAATCGTTGAATCGTGGAATTGTTGAATTGTTGAATATTCGGGGCGCGACTTTTAGTCGCACTCCGAATTTACAGTCTCCGGACTTTGTTGGACTGTGGAATTGTTGAACTGTTGAATTGTGAAACTGTGGAAGCGTTGAATTGTGGAAGCGTTGAATTGTGGAACTGTAAAATTCTCACCAGTCTCCAGTCTCCAGTCACCAGTCTCCAGACTTTCGACCTTTGACATTAGACAAAAGACCGTGGAATATTCAATTATCAACTCACCAACTCCTCGAATCTTCAAATTCTCAATCCCGAAAGCTTTCGGGACAAATTCTTCAAAACCTCAACTCCTCAATCCCGAAAGCTTTCGGGACAAATCTTTCAAATCTTCAAATCCTCTGTCAAAACTAAAAACCCAAAACGCGGAACCCGGAACCCGAAACTTCCCCGTAAAATCAGTGAATTATGCAACATACTTATGGCACAGTGTAAGAATTCCGACACAAAAACTTATCATCTTTGTATAAAAACAAATAACACGAAACCGATGCCGTTCAGGCGGAACGCGTTGAATAAGAACTTAAAAAAAACAATAAAGTAAGTAGCAATAGAAGTTGACCTGTTTTATAAAAGTAAAATTCAGAAAAACAGACTCGTCATCCCTCACTATTTACTTCTAACTATTTATTTCCCTATGAAAAAACTAAAAGTAATTTTATTTTTTATGCTCATGACACTGATCACCATTGGATCAAGTTCATGCATGGTACGTACGCACGAAAATCAGGGACGACACAGAGGTTGGTATAAAAATAATAACCGCCACAATAAAAAAGTGTATGTCATTCAGGACAACCACCACAAACAAGCCAAAGCGCCCCATCGGAAAAGCGGAAAGAAAAACAAATCAAATAGAAACCACAGGGATGCAAGAAGATAAAACATCCAACTAAAAACAAAAATATTATGCCAGATCAACCTAAAATAAAACACCTGACAGTGATAGGCTTTGCAGGACAGAAAAATAGCTCTGACTATGCAAATGCAGGAAAAGTAAAACTAAAAAAAGCAAAAGAAAACATTATGGATGCAGGAAATGATTTCAGCAAGGCACTGGAGAAAACAATTGAGAATTTCAAAGCCGAATCTATCGTAAAGATCAATGAGATCGACAGCAGGGTAGCCGAAATAAAAGCAAAGACATTGAATGCCGCCGACGAGGCAGGCGGAGTATATAAAGATGAAATAAGCCGACTCGAACATTCGAAAACACTTTTGCTCGCGAAACTGGAAGAGTTCAAAGAAGAAGGAGAGGATAAATGGGAGGATTTTAAAAACGAATTCAGAAATGATCTGGAAGGTTTTAATAAAGCCATCAAGGACTTTATTGCAAATTTCAAAAAAGACTGAGGCCTTTCCTCCACAACCGATCCCGACAATTGGCAGACTCAATCCTCTGCCACAGCAAAAGCAAAAGCAGAAGCAAAAATAAATGTAAATGCAAGTAGATAATGTTACAAAAATATTTATCCTTACACTCAGCAAAGTCCCTCTCCTTGGGAGAGGGATTTAGGGTGAGGTCGGATCATAGGGGATCAACAAAGATAAAATATAAATGTCCGTTCGACTGAGCTCACGCCGAAGCCTACGGACAATCAGCTATTGACACTTGTTTATTCTATTGATATTGAAGTCCGTTCGACTGAGCTCACGCCGAAGCCTACGGACAATTTTCTAACTCCCGATTCGCACAAGTAAATATTAGTACAATATATTTATCCTTACACTCAGCAAAGTCCCTCTCCTTGGGAGAGGGAACCAACGGTCAGCGACCGAAGGGAGATAATTAGGGTGAGGTCAATATGATCCATTGTTTAAAATTAAAGCTATGATAAAAGTAAAAAAAGAAGGCATTATC
>Ga0209373_10000811_pt1 | contig 43287 bp, 51 predicted proteins | sample Higcelweek5metaG_FD_187173 | JGI IMG/M metagenome (GOLD analysis project Ga0209373, IMG submission 187173) | Freshwater pond sediment microbial communities from the University of Edinburgh, under environmental carbon perturbations - High... | ecosystem: Environmental > Aquatic > Freshwater >... | reverse complement strand
ACCTCCACCTCCACCACCTCCATTCCTATAGTTACCCGGAGTATTTCCAAAACCTGCTGCTCCTCCACCACCGCCTCCAGCAACATAAATAATAAAATTATTATACTGTGTAGGCTTCACCCAAGTTTGCCATGATTGGTTATTAGTTGTCATTGGTGATTGATACACCCACAACCCATCTTTATTTGGTATATCAAAAAACATATTATATACTATCTAAGATTTCTCCTGTTAATACTTTTGATTCTGTTACTTCTGGTAATTCCAAAGGACTACCATCAAGGTTAACATAACCAACTACACACATATTTTCATCTACCACTTGATAGGCTTCTTGCTCTAATCCAAGTGTGAATTGTATTTTAATATATTTCATTAGTAGTCCCCTCCTATAACTGATACATATAGACCTGCTGCTATAGTTGTACCAATGGTTACGTTAAGAACATATCCTGCAGGTAATGCGTAGTTTAAAGGAATCTCAAATGTTGATTGAGCTGTTGTTTCTGACAATGTTGTCGCTGCAATAGTAATCTCATCCCAAAGAATGTTATTAGCTGCTGTAGCATTTGTAGAACCATTGTTAATGAAAACACGAGCAACAGTTTGTACGTTAGTACCTGCTGGTCTAAATCTAATTCTTTGTACATAAGAACCATTAGCTCCTGCTGTAAACACAGTTAATACAGTACCTGTACCATCTTTAGCTGTATTTGCTGTTGTTATTGCTGTTGTACCCCACATTACTTCTGGGTTCAGGGTAAATATTGGCTGAAAATTTGCTGGCATAATTTATAGTTTTTAATATATTGATAAGTAGTTTAATGCTTTTAATGAGGCTTGATAAACAATACCCAAATCAGTTCCACCTCCACCTCCTCCCGGACTTGTACCTGAAGAACCAGAAGTTCCACTTGTACCTGTTGAACCTGTTGCACCGCTCGTTCCACTTGTTCCCGATGTACCTGTAGAGCCTGTTGCGCCACTCGTTCCACTTGTACCAGAAGTTCCACTCGTTCCTGCTACCACACCAACTGATGTAATAATATATGAGTAATATCCATTTTCAGTGTTCCAAACTACCGTTCTACTTGTACCATCTAAATTATTAAGGTACAATTTAACAATCATTCTATCTGTTGAATTGATGACTGTTGTAGGAAATACTAAATCAACGTCTACCTCAATTGGTTCACTATCGTTATATTGTATTTTTACTGGTGATGATGCTACTACCGTACCGTAACCTGTACCTGAACTATCCGCTAACTCTAATGTAATATATGTTTGAATATCTGCACCCGATGGGTTAATTTCATACCATAACTTGAAACGCTGAACACCTGATGGAATTAATGTAAATCCTAATTCAGGTGTCATAAATTGTTGAACCAATACATCTTGTTGGTTACTTGTTAAAGTTTTTGAAACTGTTTGTTGTGTTGTTGATGTTGGTTCATCATTTAATATTTTATATCCTGCAACATCACTTGTTTCACTTTCGTTGAAGTAATATGTTCTACCTGCACTAATACCATTCTGTCCTGATGTTCCACTTGTACCTGAAGTTCCAGTTGTGCCCGATGTGCCAGTAGTACCTGAGCTACCTGAAGTACCAGTAGTACCACTTGTCCCAGCAGTTCCCGAAGTTCCATTAATACCACTAGTTCCACTAGATCCGGATGTGCCACTAGTTCCTGAAATACCCGAAGTACCTGAAGTACCGGTAGTACCAGATGTACCAGATGTGCCATTAGTTCCATTAATACCACTTGTCCCATTAACACCACTAGTTCCATTAGTTCCTGAAGTTCCACTAGAACCGGAAGTACCATCACCTCCACTTGCACCATCCAAATTTATAATCCAAGAAGAATATGTCCCTGAACCAACTGTTCTAGTAGGCTCTGCAAATACTAATGCTCCTGTTGTTGAATTATATGAAATAACTTCACACTCTTGGAAGTTTGTATTGTTATGAACTATTATTATAGATTGTGCTGGAGTATACGATAATGCGGCTCCTACTATCAAAGTACCTGAATTACCTAAAGTAAATGTAGTAGTTGAAGTAGTAAAATATTTATCTCCATTATATCCGCTAGTTCCAGATGTACCGCTTGTCCCACTAGTTCCAGATGTACCATGTGAACCTGTTGTTCCTGATGAACCCGAAGTACCAGTAGTACCCGAAGTACCACTCGTACTACTAGATCCTGAGCTTCCTGATGATCCAGAAGTACCGCTTGTTCCCGATGTACCTGAAGATGCAACAAAGCTAGATACAAAATTATCTATCTCTACTATATCACCTGCTTGAACCGGAGTATTTAATACTACATTAAAACCATCTGTTGCAGTATAATCAAATTGAGATAATTTAACACCATTAACAAATACAGCAAGCATACCATTAATATATCCACTTGGTACATTAAAAGATGTTTGCCCTGCTGTTGCTGTGTATGTATAAACTATCATGGCACTTGTACCAGCAAAACCGGAAGTGCCAGAAGTACCAGAAGTACCGCTTGAACCAGATGAACCTGATGTAATACCACCAACAGCATCTACAATACCATCGGTAGCTATAAGAACACCATTTAAGTTTCTTATCTGAAATTCACCCGTTATGAGATTTTGTATTGCCAATGTAAAAACTTTTATTGTTGAACAACTACACGCACGAACTCCCCACTATAGAAAGGAACTGTTGATGCAACTGTTAATGAAGCTGCTGTTTTATTCCAAACAACCTGATTACCAGTTGGCACACCTGATGTTAATATAGTACCAACATCATTACCTTGTCTAAATGCGTTAACACATCTTTTACCAACTGCCTCTGGGAAGTATATTGTAACTGAATTTGCAACTGCATTATCAGAGTATTCAAATACACTAAAGTTTCCACCACCACCGGGAATTACACCACCACCACCATTTCCATTTCCTAATATTTCAATCGCTAATTGTAGCTTAGCACCACATAGTGCATATACATAATTAGAAGTCCCCGGAAGTCCTGTTAATGATTGGTCAATACCATATTGTAAAGCTTTTCTTTCTAGGTAAAGTTGTTGAGCCTTACGAGGATCAATACTTCCATTGAAGAAAGCGTTTTGCTTAGGAATAGAATCATTCCATAAATATTGTGAAATTTCTGCTATAGATACTACGTCTTGTGGTGTCATATTTAGAAGAATAAAGCTTGGTTAGTAGATATGTATGTTGCTCTGTTTAATGCAGCCTGTGCTGAATAAATATCAGAAGCAAATGTAATTGCCTGATCCGCACTATCAATTTCAACTCGTAATACTAGTTTCGTTTGGTACCAGTTGGTGCTTGCAGACAAATTAGAATTTGCAACTTGACTTTCAGTTAAGCCGTAATAAAAAGTTTCATTATATGCTGTAAATGCGAATGATATAACCTTAGAAGTTACTACGGTATTTGTACTGCTCATCCATTGTACAGTAATACTTAATGCAGAATCTTGAGATAACACATCTAAATCAATGCTTGTATCAACTAAACTCCAAACCACATAATCTGTAGTTGTTCCAGCCGGTACTAGAAACGTACCATTAGCTTGTAATAAATATACTCTGCGAGAAGTAATGGCTACATCACTTCCCGTACTTGTATCGGTTAATGTAATAACTGACGGAGTGCCACTAAACTGACTGGCCGTAAAATTAGGTACAAGAGGCATTTGCTTTAAATTTTACTCCAAATATAAGAAAAATATAGCTATATTAAGCAAAATTATTCGTCATCATCGCCAATTCCTAGTAGTTCATTCCAAGCTTCCCTTAAATCAGCTTGAACATCTGGATCCTCTGCTTCTTTTTGACCAAACATCTCTAATTTAGTTATTCTTGTAGCAGTTTTCTTAATTTTACTAAGCGCATCAGCTAATTCTTGTTTTGTAGCTACATCAGGACCTTCTCCTTCAACTTTCTTATAAACTCTATTACCTTTTTCATCAGTCACAGGAAAGCCATCTTTATGTATCACTTCAATAAATTCCTTTAATAAAGCATCATTTTTCTTAGCAAATTCATCAAACTCACTTTTCGTTATCTTCCTTCCCCCATCCTTATAATTAACCATCGCATACCTATCTATTGAAGAAGATGTTAAATTATTGTTTAATAATGATTTAATATCTCTTTCATCAAATGTTTTTTCATTTTGAACTTTTAATCCATAGAAAGTCGGGATAGCGTATAAAATTGCCTCAGAACCAGAAGCTTGATAAGACTTTCTAAAATCTTGCAAAAACAATGGTTCAAATAAATCACTTGTTAATTCTTTTTTAATGTCGTATGGCTTACCTGAAAAACCTTTACCGGTCATAATATCAGCACTAATACCAACTAAAGGATTAGCTTTACCTCTAAAAAACTTGTATGATTCCCTGACTATATCAACTTTTTTAGGCTGACCATCTGCCCCAATCTTTTTAGCAGGTCCTAATCTACCTCCAGACAAAGTACTAAGAGTAGAAGAACCTAACAAGACCAATTGTTTAATTACAGAACCATATGGCCCTAATAAATTAATTGACCAACCTGTTTTAGTATTTTTTATTTGACCAAATGTAACGCTTTCTGGATCCGCATCTACTTCTACATCATCCTGCATAGCAGCAGCAGCCATAATTAAAAATACGGTTGATAAGCTTCTTACAGTAGCCTGAATAGCTTTTTCTCTACCTTCTTTATTCATGGCACTGTAGTACCCCATTGGTCTACCCTTGCTATCTTTTTTACCCCATAATTTATTAGAAATAAGGTCACTCAACCCTAGTTTATTTAATGTTGATGCTAATAATTTAGGTGACCACAATACAGCACTTTGAATAGATTTAGAATTCTTAAACATTGTTTCACCTCTACCTGTAAGGTTATTTACCTTACTTGCCAAATCCTGATAATCTTTTAAACTATTTTCAATTGTCTTACCTTGATCCATTAATTCTTGCGCACCTTGCATGAAAAGAGAAAGTCTTATTTCATTACTGAACCCAGAAAACAATCTTTCAAATGGAGCTGTTAAATATTTATCGGCACCAACTCTTTCTAATAAATTCCTTTTACCAAATGATTCTTCTTTTAACTTAGTCTTAAAACCTTTTGGATCCAATATATCAAGGCCTGATTTTTCAATCATGTTCCATACAGGCTTATTTTCGTATATTTCAAGTAATCTTCTTCTAAGTGTAGCTTCACTTGCAAATGCAAGTTTTTGTAATTTAAGAGCTTGAAGAGCAGGTTTCTCTTTAGTTATATTGATTTTATAAGCAAAAGGATTTAATGCAGACCTTCCTTTTTGTTTCCTAATTTTTATTCCCCACGACTCTGGATCTAGCATAACAGAGGCATTTTGAACAAATACAACAGAGTTATCTATACCAGACTTTAAAGCCATAACAGTATTTAAAAACTCTTTACCTAATTGCTTAATTTTACCAAGCTTACCTTCTTTTTCTATTCTATCCTTTTCTGAAGCCATTAAAAATGCATGCTTCATTTCATCAAGTTTATTTAATCCGTCTAAGTATTTGTTATAAGAATAAGGGTATTTCTTTTTTAGTTCAGGATTTTCTATAAATGATTCAGGTCTTTCAGTAGGCTCAAATTCTTTGTTTTTAATTTTTCTTTCTATTTCAGCAGCTTTTGCCTCATTTCTAGCAATCAATGATTTTAACTTAGATTCATCATAATAACCAGATTCTTTTCTTAATTCTCTAAGCTCTTTTTCTTTTGCAGATATTTCTGCATTTTTTTGAATCTGCTGCTTTTCTGATAATTCTACCTTTGGACCATACTTTAAATCATATATTGCAGAAGCCAATTTAGCTTCCTTATTTATATTTGCTAGATTTGCTTTGGCTTCATTTAAAGCTTGATTTTTTTTCTCCTTGTATTTACCAGCAATTATATCTACAATATCTTTTTTTGTAATCCCTTCAATTTGATCTTTTAATAAATCATAAGCTTTATTAACAGCGTCATCTAATTTACTAACTCCATCTTCAGCATAAACTTTAACTAATCTTGCTACATCAGGAGCTATGGCAACTAATTGAGCAGAAAATGGAAATGGAACTGCTGTTAATCCGCCAGCACCTTTTGATGCCCTATTCCATTTTTCTTTTATGCTTTCAAGTATATCTTCCCTTTCTTTTTTATAGTCTTTTTTAGGAGCCTTTTCTTTCTTTTCTTTTTTTACTTCAGTATTAATCTTAGCCATTTCTTGTTCGGCTAACATCTTTGCATTTAAATCTTCTAACTCTTCCTTTTCTTTTTTTAACTTTTCAACTTCTTTTTGTATTTTCTCATAATCCTCAATAACCTTTTTCATTTGGTTATCTGTCAATTCATCTACACCATTAGCATCTCTTACTACTGTAACATAATCACTAAGTGTTTGTAATTGCTCTAATGGTGCATAGGCAGTACCTTGTAAAGCTCTAAAATCCCTACCCATAGTAGCGGCAGAAATCAATTTAGCTTCTGTAAATCTAGCTAAATCCCTTTGTATTTTTTTATTGAATGGATCTTCAACCAATGCCTTATCTAATGTAGCTGCATAAATTTTCAATATCTCAGATTCATCTTCATCCGTACCTATCCCTTGTTCCATTTTTTCAATCAAAGAATCAATGTCATAACCTTTTGCCCATGCTTCAGCTGCTCTTTGCCTTCTTTCTGCATCAGTCCCCCCCTTAATTTTTATCGGAGGCAATCCATTTTCTAATCTCCTTTGATTAATTTCAGCTTTAGTAATGCCTCTTATGGCTTCTTCATTACTTTGAGCTTCTTCGGTAGCTTCAACCCTTTGCTGGATTGATCGTATTCCTTCACTACTTTCGGTGATATTTTTCCCTGCGCCTCTAGGACGTGAAACTTTTTCCTCTGCGCTTCGCTCTTGTATGGCATTTTGGATAGTTTTTAAATTAGATAAATCTTGAGTTAAAAGATAGCTTTTAAGCTCCGGTTCGGTCATTTCTTTGAACTCTCCGGGCTTAATTTCAATAATATATTTACAAGGGTTTTGTGCCATTATAAGTCAGATATATGTTCATCAAATTCAAGGATTTCTTTAGTTTGCTCTGCTATTTTATATTTAGCAAGTAAATCACCATAATGGCCTACTGCCTTTCTCTGAATTTCAATGAATTGTAAAATGTATTGAGCAACAGAAACATCTTCATCTTCTGCTTTCTCATAAAATTCTTTATATTGATTATATACGTCCAATTCGGTATTATAGCCAATTTCTAAGGCATCTCCAATATCTGTAACCTTATCCGTAACTGCATCAATTTTTGGTAGTTCAGCACAATCGCCCATGTCATTCATGAATTCAACATGCATTTGGTAATGTTCTAGTTCCTCAGCGCTTTCAGCTAAGAAGTACTTCTGACTACCAAATAAGCCTAACTTTTGCAATTGATTAGCCAAGCTCTTCCATAAATTAGATTGATACAGCTCTATATATACTGCATCTTGCATGCCCTTTTTCATTGCCGGGCTTAATAATGATTTTAGGTTGGACATATTTTCTCTATTTTAAGTTCTTTTATTAATTCGTCAAATTTACTATTTATTATTTGTCTTTTCTCAATTCTGGTCAAGTCTTTATAGACTTCTTCTGTGGTTTTTTCTTTTTGGGCTTCTTTTTCGCCTTTTTGATCACTTACAATATCGGCAACCACTTTTTTAGAAAACTCATCCAATGTCAAGTTTGATACTTCATCAGCAGTCATACCTCTAAGGCCAAAATGAGTAGCAATAGTTTCCCATAAATTCTTAACCCACTTTCTAAAATCAGATTTTTGAGCCTCATTTACAAATCTTTCACCGTTATCACCAATAGCTTTTGCAAGAGCTTCTTCTTTAAAATAAGCTTCTCTTTCGCCTTTAGGTAATTTAGCTGCATTTTCTTGATAAACCTTGTTATTTTTAACATCTTGTAGGTATTTAGAGTTTTCTACCTTTCTTATACCTGCATCATGCAAATCAGATCTATTTTCTTTTGCCCAATTTAACCATAAATGTCCTGCTTCATGGAATGGTGTATTACCATTCATTAAGTCAGCGTTTAATACAATTTTACCATTTTGCTCAAAACCATAAATTTTTCCTGTAGCATCAGTCATCAGATTTACCCCTGAAGGATGCTCGGATGCCGGTTTAACAAACCCTTTTGCCATACCAATCTGATTGCTACCGAATTTACCAGCACCACCTTTCTTATCAACTTTTTGATTATTTGCATCATTTAGTACATCCGTAACATGTTGCGCTTTTCCAAGAACATTCAATATAGGTTTAACTTTATTGCCACTTTCATCTATTTGTCTTAAATGGAAAGGATAACTTTCATGACCACCTTCTTCTTTATTTAAATTGAATACTTCTACAGGATGCTTTATTTCAATAGTAGCATAAGCTTCACTATTTTTTACTCCAACTGTCATATTATCTGACAGCAAATGTCCAATAGCATCTATTATACCTTCTTTTGCAAAGCTAATTTCTCCTGTTTTTCTTTCTGTAGATTTTGGTAATGCTTCTGTATTAAGCATTGTTCTTATTTTGCCAATATTCTCTTTAGCACTTTGGCTATTTTTAGCTAAATGGTCAATAACATCTTGAACAAAAAATCCTCTTTTTGAAAAAGTTGAGTCATTTACACCAAAAAACTTTTTGGCAATATCATCATGTATTGATTTAGCATCCAATCTACCATCAAGATCAATATTATATTTTTTACCTACATCAGTTAATGCTTTTCTAAAATCAGATAATGAAACATATTTTTTATCAACTAAATGCTCTAATACTTTCATTGCAGCTTTAGCACCAGTATGAGATGTCAAAGATTTTGACAAATCACCTTTTGTAACAACAACATGAACTGTACCATCACCACCAGCAGCTATGTCTTTTGATCTTGCTTCGTTTATGTATCTTGCTAATGTATTTGCTGTAGCATTATCAGAAGATGCCCAAACATCACCAAATTTAGTAACAAAGTTAATTCCACCATTACCATCTATGATTGGTTTGCCATTCTTAGTAACAACTGCTCCGGTGAGCATATTATCAGGGTTAATTACCACTACAGGCTTTCCTTCCAACCCTTTTAGATCAAAGTTTAATTTTACAGTACCATCATCAATTAATTTTTGCCATTGCGGTGATTCTTCAAAACCTTTTTTCTCAAATCCACCCCAAGATTGTAAATTAACTTTACCATTCTTAATGGCTTCATCAAGTGCTTTAGAAAAGTTTTTATCTTTTAATACACTTACTTTAGCTGTTGTAGAAAGTTTCTCTATCCCTTTTTTAATCTTATTAATAATAGGGTTAAAAACTTCTTCTGGTATTGAAACAGGAGATTTATCTTCAGCTTTTACTTCAGTTGTCTTAACTTTTGTTTTAGTACCTAATTTAACATCTTTAACTATTTCTAATTTCCCTTCACTTCTTACTTTATTAGCAATATTTTCAATATCATTTAATTTTGATTCTAATCCTTCAATATTATTATTTATTAAATCAAGAACCAAATCTCTTGCTAATCTTTGCTCTTTTGTATATGTATTAATTTCTTCATATTCATTTCTTATTTTATTTAAAATATCTGAATGAAATTTATTAAGATAATCGTAACTATCTAAAGCATTAGTATTTTTTAAATTACTATTTTTAAAATCTTCAATAGTTTTTATTTCATTAGGTATTTTTTGAGATGGATATCTTTTATTTCTATCTATCCAGTCTTTTAATTTTTCAACTTTTTCAAGTATATACCCTGCATCTGGATTTTGCCCCCTAGAAGATAACTCTCTTAGTATATCACCCGCGTTCTCTATTCTCTCTCTCCATACTTGGGATTCACCCCAATTATCTTTATTCTTGCCTACAGTAGATTCAGCAGTAGCATCTTGCATTTTAAATGCTGTACCAAAATCAATATCCTCTTCAGTTGGTTCAACTTTTTCAGTTACTTTAACTTCTGTAGGCTTTTCTTCAGTTGGCTTAACTGCTGATTTTTTTGTTAATGCATCAATTTCTGAATTTCTAAAATCTAATACAACCTCATCTGTCTTACTTCTGTTTGCCTTAGCGATTTTATTTATCTCATCTCTAAATTCAGGATTTTTAGCAACTTTTTTACCGCCAGCTGAAAAAAATGCTTGATACTTTTCAGCATCTGCATCATCTAATATAACATGAACTCTAGGATATGGATTACCATAAGAATCCATTCCTTGGTTTAGTTTAAATTGATTCAATGGTTCTACACCACTTACTCCTCCTTCATCTTTCTTTACTCTTTTTGTAAATGATCTTTCGCCTTCCTTTCCTAAAGTAAAATCTGATAGTGGAATAGGTTTAGATTGTTTGGTACCCGGTATTTTAACTTTTTGTGTTGATACAGGTTCTTCTATTTTAACCTCTTCTTTTACTTCAGTTGGTTTAACTCCTGCTTTGGGTGTTTCTTTGGGGGATTGTTCTAAATTAGAAAGTTCTGCTTTCGCCTTATCAATAGCAGCATTTATTTTGTCTGCGCTTTCTTTTAGCTCTTGCTCTGTTTTTAATCTTTTTACTTTTTTCTTATTTCCTAATATATCTGTTTCGGTTACTTCTTTATACTTAAAACTTTCGCTATCTCTTGTTTTTTCAAGACTAGCAATAAATTCTTTTGTGCCTTCAATTTTTAACCTAACTGCTTCTTGTTTAGCTTCTTTTGTATTTTCGGAAATAACATTACCGTTTTTATCAAAAGAAACTTTTACATCGCCATCAAAATATGATATAGAACCATCTTTACTAAAAAGCATTTTACCTACACTAAAACCACCATCGCTTGTTGGTTGAGCATACCCACCAACTACATCTCCTGTTCCTGTTTCGGGATTATATTTTTCTATTAACCCTAATTTAACTAAAGCATCTTCTACTTTTTTATAAAACGGATTATTGATATTAAGCCTTTCTGTAACACTTTCTTTTGTTGGTGCGTCTGCTTTTCCTTCATTCTTTATTTCCACCTCTCCCTCTGCACCAACACCACCTTCTTCTGTTACTTTAACTTCTGTAGGAGTTAATTCTGTAACAGAAAGCTCTTTAACTGGAATACCAGTATCACTGCCTTCTATAAAAGCATATTCACCATCTTCAGATATAGATTTTATTTTTCTAGGTTCAGCAAATTGGTCTGCTCCTTGAGATGTCCATTGAACAGCATCACCTATCTTAACACCTGTAGGAGTCACCTCTTCTGTAATCATCTCTTCTTCTGTAGGTACCTTACCGTCATCAAAAGACGTTTCTTCATCTTTTTGAGATTTTTTTGATAAATCATCATAAAAAGAAATTATTTGATTTTTCTCTTTATTTAATTCATTTAATTTATCATTATATAATCTATCATTTCTATCTAATGAATTTATAAATTCATCTATATCTGAAAGCTTTGTTTCTTTTTCATTTTGAATTTCTAAAGTACTTGGCTTACTTATATCTTTATCAACCATTGATTTAAAAACTTCTGCATCATTTTCAGATATAGTACCATCTTTAAGATTTTCATTTATATCATCAATAATAGCAGCTATATCTTCTTGAGTTTTAGCATTCTTTACTTCATCTTCTATATGCTGCTGAACATTTTTTGTTCTTGAGCCAATAGATCCTAATGTGCCACCAAAAATACCACCCATTGCAGCAGCGTTTAAATACCTAGATGCTGCTGTATTTTTTAAATCTTTTTCGTCAAATATTTCACTACCTTCTAATTGATTTGCAGCTAATTTAATTAAATCCATAGCACCTTCCTGAGTAGCTTCAGTAGCGCCTTCAGATAATGCAGATTTTGCACCAGCTTTTACAGTGTTTTTTAATGCTGTTTTTGTAAGCATTTGAGTAGCCTTATTAGCAACAGCTTTTTCAAATTGCTCTGCTGTAACTTTTACTCCTTTTTTAGCTAACTCACCTGCTGTTTCTTTTAATATTTTAGATGTAACATACTTAGTAACTGTACCACTTTTAAGTATGTTATCCATACCAAGTTTTTCTAAAACACCGGCTACAATAGCGCCACCAAAACCAAATGCAGTTCTAGTTGTTTCGCTCATGTATTTAGCTTCTGGAATATTATCTAGTGTAGACAATGCATCATCATATCCTTGTATAGCAAAAGTTGCTCCTCCCGTAGGGGCAGCAATCGCCATATCTGTAAGCATTGATGGTAATACAGCGCCAAGACCTTTTAAATCATCTAATCCTATACCATTTGTAATATCAAATCCTTCGGCTAAACCTTGTTCGTATTCTCTTGAAGATGAAGATGTTCTAGCTTTACCAATAAAACTCTTAACTTTATCTGCTATTTCTTTCTCTCTTTGCGCTTCGTAATTAATACCAGTAACACTAGAAGCTGCTTTATCTACAGTTTCTTGTATCATTGAAACAGGGCTAGTATCAAATTTTTGAGCTAACCTAGCTGCACCACCTGCCAATCTTTCTGCACTTGCTACCACGTTATTCCACATGGCACCTAAGTAGCTATTGTTATTTTGCTTATCTTTTATTGCAGCATCTTTCAGTGTTGTTTTCGGAACAGATTTACTAATATCGGTAAAAATCTCTCCCGAAGCCACTTTTTGGCCTTGCTGTAAAAAATTAGGCTCGTTCGGTAATCGTGATGGTATACCCGAAGATAGTAAATCGCCAGCTTTTTTTTTTAAACCAAATGTATTTGCAAACGAATCAAAAGTTTCCGGTACATCAAATTGATTCTCTTTTAAATATGAATAATACTTAGAAGCTTTGTTGGAATCAGATAATGTATTCTTAAATGAATTAAAATCAGGAGCTACATCAGCCCCATTAGCTTTTAAATACTTATAATATTGTTCAAATTTATCTGGCATTATTAAATAATTTTATTTTTTATTCTACCCAAGTAATTCCTGATTTACCTTTACCTCCCGGTTTAGGTTTCGGGTTAAGTTTAGGATCAAAAATAGGTTGATCTCCTTTCCCCGGCTCTGTATTAGATTTCAATTGATAATTATACATAGCTCTTCTATCAATAACACCTGTTTTTTTATTTACAAATTTAACAGGAACCCCATCTTCAAATGTAACATCAAAATCCGTTACATTTTTCGCAAGTGGTATAATACTAAATATTTCTGCTGGTAAATTTTGTTTTTGTATTACTATTTTACCACTAAAAGCGTTTCCATTTTTATCAAAAGCTTTACCATCTTTAATATAAGTATTTCCTGAAACAGTTCCAATATCTGGTATTGCATCAAAAAGATTTGCATCATCTGGACTTGATCCTGTATTAAAAGCAGCTCTATTTAAAGCAGATCTTATGTCTTGCCTTTTTTGGCCTTCAGTAAAATACCATTCTTTTGTAAAATCATATCCAGTTTTATCTTCTCTTTTTGGTTGTTTAGTAGCTATACCAAAAGCAACTGCTAAATCTGCTGGATTTTTTATATCTGTACCAAAATATTTTTTATAAGTAGGATTCAATTGATTAACAAAATCCTTGTCTTTAATTAAATTATTATATTGTTCTTGTGTACCTAAATTATCTCTGAAATAACTTCTTGCTCTTTGATCGTATGCTCTAACAACATCTGGAGTTATTGATTCAACTTTAACTTCCTTAACACGACCAGTTGGTTTGCCATTAAGAACTTGCTCTTGAACTTCAATTCTACCCGGCAAATCTATTCCTTTCCATGTTTTATCTGAAAATACTAAATCATCATGTGGATCATATATATTTACCTGCGTCATGTCCGGTGGTGTATAACCAGCGCCTACAGGCAACATCGCTTTATTTAATATATCTAAATAATTATCAGAAACATGTTTACCAGATTTAATTGCCTGATTAACATAATCTTTAAATGCTTTTCTTTCAGCGGTAGCTTGCTTTCCTTGTTCAATATACCCCTGCAAATCTTTAAACCCAGCCATTAATGTTGACTGAGCGTCATATCCATATTTTGAAGGGTTAGTGATTGCTTGTTTATTCTTAATACCAAACTCTTGAACTTCTTTCAATTTTTTAGCAAACATATCAACTTCAGCTTTGCTTAAACCAGCTGGATTTAAAGATTTTTCGTAATCCTTAAAATACTTGTCTACAGCTTCAGCTTTAGCCTGTTCTTTTTGCTTTAAGTTAATAGCTAACTGAAGTGGCTTAGATGTAAAATCTATTGCTACATTTCCTCCTCTATACGGGTTTACACCCAATAATCCTGTACTAGCCATTTGTATTTCTTAATTTTGCGTTTACAAGAGGTACGTTACGTCCGGTATTTATTCTTCTACTATTAAAAGGAACGTAAGATTGATTTAGTTTACCAGCAGAATGAACATCTGCCATAACTTGACTTAGATCTCTTTGCTGATTAACACTTTGAGGTTTTACTGGATTATCCATATATGTAGCATAAGAAAGAGCATTGCTTAAACCTTGCCCTACCATTTGCATACCAGCATTATATCTTTCACCAGCAGCAGCTCCTTTCATTTGTTCTAATTGAAGCTTACGTTGATAAGGAGTCATTACATTAATATCAAATAATTCATCTTCATTTGCTTTTTTCATTTGAGTCGCTCTTCCTAATTCAGAAAATCTTTGAGCTTGCATTTGTTCTCCTTGAGCAACTGCACCTTGAGAAGCGCGGCTTTCTAATCCACCAAGCCTAGATATACCTCCAATTGCAGACCTTCTATCTTGCAAAGCACTTATACCAGAAGCTGTTGTTCTTCTAGCATTTTGCATAGCTTGCTGATACGCTGCTGATTGATAAGGGCTTTCTTGGTATCTATTTAAAGCTTGTTGATAGTAATCATTTAATGATTTACTTTCTTTCCTTAATGGACTATTTGCGGCCTGTCTTTCAAGTTCAGCTTGCGCTCTTTTTTGTTGCTTATTTGCATTTGCCATTTGAATACCACCCATAGTAAGGGATCCAGCTGTACCTACTGCTGCAATTGTACCAGCAACTCCTAATGCTGCAAAACTCATAATTCTAAATTTTTAGTATTACTCAATATTTTTCTATATTCTTTTCCAATATCAGTGCCTGTTATAAGATTTATATGTGGCTCTAATATCTTATCTTCTATCTTTTCAACTATCTTCACCTTTTCCTCTTCACTCAAATCATTGTAATCAGATTTCATTCCATCTATTCTGTGAAATGTAGTCCAAATACAATCTTCAATTATGAATAAAATCCTCCTTGTTCCGGGCTTTGTAATTCCAGTATAAGGAGCAGTTATTTCATACCATTCTTGCGCATCAATTGAAACAGCCGCTTTACCATAAGATACAACATACGGATGTTCCGTTTTATGTATTTTACTTGTCCATAAAGATCCAGCTGGCATAAATATTTCTCTAATATACATACCATCCGTAAACTTATGAACTAGCGGTGCATCTATTAATTCATCAGGACATTCCATTATAGCTGCTTCTAAATTATCAACTATATTGTCATTTTCCCTAATAATCATTACCTATTATTTAATGGCGAATTAATATATTTAGTCGTTGCGCTGTTCAAATATACGAAAGAATTTGCACTTGCTTTCTCAAATTTTATAACAATATAATTGCCCTTTAGGCTATCCCCCTCAATAAGTCCTCCGGGGCTATTTGCATCCCTTAAAAATGATGCATGGTATTCAGATTCTAAATTTTCAAAATCTGTTGCTAAAAGCTCACTATCCTGTCTGGCCCCTGCACTCTCCATTTGGGTATATATATCCGGGCAAGCCCATACTGTGTTACCTGTTTCCATAACAGAAACCCAAGTCTTTTTGTCTAATGAATTTGAGTTAAATACCGGGGTAATGGATGCATTATATTGAGTACCATAGAAATTACAATAAGGACTCGTTCCATGCTTCCAGATTCCACCATTTTTAAACGTAAACATAGTGGTATTCACCTCACCCATAAATTCAGGGTGATACGAGTAAAATGACTCAAAAGCATTGTCAGGCTCTGAAAAAACTATGGTAAATGGATCTTGATGAAAATATAATGTATTTGACATTTAACTTAATTTTATTATGGTGCAATGGTAGTAGTTGTAGTTGTACTAGTCGTTGTTGTTGTTGTTGTTGTAGGACCAGACGTTGTAGTAGTTGTAGAAGGAGGCAGATACCTATTAATTTCCTCCATTGCTATAATATACTTGTTAGTATTAGCATCAAATACACCATATATACATGGATTACCAGAATACACTGCGCCTGTTGCAGGCACACCGTTATTCAAGTCCTGTCTATAAGCAGCTAATGTTGCTACAAAGAAAGCGTTTGTCTTATTAGTAATACTAATAGGAGTTATACCATCTTGAGCCAATCTACACACTACCCCTCTAAAATTGTCTACAAAGTAATCCGCATAGTTATTCCATGCAAGACTTGTAGCAGCATCGCCAATTCCATAATCACCGGCATAATACTGAATTTTATTAATTAACTGATTGCTATTAGCTTGTAATGGGTTACCAGTTACATCTTTTACAATCTGAGTTAAAATAGGCACATTACCAACCTTAAAGTTTTGATAAACCTTCAAATACCTATCTCTTACATGCAATCTCAATACATCCCCAAAAGACCTATCATATTCATCAAAATCTTCATAAATGAATCTATTTGTAGCATTAAGATTGGTATTTGATTGATATGCCTGACCAAATCTAATTAATGTAGGGAAATATGTTTTCCCAGCATTTTCATCTATCACAGACGGTCTGCCGTTACTATTTGTAATTAAATTATATGTATCATTAAAGCTACTTTCTATAATTTCAATTTCAGATCCTTTTAAAACCTGAAACTCAAATGTCATTGGTTGAACAAATATACTATTAGATCCAACTGCATCATTTGTAGATTTAGCTACAATATACACTTTACCTGTTTGAGGAACAGTGATTTGCTTATCAATAGTAAATGTAGTATCTACGTTTTGTTTTATATCGTTTACTTCAATTGGAAGCAATGAAATAGTAAACTTAGGCGCTAATGGAACTAAATTCGTACAAATAAGAGCATAGACAGAAAATTGGGATGTCCCATCTGATGCCATATTAAATGTTCCTTTTATAGAAACAGGTTGCTGTAAAGTTGTAGATTTATTATAGAAAAAATAACCAGTACTAGCCCAAACTGGATAAAAACTTGTACTAGACAAATTAACATCAACATTTGGTTGTGTTTGTATTCTATATGAAGCATTATCAATAGTCGTATCTACGGTTATTGGGAATGACACACTTCTTGATACATTAGCACCAGAAACTCCAATATTAAATACCCCAGATGTATATTCATATTTATCGCTATAAGGAACTTTTCTCAATCTATAGAACAAGTCACCATTATTAATAGCAAGAGTTGTTCCTCCGTTAGGAAGTTTTGTTAAACCAAAATGATACCTTGTTGGTAAACCTACATCACCAATACCGTATTGCTTACCAAACTCATAGAAAAATCTTTGAGTTGAAGAAGCATTGTTTATATAATTATACAACAATATTTCATAATGCTGCCAATCTTCAGTTCCGGGGAACTGAAATGTACCATCAATATCATTAGTTGGGTATCTTAATTTTAGAAAATTGCCAACTGCTGTATTAGTATTATTGTTAGCTGTTGTAGTATACTCAATAGTAGAAAGCGTACCAACGATTTCATAGTCAAATTGACTTGTAATATTTTGAGGATTACCAGCAACATCATATCTCCTTATAAATTTAATTCTATCACCTTCTGTGTAATTGTAAGAAACAACATTTTGGGTTGAACTAATTTGATCATTATATTCTTGGATATTACCAATACCTATGTAAAGAAATTTTGTATTATCTATACCATCAGGTAATGAAGTGTAAGCCGAATCACTTACCCAACAAAGACGTTTATTGTAAGTTGTATTATTAGATCTAACAATCTGATAATAAGAAGCATATAATGGAGGCCTATTTAAAATAGATAAATTAACTAATGGGAAATCATCTGTAAGAACTCTTGATGGAGTATTAATTACGGCACTTTGTGATGTTTGTGTACCTATAGTTCTACCTTGTGCATCAAAGTATTGAATACCATATTGGTAACCACCATTCCACACATTTGCAAATCTTGTATTGTCATTATCTAGTGCAGGTATGGTAGCAAAAGCTGTTGATGTCAATACAAATCCTCCTGCATAAGACATAGTTAACTTATTGCCAACTAATGAAACTTGGGTATACCCTTCTAAAACCATAGCAGCAGATATGCCAGATAATATGTCGCTTACTAAATAATTAGTAGTAAGTCCTGTAGTGGCATAAGATGTACTTAAATCTGTACCGCTTGAGCTAAACGAATTAATAAAATAGGTACCTGCCGCATTATTCAATTCAGTAACATACCCATTTACATCATTTGTACCTGTACCATATAGATATATTTCCATTGTAGCACCTGCACCACTATCATTACCATTTACTGATGCAAAGAAAGATATACCACATTGGTCATAATCATAACTTGATGCAGTAGAATATGTAGTTGCTTCTAAGTTAACCTCTGTTTTATCATACCCTTCTAAAATACCTGCATATAATAATACGTTACCATTTGCAAGTTCTGCCGCATTGGCTCTTTGTGGAACCCAATCTTGCAACTGATCTGCTTCTATAACATCAATTTGAGTATATATAGAGTCATTATAAAACCTGAAATAATAAATATCATTATGATCTATTCCAAGAGCGTCTTTATCAAAAGACTTTATTAGGTACCAATCACTTGTCCCACTACTAAATGTTTCTCTAAAAGCAACTTCAATAGCTTTAACATTAGGACTTCCTGTTGAAAAGTTAATAGCAATTCTTGAATTATTGTAATAATCATTTTCAGTTAATTGCAAAGTAGGTTGCTGAGGCAAAGGTACAATGCTCTTTGAACTCCATACAGACTTTTCATTATTATCGTAAACATATCTGTAACAAAACTGAAATAATTTGTTTCTTAAATTATTAATAGTAATTGTAGTATCATTCTCATAAGTAACTTGAGGAGGCATAACTGGAGGCGCTTTTGCAACTAGCAAATAATCCGCTACCCAATCTGTACCATACAAATTGTTTACATTCAATACTCTAGGAGGATTATACCCATCATTAAAAAATAACAAGTCACCTTCTAAATCTCTGTAAAATATATTAACTGATAAAACTTTGTAAGAAGGGTTGAAATTTAAAATATCAACACCATTACTATTTGTCTTGCTTTGAAGAACGGTTGTAATAGTCTGTGTATTTAGGTCATAATAAGCAATGGTATGAAAACCATCACTATTCCAAATAAAATAATAAGCCCTATTCCTTACCTTATCTCCATAAAATCCAATAACCTTACTTACCCCACTAGGCAAACTATAGCTTATCAAAGTGTTTCCTAAAATATTAGAAACTACTTTATCTTGCCCACGACCTTGCGCGTCTTTTGTGACGTTTAATGCGTCTACATAATCATTATTACTAACTCTGTATTCTGCATCATCTAGGTTTAATTTACCACTAAAAGGAGTATTTATTATCATATCTTATGCCTTAACAGTCATTCTTTGTGTATCTAAATTCAATTCATATCCTTGCATTAAGTATAAAGGCTTAAATTGAGCGTTAGCTATTCTTCTTTGATTATAAAATTCCTGCTTTCTATCTCTCTTATCGCCTAAATTACCTCTTCTAGTAGATGGCATAGATGCTATATCTCTCCAAGAAATCCATGCAAGCAATGCCTCTCTAAATTGAATAGGTATTGAAAATGTTTCTTCTGGATTACCGCTAGATAGATATTCTATCATTAAGTAAGAATAATAAAAATATTGATTTAAAAGAACAACACCATTTGAATCATCAATGTTAAATTGACCTACAAATGGAGAACCACTTGGTAATCCATAAATATTTTGAAAACCATATCCGTCCCAGTAATTAAACCATAACGGCAAGTCTGTCTGATACCATGTTGCTAAAGTATCATCTTGAGTCAAAGCCAATCTATTTGGCTGTTGATCTCCGTAAAATGTCATTTTACTATTAAACTTTAAAGGAATAATTTCCCCAACTGAGTTTAATACACCTATTTTAGTATAGCTTATATAATCATTAGGTAATTGTGCAGTATAGTTAGTTGTGTCAACTGGAACCTTAACTGTTCTTATTTTATAAAAAAAGTCAAGCCCTAGCTTTTCCATTCCTCTAACAGCTATATTATATAATTTAGCATATTTGTGTACTGACTGTTCACTTTCATCAATGTAATCATTGATAACTGAATCTAATGTTATGTAATTTCTTACTTGGGACATTTTTAATTATTTGAAAAATAAGCTAATATATCGTTATGACGAATCAAAAAATGCAATTCATTATTTACAACAACAGGCTCCCCTGCTCCCTTAATATGAAAAATGCAATCATCTTTTTTGGCTTCCATTTTTACTTTAGCAGTTCCACGACCTACAGAAATTACTTTTGCTTTGCTACTTCTTTCCCTAAATCCTTCAGGGATAAATAATCCGCCTTCTGTAATCTCATCAGCCATAAATGGTTTCACTAAAACGAAATCTCTAATTGGTTTCATTGGTTGTTATTTTTAGTTATTATTATCTACTCCATCATTACTTTGGTCTATAGGCCTTGACTTTTCAAAAACTAATTGACCTTTAATATATTCTACTACTACTGGCATATAATCATCAGGAATAATTAATGTTGAATCCAAATCTGTTGAATCACCTCCACTAACCATTCTTAAAGTTGCCTTATATGATGTTAAAGGTATTGAACTTTTTACATAAATATTTTTACCTTCAATCCAGTAGGCTATTTTATTTTGAATAGGCCTTAATAGCTCTTGATAAGCTACCTGATTCATACTTAAAGGTATTGCTGTTTGTGAAGTTTTTTTATCTCCAACAAACTGTAATGTAGCAACCCCTTCATTTCTCCCTAGCGCAACAGGTATAGATGGCAAGTCAACCCTATAAGTAACGTTGTCTACCGTTTCAGCATATATATCTAAATTCTTAAAAGTAGTATAAAATGAATTATTTATATAAGACACACCATCCAATTGAATGTTGTCTGTGTAATTCTTTTTAGCTGCTGCTCCAATAGCATCATTTAGCCACTGATTAACTAATCCGTATGTGATATTAGAATCATCAGAAGGCTGACCGTTGTATATTTGCCTTAATATTCTTTCTATTAATTGATACCTAGTCATTATTGTCCAGTTTGGTTTATTTGATTAGCATATTGCATAACCGCTCCGTCTTGTAAATTTAATCCAATTAACTTTAATGCACGAGTAATAATTTCAAGAATATCTATTTCAGCCCAAACGGGTTGAACACTTGTTCCGGCATTATAAACTGGTCTACCACTAACAGTAGTATAACCCCAAACAATAGCTGGAGCAGATTTCACATAAGACAAAACTGCGGTACCTAATGTTTTAGGATAAAACTGAAATTGATTATCTTCTAGCAAGTATATCGGGTTGTCCGCAATTGGATCAATTTGGCTATTGTAATAAGAATACAATTTATCTTGAGAAACAAATCTTATTCTATGCAAACCATCAGACTTCCACATAGCATCAACTTGCAAAAAATCAGCTGGTGCTGGAGCAACTCCAGTTCCGCTATTTATAGTCAAAGTAGATTCTGCAATCAAAGGGGTTAACCTTTGCCTAGTGTTTTCATTTTGACTATAATTAATTCTAGCTTGAGGCCTTCCGTATTGATATTGTTGAAATTCACCTAATAAATAGTCTTGATATGAAATCTGCGCTTGATTTATAGTCAGATTAAACTCTGCTGGAGTCAAATAGCCGTTCTGCGCCTTATTAACCGCATACTGGCAAATACGATATACATCATTAACATTCATTGAAATAAGTTATACAACAAATATACGAAAAAGTAATAAAAAAGCCCCGTAATTTTTAGGTTACGAGGGCTTCTTATATTTGGGGGGAAAGTATTAAACTAGCTTCTTTAATTGCTCTAAAAATGCCCTACTTTCATCTTGAGGGAACATTGCAAATTCAACCAAGTAATTTTGTGGCTTTTTATCTGAAGGTATCTTGCAAATAAAACCACCATCACCTGACCAATAAGCAGATCCTTTCTTAGTAGTAGTATCTATTTTATTGTCAATTAATGCCTTTTTAACAATGTAAGCTATTTCAACTTCTTTAGAGCCAGCGCTTTGCATAAACTTATTAGGTTGTGCCTCAGCGTAAAGCTCATAGTCGTTTCTTAATGCTTCCAATGATTTAGGCATACCTAATTCATCTACAAATGAAATTCCAAGATAATTACAGTGCTTACGCATTTCCTCGTCAGAAGCTAGGGAAGCGTACTTAATAGCTTCAACTTTAGCAACTCTCTTAGCGCGTTCAAGCTCTGCTGTTCTCTGAGGATTCCATTGGAAAAATGTTACTTTTCTAGTTCCTTTTCTATTTGGATTATCTAGGTTAGCATTACAAAGATTTAAAAACTCAAGAGCTTCTACATCATATTCTGCAACCCTTAAAACCCTTCTATCAAAGATTAGACTTCTTCTATTTTGCTCTACGAATGATTTTTCTAAACCTTTTTGATCCTCAACCCAAATGCTTGGATAGCCTCTCAAAAGTCTAATTCTCTCCATTCTACCCTTCTTTTCATTCCAAACATCATCAATACCTTCCATGTGGTATTTACCATTTTTTTTGGTGTCTGATAATTTGAAAATTTTAAAAGTATTACCGGTAGCTACGGGAGCTTCATTAAGCGCTGCTGTAGATTCTTCGTATTGTCTTGATTGTAGTGCTTCACTTTGTTGTGAAAAATTGGCATCTTGTATGCCTACTGCCTTTAAACGAGCCATAAAATGGTTTTTAAATGTTTAAAATAGGTAGCGACAATCAATAAAGTTGCCGCTACCCGATTAATTAAAGGTAATTAAAAATTAGTTACCTTGAAGAATGATAAACTGATTTGCTGCACAAACGCGAGTACCACGATAAGTGATCATTGCGATTTGATTAGTCATTGTACCATCTGTTGGATTAGGAGATCCACCACCAAATTGCCATACACGAATACCGTTACCAACAGTACCGCCCACAGGAGGCTGCTGATACATGATAGTAATGTTCTTGTAAGCTTGAGCAGTTTTTGCATCCTTAGTTTCACCCATTGGATAGATTAGACCAAAATTACGGAAGTAATCTACGTTAGGAGTTAAACCAGTTGTAACCTCAGTGTTGAATTGAGAGTACTTCTTAACAGATAATAAGTAACCGTCAATGAAGATTTCTTGGAAGCCATAAGCAACAGAAGCCTCTTTTGACTTTTCGCCTTGTCCATAAACGAAAGCACCAGCAGGGTATGCAGCGAAGATACCATCACTGAAATCTTGTCTTTGGAAAATATCACATAACCATGCAGATTGCTTAGCACAACCATTAACGTCCATGATACGAGTAATCTCATGAAGTTTAGCGATATCAAGTGTACCCGGAGTGTAACCAACAGTTTCACCATCAGCAACAACTTTAGGGATGATACCTACAGAACCTTGAGAATTAGAATCAATAGCGCTATTGTTTTGTAAGTTACCACGCATTAATTTAGCTTCTACGTTGTTTTTGAAACGTACAAGTGTTTTGTACATACCTTTGTATGTAAATGCAGTAGCACCATTTGCAGCCATATCAGGAGATACAGGGAACTCATAATATGTTTCAGCCATTTGCGCTAAGTCGGTATTGCTCCAACCATCGCGAATTTCTGTTACATAGTTATCATATCTTTGATCCAATTGGATTAAAGGATTGATTTGAGTTGAAGCTTCACCAGCATCAGCGTCACCGCCAAATAATAAAACCTCACCAGCAAGTAATGAGTTTACACCAGCTGAAGCAAAACGCTGACCAGTTTGCTTAGGAGCAACTTCAAATGTGAAAGCATAAGGAGTTGTATCATCAATTGAAACGATAACACCTTCTACGTTAGAAGAAGCAACACGCAAAGTTTCTTTTAATCTAAGTGGAGATTGGGTACCACTGTTGTAGTACGCTTCTTGACCAAGAGTTAAAGTTAAAGTTGCGCCAACACCTGCTGCTACAGTTGATTCGTTTGTAACACCCGGCATTAATTTACCGCGGTTTTCAAACCAGAAGTAGTTTAAGTTTTTAACTTCTTCCATGCCACTATGAGCTGCTAACCACCAAGTAAAATCTTCGTTACCGTACTTTTGAGTGTACTGCTTGTAGTACTGTGGGGTTAATAATTGTAAGTCAACCATCAGTTGACGATTCTGGGACTGGAGTGATATTGCACCCGGTTGCAGAATATTAGAGGTAGGTATCCCTGCCATAATATTTAGTTTTTTATCTTAACACCTTCTCCAAGGGTAATATTTAAGTTACGAACTAAAAGCCCAGTTAGCCAATTGCTCCTGTATAGCAGCATTTGGATTTAGACTTGGAGCCGTTCCTTGTGGAGTGGGGGTTTGGTTAATGCTTACGTTACCACTCTTCTTTAAATGAGCAAGCAATCTTTGAGATGCTGCTTCATTAGCCACCTTTTGCAAAATTCTAGGCAAATTTTCAAGAACATACTTGTCGGCCATTATTTGTCTTACGTTTGGTTTTCCTTCCTCGTTAAACCATCTGTTTTCTAAATAAGCTTCGCCATCAAAATCTGATAGTTCTTGCTTTAATGCTAATCTCTCATCCTCTGCTACATTAAATGAAATCGGTATTTCAACATCATCGTCTTTAACCGAAACATTAAATCCATTAAAAGATTGAAATTCAGAATCAAGCGTTTTTTCATAAATTGACCTAGCTTGTTGCAAATATTCAAATTCCTCTTGATATTGCGCCTCCCTTCCGGCCTCATTATAAATATCTGGTAGTTTTATTTCACTTTTTAACTTTGCTATTTCTGGTCTAAGCACTTTAGCTTCAATCATCAGACGTTTCTCTGTGTAATCAGCTTGTGCTTGCCAAGTCTTTAACTTATCAGCATAATCCTCATCAGTTTCATCATAACCTTGTTCAGGTTTCAAAGGTACGAAAAATTGATCATAAAATAAAAGATCAACTTCATCCGCACTTAAATCCTTAAACTTGTTTTGAATGTTTGTTTTTACAATTTCAGCTGCAATTTCAGTTGTTAATTCCGAATTAGTTAATTTATCAAGTTTTTTTTGTTCATTTAAAATTTGATAAACATCATCAGTCTTACCTTCTTTAATTGCATCAAAAAGAGTTCTACTTACATCATCAGAAAAATCAAATTGTGGAGTTTGCTCCCTTTCTTCAATTAATCTCAAAAATTCTGTTTCAGCTTCATCTACTGTATCAAAACCAAATCTTTCTTTAATAAAAGAATCTGGGTTAAAAGTAGAATAATCTGTTTGTTGTTGTTGATTGTCACTAACTATCGCATCCGGAGATGTGTTAGGAGTATTATCAACAGTTTGTTGTTCATTTGCAGTAGGGGCTACTTCTACTTGCGGTTGCACTTGTGGTACAACATCTTCATCCGAAAACGGATTGTAACCTTCTGCCAGCTTTATTGGAGCTGACATGTCTTGATTTTCTAGCATAAATGCTTATTTGTTTTTCGTTATTAATCTATAACTATAGAGCCATCTACATCAATTGTAATGGCATACTTGACACCAGTATTTGTAAGTAATTGAACTCCATACCAATCAGAACCGTTTCCGTAAATTGGTTGGATTAAATCACTTTCAGCATATAGAATATTAGCACTAGTCAAAGTTGCTGTGGTTGCATAAACTATTCTGGTTCCTTGTAAAACTCCAACATTATAAGCTTCTTGAGCTGTTGGATATGTATTTTTAGATAAAACGTATGCGTAACTTGCCATTTTAATTTATTTTAAGCTATTTTTAAATATTTACCAATAATGCCAAATGCCACAATGCCACTTGCATTAATTGATGAAACGTCTGTTTTAGTAGTTAAATTAACACCTAGAACAGTAACCCAGTTAATTGGAACTTCTGGAGCTGGCAATAACTGACCTTCAATTGCACCATCATCATTCGTTGTGGTAAAATTAACTGCCGCAGAAGGAGTTACTACTTGAACTACAGCTGAATCCCAGCCAGATAAATCTTGGTAAAAACTACCATTAGCATTAAAAGAATCAGTTGCATCTACAACTGTACTAATTTTAGAACTAAATTTTTGAAGTCTTATTAAGAGCTTGCTTACCGTTGCCATTTTATTTTATTTTATAGTTTTATTGTTGTGTTTCCATTTGTTCTTGTAATTCAGGTTCCATTTGTTGTTCTTCAGAACCTTGTTCCATTTCTTGCTGTTGCATTTGCTCCATTTGAGCTTGCTGCTGTTGAGCTAATGCTTGTTGTTGTTGTTGATTTTGAACAGCAATTGGGACGGTGACGTTCTGTAACATATTAGCAACTAATGTCTGAAGTTCTGCTGGTACAGGAATATTTGCTTTTGCAAGATCAAAAACACCTTGTAAAATTATTTCCTTTTCCTTTGTTAAAGACTTTTGCTGTTCAAGAGAGCTATCTGCCTGCATCTTAGATTGAATACTCGCTTGTTGAGCTTCTGCATTTTGCTGAGAATTAACCATAGCTTTTTCTTGCTCGGTTTTTATAAATCTTTTTTGAGCTTGTCTAAAATACAATTCCCCAAGTTCTACATTTTCTTTAGCCATTCTCATTGCTTTAAATGGATCTAAGTAAATAACTAATTGAGGATTTGACGCAATAGCATTGTTCATCATTGCTTGCAATGTAGCAAGTTGAACGTCATCAGGCATCATTTTTATAGAAGCAACAAAATTTCTGTCCTTTACCTGCTCTTCCTTTAATAAATCGCTATATTTTTTAGCACCATGTGTAACACTTTTATTTATTAAACAAGCCACCTTTTTAGCAGTTTCTTCCATTACATAGATATATGCATCATACATATATTCAGTAGCGTTATTTGCTAAAACTCTTGAAGCCTCAATATTAGAAGCAGCCACTCTTGGTTGTGCAGCTTGGTTCATTAAATTAGGATCTTCACCTAATTCATCTTTTAATACTTGATAATGGAATTGATATAACTGAATTAAAGCTTGTAATTGAGGCGAAAAACCTGTATTAGCTAATTCTGTAATTGGAACAGGAATACGATTACCTTCAGCATCTCTACCGCGATAATAAAGCTTACCTGTTTGTTCCCATATCTTTTGAACATCAATAGGCTTTACAGAATCACCTAAACCTAAGTCAAGCTCCTGTAATGCGTCAACATCAATTGCCGCACCTGCCGGTACCATTTTAGCTACAAGTTGTTGTATCTTTAATCTAGCTAAAATCATTTGTTCAATAGGCTCTTCAATTTTTTCTGGTACAGCTACGTTACGCATGTCATAAGGATCATACATATAAAAGCTATAAGAAAATTCTGCATTGCCTATTTCTTTTGGATCTTGTGGACGAATCATGTTTTTCTTAATTCCCCAATGAATCATTGTTTGAGTAACTGGGCAATAAACACCATGATAAATATTCCACTTTTTCTCTTCTAAATATTCTTGATTTTCATCTAATTTTTCTGGCTTACCTTTTTTGATAATAGTGCTACCATTCTTTTTAGTTTTAGTAACAGTATAACCATCAGAATCTAATGTGCGAATTTCAAAATTTACTAAATCAATATTCCACTCATCATAAGGTCTTAGCCAAGCGACATTCCAATCTTGCATCCACTTAATCTTATCAGTAAGTTGATACTCTTTTGATGATTGAGCTAATTGAAATATATCTTCTTCAGAAAGTGTACCTCCTGCTGCTTTACTATATCTTGCTCTTACTTCACTAATCTTCATTGAAAGAATGTGACCTCTATAAGTCGTATCTCTAAAATCAGGGAAATCAGAATATGAATAAATAGCATTTTCAGGTCTAATCCATTGAACATGAACTTCACCTTCTTCATCCATCCAAGTATATGTACAAACTAATCCAACCTCAGCTGAATCATGCAATAATCTTTGTTTCAAAACATCGTTCCAGCCATTGGCTTCAAAAACATTATTACAACCAATGCTGTATAATATTTCTTCTGGCAAATGATTGAACTCCATTATCCATTGATCTAATTCATCTTTATCTTCTGCAACAAATGTATCTTTAGGAATAATTTCAACACCAGATTCTTGCTGTAATTGAGCAAGAGTTTCTTTATTTCTGTATAAAAATTCTGCCTCATCTGCTTGTCTTTGTTTTAACATTGCAGATGCGGTGTCATTAGCATTAACTGTAATTTTTTCTCTACGACTCATCCAAGAACCAACCAATCTAGCAACAATAGTATTACCAATAATAATTGATTTCCAGTTTATATTTACAAAATTGGCTTTGCCATTCATTTCCAATCGGTCCATAAACACACTCATGTCTACTTTACCGTTAGCAATTTGTCTGTTTTTTCTAAATCTATTGTTTCTTAACCAAAAATAAGTTTGGTTACCATAAATTGTAGAATAGATATTTTGGGCAACGTTTTTACCGTATAAATAATCTTTTTTAGACGCTACATCAGTAGTAATTTGGAAGTCTTTAAGCGACTGTCCACTACTATTTGCCGAGGATATGTATAAAGGACTCTCTGCCAATTTGAATATATTTTGTGTCAAATATACTAAATCTCCAGAATTTAATAAAAATTTTAATTAATTAAAAGAAGGAACATAGCTTTTTACCAAAGGTTCTCTTTTAGGAGGCTTAATAACAGGTTCCATTAAACAAACTATAAGCATTAAAAAAGAAACGGTAATGTCATAGTCTGTTCTGTTATTTGGATCAAATTTTTTGGCATCTTCTAGTAGGTTCTCAAAATCTATAGAATTAATGTGTGATTCAAAATACATGATTCCAACATCCGCCTGTTTTGTAAGGCTAAATGGGGTAGTAGGGAAACCTTTGTGCCTCTCAGCTGTTTCTCTTTTTGCTGGATCAATTGTAGAAATAGGATAAGAACCTAAATATCCAACTCTTCCCCTATCCCTAAAATATGAAAGATAATCATCACTGTTATGCTCATACCAAGCCTGATAACCATAATATTCTGCTGCTAAAAGGACTTGTTCATGCAGTGTTTCTTTAATATTAGGCCTTCCATACAGATGACCAATCGCCTTACCAGTACTTGAAGGATCCAATAAATTATACCTTCTACCAATCCAAGCTGATGCTTTTGAACCATATTTTCCACCCTGACTGTTACTATATCCGTCAATTGCAATAGCGCCATCATCAGTTCTTCCGGGCTTTTTTGTTCTAATATCAAACACATGGCTGTTTTCTTTTCCAACAGGTGGAAACTGAGTAATAACCCAATGAAAATCTTCCTCTTTATCGTTTATGTTTCTCCATTTTACCGTTTGGTCAATATCTCTATAAAATATAACATGCCTCTTTAAAACAGGGTTTTCTTTGAGGTAAGCCTCTCTTGAAGCTATATTCATTACATTGAATATGCATCCATCGGCATCTGTGCTAAATGCCTCATCAATCGTTAATGGCTCTTTTCTAATACGAGCAGATAATGCTCTTGGGTTGTTTTTAACCGTTTCCCTATCTGCTTCAATTTGCAAAAAAGTCTTTTCTTCATCTGGGAAACCAAAATCATCAAAGTTTCTTGTTCTTTTTGCAGACATGAAAAATCTATACAACCCACTAGATGTAGTACCATTATCTTGTCTTTTCTCCTGATTACTTTCTTCCCAAAGTAGCTTAAATGCCTCTTGAACACCATCTTTTTCAGATGTAAGCTTCTCTACGGTAGTTGTATATAAAGCCTTACCAATAACCTTACCTTCATCATCTAGTAAACAATAACGCACAACCTCATGTCTGTCATAAACGTTGACTTCTGTTGTTTTACCGCACTCATCCGCCACATACCTATGCAACTTCTGTCCATCATAAGCTACCGTATCGGCAGACTGATGGTCAATAATAGAACCAAGCTCGTCTTTATCTACATTCTCCTCAGCCTTTTTACCTCTTACGTTTGTTTTTTGGAAACGCATTTCTGATTTTGGATTAACCCCCAAAGACATATCATATTCAGGTCTAAAGAATTTAGGAAGCCTTCTGAATGGATTTACAACCGTTTTTGCAAAGAATTTCTTGGCATCAGATCCTGTTTTAGACTGAATACCTCCATTTGTCATCTTAGTTCTAGTAGTGTATTCTGTAACAAATAAGCCAGCCACAAAGGACTTACCAAAACGTCTTTTTGTAACCTCCAACATCCCCATGCAAAGTGGATCCTGTATGCAATAATCCATAAAATAAAACTTCTCTAAATCTGGAATCCTGAATTTAGGATAACCAATATCTATACTCCACCATTGCAAATACAAGTAATGCATACCTGTTAAAAAAGTAGGTTTGCCATTATTCATGTACCAAAAGCCATTCAATCTCCTGTCCCACTCCTGTTTCTTAAACTCTTCTAATTTTTCATCATAAAACTCAGGAGCCTCATCTTTTTTCTTTTTATCATATTCATCCCATTCTTTCATGGTATCAGCATACCAGCTTGGAAGCGGTATTCTTTTCCAATATTGCTCAGATTGAATATCGGACCTTTGGTAAATACCTCTATACTCAACCTGTTTGGTCAATATATTAAATACATAACCTTCTGGAGGAAGATTACAATTTAATCCCTGAATGTGAATCGTGGAACCTTTTTCAATTTTTTCGTACATACTATGAGCGTTTGCCTGCTAATTCACCTATTTCATCAGCAACACTTTCTGGTGAGAAAGGTCTTTTATTTATTACAACAGCCTCTTTTTTACTTTCTTTTCCTTCTTGATTGATACCAGCGGATATTTCTAATGCCCTAATTGACTCGGTAATTGTGCCAGCTTCAGACCAAAGCTTCTGCAATCTTTCAAATGATTTATCTTTCGGATCAATTAATTCAATATCCAATAAGTTAATTCTATTTAGCAATTCAGCCATTTCATTTGCTTTTCTTTGCAAGCTATAATAAAGTTTAATTGCCCCATCTTGCTCATAATAAGCAAGCTTGCTACTCAAATAAGCATTTGACTTCTCTAGCTCTTTTACTTTTTGTTCTAATTCAGACATACTACTTCAGGGCTTGTTGTTACTAATTTTGATGCATCAGAAATTCCATATCCAATTAAAACCTCATTATTAATCACTCTTGATGTTAAATCATGGTCAATAGCAATTACTTCGTTTCTTTCATGCCCTTCTGGATAATACCTTAGCCTAATTATTTTACCTTCAGTACCATCATCATTTTGATAAATGATTTCATAATCACTTGATATTAATGTAGTTACAACTTTACCGGTCAAATCTCCACTTGTAACATAAATTTTATTTTTAATCAAAGTAGGAGGTATACCTTCTAGTGGACCATTGTACGGCTGGAATATTCTTAACCCAGTAACAAAATTATTTAATGGCTGCCATGGTTTACTTTGACCATCTCTCCATAAAAAACATTCTTCAATAGGTATTGAAAAATACTGGATGTCAGAAGAAGCTTCTGCTGTTGGTCTTAGATAATTAAAAAGCTTGTATGTGTCATGTGTAGCATTATGGTGTATCAATATCTCAGCGCCTTCTGGTATATCTTTAGCTGCTACAACTGTTGCATTTACTGGTTTTACATAACGCATATTAAAGTTATCATAAACTCTTTCTAACTTGATTTTAGTGCCATCTTTAAAAGTATGGCTGTTTTTACTTTCTAAATCTACTTTAATAATAACTCTATTTGACGGAGCAATTAATTTCATATTTAATTAATTTAATACAAATGTAGAACTAATTTAATTAATTTAATACTTTTTTTTAAAATAAAAATTACTAAATTTTAAGTATATTTGTTGAAACAATTTATAAACAATAAAATAAAAAAAAATGGCAAATCATGTATCGGTTTATGTTTATCGTAGAAATCAATACGATTTAACAAACGCAAATGGAACACCTGCAACAAATGGTGTATTATTTTCTTTACCAACAGCCAACTTACAGGTTCAACCTTCTACGGTTGTGGCAAATGGTGTTCAAATGAACTCATTAATTCTTATTTACCCTAGTGGTCTTAATCAACCTGCTGAAAAATTATACAGTGATGCAACTGTTGCTGGTTTAATTGCAGCTATCAATGGCGGTGGAATCCAAACTACCACAACGACTGCGGCTCCTACAACTACAACCACTACAGCAGCTCCTACAACCACTACAACAACAGCAGCTTAATCAAATATTTAAAAACAAATAAAAACATTATAAAATGGCACAAATAGTATCAATTACTGCATATCAAAGAAATCAATATGCTTTATTAAACCCTAACGGAACTCCAGCAACATCTGGTATTGCTTACGGATTCCCAGTTGAAGGATTTGTAGCTTACCCAGCTCCTTCTGGAACAGTAGCAAACGGAGTAACTATGAACTCAATTGTTGAAGTAGCTCCAACAGGACTAAATCAAGTACCTGTTTACTTCTACACAAATGCCACTGTAGCGCAAATTAATACAGCTGCAAACGCTTAAATAAATTAGGCCCCTATTTTTTAGGGGCTTTTTTATTTTCTTTATATACTGTTTTTAGATTTTTGTAGATTCTTTCTGCATCATCAATAGTCTTGCCTGAACCGGCAGCTAGAGCAACAGATAATCTTCTTAGTTTTTTAGCGGCTTTGTTATTCATAGTTAGTATGTGTTTACAAAAATTGGTGTTTGTTCTCCAACATAAGTGTTGAAACAATTGTATTCTAAAAACTCCCAAGCATCTTCTTCGGTCATTTCTGGATCCATATTCAATAATAAATCAACCATAATCTCTTTAGAGTATACAAGTTGACCATTATCGGTTAATCCAAGAATAGCTTTATCATAACCGTCTTTGTTTCCATCAAACCCATCAGGTTTTAATGCCAAACATTCTTCGGCAGTTTGTAAAATTAATTCTAAATCCATATTTTAGTTTTTATCTCCCCTGACCTCTATATTCTTTAGGCTTAGGAGTGTGTTTGTTATAAGTTTTTTTTGCACTTCCTGTTTTTCTTTTACCGAATGAAATTTTTCTAGGATCTGATTTGATTTTCGCCATTTTGATGTTTTTTAAGGATTAATTGGTACGAATATAAACCATTTCCTTCATATCTTTTATTCAAGGTATGGCCACCAAATTTTTCTTTTCTAAAATCCCTTAATCCAGCAGATACTGATGCTTCAGGAACACCTATAAGTTTAGATATTTCCCCAAGCGTCCTGTATACACTATCTTTCATAAGTTCCTTTAATTTGAAATGGTTGTTGGCCAACCTTTGATAATCTCTTTCCTTAACATAATCAGCGCCATCAAATTGTAACTGTTGTTGCATAGTATTACTTTTTATTTTTAAAATAATCTAGGTCAATATTTCCTCCGTCCATCTTATTTGGGTAGACGATAATGTCGGTGTCGTAAAAGTTCCGCACGATGCCACTGTCGTGTAATATGACTTTCCAAACAGTGTTGATTTCACTTCCGTAATCAATCCATGCGATTGCTTTTCCTCTTCCAAGTGGGGTATGGACATCTATAATATTTTTTAGTTCATGTATATACATTAAAATGGAACTTCCTCTTGTTTACCAGAAAGCAATTGCAATGTAGCAACTCTTGCGTGTAATTGCGCAACGGTTTCATTAGTGTTAGTATTTGTATAATTCTTTGCTTCTGGTTTACCTTCCATGTAAATCAAAGTTCCTTTCTTTAAATAATTTGCAACGTTAATTTTTTCAGTCCAATAAGCACATGAAATCCAAGTTGTCTTATCAACCTCTTGTCCGTCTTGCTTTTTAAACTTTTCACTGTAAGCCATTGAGAAATTAATCACCGTCTTACCATTAACATTGTTAACTACTGCATCTTGGCCTAAGCGACCAATCACTGAAATTCTAATCATTGTTTTGTTTTTTATAATTATTAAAATATTACTTCTTCTCCGTTTTCATCTTGGTATGGAAGCCAAGCCTGACTTGCTTCTTTTCTTTTCCAAAATTCATAATTCTTTTTATTTAACATCTCTTGTATAAAATCTCTTCCTTCAATAAAAAATCTTCTTCTTTCCCAAACATATTCAACTAACATAAATCCTTTTCTACCAACACTTTTCTTTTTAATTTTTTTAGAATGAAATTCTGCTAATGGATTGTTTGGATCTGTTTGTGCAAATGGTCTATGATAAACTAAAATATTATCCATTTTATTATTCCACATTGCACCATCAGCCACATCAAAAACATCTGGACATTTATAGTTTCCGGATTTATCTCTTTCCATTAATTTAGGATGCGCAATTACCCAGAAATATACATCATTTTTCTTTGCAAATCTTGAGAAGTCAGCCAATAATGTTTCAAGATATTTATCTGTTCTCCCACCGAATCCTTTGTAATCATTTGTCATCTGATTGAACGGATCAATACAACAAAAATCAACCTTCTCTTGCACAATCAATTCAAGAAACTTCTCCTTAATATACTGTGGAGTAGGGGAAAGCATTTCTGCGCTGATGTAAAAAATGTGCTTAGATATGAAATCATAAGCAGCTTCATAAACCTCGTTTGATGGTCTATTTGGATTAAATGGGGTACACTCACAACCCAATAACATCTCAACATAATCATGAAAATATTCTTCAGCTGGTGTATCTTCAGGTGAGAAAGTAGCAATCTTCTCCCCAAACATTATGATTCTCCCTAAAATCTGTGATTTCTGCCAAGCGGTCTTTCCGTAGTTACCAATACCAGTCAATAGTGTTATTTCTCCTCTTTTTGGCTTAAACAAATAATCAAGCTCAGGTACACCAACCCCCATAATCTTCTCAAACCCTTTTTCGTTTATTGATAAAGCCCTGTCCTTAACATCAATACCATAAACCACATCCTCAATCCTATAATTCTCACCATTTTCTTCCGTAAATTCACGCTTTACATCAATCTCATAGTTAGTTTCTTTGCTAACTAACTTCTCTTTCTGTATAGACGCTGTTCCAAAATTGTTTTTATTGGCCCTATAGCCGCTTTTTACGGCACTTTTCATCTCTGCCATAGTAAAGTCATTGCTGACGGTATATTCTGCCGAAATTAGGCCTAATGCAGCGTTTTCATCTATACCGAAGCGGCAACATGCGGAAGCTAATTTGAAAATATATGTATTTCGCTCTCCTGTAACAAAAGCATCGTTCTTATTCGTAAGCCATTTTAATATTCTACGAAAGTTTTCGGAGTCATCTAAATTCTGGTTCTCGGTTACGGTTATCTTCTCAATTTTCTTAGCTTTTGTAAATACAGAAGCTTTTTCATTAACGTAAATTTCCGGATCAAAGCTCTCATAACATACCCTACTAACATTAATTCCACTTCTATCAATTTCAGGGAATACTTCCTGTAATGACTGAAAATGCTCTCTATGCTTTGAACCATCAGCAATCTTTACTAATGCTTTTAAACCGTTCCCAGATGGGCTAACCCAACACGCATAGACAAAATCATATGAAATTATATCAGTTTGCTTATCCCTTAATTCAGAAATATCATCAAAATCAAGCACAATGAAACCACTATGCTCAATAAGCTGCTCATCTTTCCTGTCATTACCAAACTTACCACTAAAGCATACTGATGGTAAATTTAATTTAATTTTATTAGCCTTTTCCTTGTCAAGAGTATTCCTGATTTCAGTAACTAGCTCCCTACTTGAACCATTTTTGATTCTTTCTAAAGCTTTTTCAATTGTTATGTAATGTGGTTCCTTGCTAAAAATGTTTTTAAAAATAGTAGCTATCATCGTATTAATTTAAAGTTTTTCCTAATTCCTGTTGTCTTTTCTTGTAAGCTTCAAAATCGTTGTTTTTATAAATTTGCTGTTTTGGAAGGTTTGAACCAATCAATTCATCGTTCCAAGATTTGTTATTGAAGAAAGTCTGTGGATCTTTTCTAAATTTTTTATCTGGCTGAGTAATCTTATATCTTGGTATGTAATCAATTATTGATTGCCTATCCAAATCTTGCATAGATTCCCATTTCTTTTTTAGCTTTTCCTTATCACCAACCTTCTTGTCATATAAATCCCAAAAAACATCAAAAGATATATTTATTTCTTTTACTTTACTTTCTTTTACTTTACTTTGCGGCATTTCTGGAGCAGAAACTCCGTAACTTGCGGTATTATTATTAGCGAATTTACCGTTTACGCGAAGTTGTTTCTTACTTTTATCCTTATTTGTACCTCTTTTTTCATATACAGGTTTTAGCCTTTCATCAAGTGATTCTGAGTGAATAAAGCCATTATTTAAGAATAACATCTCCAATTTGATGCAGTAATCAACTATATGCTGTATTTCTGGAGCAGAAACTCCGAAATCACCAGCCATAAGCTCAAATTCTACATCAGAATACTCAAATTCATTACCATCAATACCTGTTAAATATTCTAAAGTCATAGACCAAATAGCATAACCTATAGGTCCAAACTTTGTACGAATAGCTTTGACTTTTCTATGATTTCTCATATCCCTGTCATGAGGGAAATAATCGCAATAATTCTTTTTTGGACGAGCCATTATACACAAGTTAATCGTTTACTAAATCGGTTTTCAAAGCTTCATTTATGCGAGTAATTTCACTATCAGTGAATAACAACTTACCCTGCATCTTGCGTGATAATTCCGATTCTGGTATCTTGGCATTTAATGAAAGCCAACGCTGTGTACGGCCATCCATAGCTTCCTTGATTCGTTCATGAAGCTTCATTGTTTTGATTTCTTCCATAAAATTTATTGTTGAACAGCAAAAATAGTATTAATTTTTAAATTCCCAAATATTTTTAATTTTTTTTAAAAATAATTTTGTGGTTTAATTAATTTAATTAAATTTGCATAAAATAACTTATGACACCAAAAGAAAAGGCCGAAGAATTGTTAATGTATTATATGCAAGTTCCAAAAGATAATGGATATGTTATTAATGTAGAACATGGTAGAAAAAATGCTCTTAAAGCAATCATAGAAGTTCAGTATGCTATTGCTCAAAATGGGTTATTGTCAGGATTTTGGTTTGAAACTGGAGAAGAATTGGAAAAAATATATAAAAAATATAAAAAAGAATTTATAAAAATAGATGGAAAATAGAGAATTAATATATGAATTGGCTAAAAAGCTTGATTTAATAATAGAAGTAACAAAGGATGGTAAATACACTGGTAAATATAGATTCATAAATAATAAACTACATAAATTAAACGAAGATGAGAAACTCAACGATAATAGTAAAGAAAAAAAGGTGCGTTAGATGCGGTAACATTGATTACCATTTTTCTAAAAAGATGTGTAAGCAATGCGCTACTATTGAATCTACTCAAAGAAGAATGGAAGAATTTGAAGATGATGGCGAAAGCTTTCAAAATCTTGTTTCAGATTTAGATCATGTATTTAGCCAGTACATTAGATGTAAATATGCCGGCAAAGATGGTATGGTAGAATGTTATACATCCGGTAAAAAGATGAGATGGCAGGAGATACAATGCGGTCATTTCATACCTAGGGCAAATCTTGGAACCAGATGGTTAGAAGCTAATTGTAGACCACAATCAATGGAAGAAAATTACTTTAAGATGGGTAATTTGGAAGAGTTTGAATATAAGTTAGACGCAGAGAATAATGGTGTTGTAGAATACTTGAGAGAAACAGCAAGACAGGTTGCTAAGCCAACTAAAGATGAATTAAAAGCTTTAATCATTGAATACAGATCCAAATTAAACTTGGTAAAGAAAAAGTTTAATTAAATTTATTTTTTTAATTAAATTAATTAAATTAATTTTGTAATCAAACATTAAAACACATAAAATGGCAAGAAACATTAGTCCGGATTCGGTATCAAGCAAGGTATCGGAACTAAAAGTAGGAGAAAGTTTACTATTAGAAAACCCATATACTTCAGTAATGGTTATGGTTTCTAATCTTAAAAGAAAAGAAGAACATAAAGAAAAAGCATTCAAAGTTAAAGCAGATGACAAGCAAACCAATGTAACCAGAGTAAAATAAGTAATATGCATATACAAACCATTAACTACACCAGAACATTTAATTTAGGTAACTATTCATCAGAAAAAATAGGGGTTGAGTTTGCTTTGAATCCGGGGGAATCAGCAGATAAAGCTCTTGATAATGCAAGACAATTGGTAGAAGAATATCATAAAAAAAGCCTTAAACAAATTGAAGAAGCTGGGCTTTATTTTGAACAAGATGAACCAATTACTGAGAAAATTATACCAACTCAATCAAAAAAGACTTTAACAGAAAGAACAAAAGAATTTATTGATTCATGTAATACGGTTGAAGAGCTGAAAGCTTGGGAATTAATGAGTAAAAATAATCCAGAACTACAAGAGCATTATAATAACAAACTAAACAACCTAAAACGATGAATTGGAACCAAACATTAATCAGAGCAAGCTCTGTTGGTTATTTAATGACCGAACCAGTAACTAAAGCTGATAAAGAAGCTGGAGTTCTTTCTAAGACCGCCCAAAAACATTTGATTGAAGTTTATATTGCTGAGAAATACGGAAGAAAGCGAGATATACAAACAAAGCAAATGAAAAAAGGGATTGAAGTAGAAGATGATTCAATTGAATTATTAAATCAATTTCTGGGAGTGCATTATGGTAAAAATCAGCATAGGTTTACTAATGATTACATATCAGGACATCCAGATATAATCACTGTTAATCCAAATAAAGTTATTGATATTAAATCAAGCTATGACCTTTGGACATTCTTAGGGAATATACCAGATAAACTTGATAACTTATATTATTGGCAGCTCCAATCATATATGTGGCTTACGGATGCTACTAGTGGACACATTGCATACTGCCTTACAAATACACCATTCAATATCATTGAGCAAGAGAAAAGATATTTGCTTAATAAGATGAATGTTATTTCAGAAGAAAGTCCAGAGTATCAAAAAGAAGCATTTAAATTAGAATTTAGTTTGACATTTGATGATATTGATATTAATGAAAGAATATTAATGTTTAATGTTGAAAGGAATGAAGATGACATTCTAAGGATTCAACATAAAGTAGAAAAAGCAAGAGAATTTTTATATGAACTTGAAAACAAACATTTAAATTTCAATAAATGACCGGAGCTAATATCATAAGTGCAATCCAAAATCTAAAAATGGCCCAAGAGCAATTAGAGGATTTTTGTAGGCAATATCCTAATTCACAAGGAGAAAGAATATTTAAAAATTATAGTAAAAAGATTGACTGGATATTTAATGATATTATAACCCATCCATTTCTCACAAAGGAAGTTAGAACTGGTATTAAAAACGAAATACAAAGTGATGTTTTTGCAGTACCAGCTATTATTGAAAAGGTGGCTTTGTTAACTCCGGATCAAAGAGAAATAATAGAATCTACATTAGATGCTATGATAAGCGGAGAAGAAGTAAAAATTGTTGACATTAACGAAATAAATAAATAAAAATGGCTAAGAAAAAAGAAAAAGAATTGAATTTACCATCTAATGCAGAAGCTTTAGATGGATGCGACTTTTGTATGCAATTTGATTACGATGATCCACATGTAATTGGAGCAAGCGAAAACTCAGATGGAGTAATGGAAATTGTATTGAAGTCTTACATGGATGTTGGTATAACATTTTTATGCCCAACTACCGGAAAGAAACTAAGACTATTCGCAAGACCATTATCAGATAAAGGTAGACAAATTTTAGAAATGCAAGAACAACCAAACCAATAATCATAAAAAATAACAAACATGAAAAAACTAATCACAACCACATTAATCATTATTTTCTTAGTAAGCACCGCAATGTCACAAGTATTTGACGGTGTTTCAATTTCAGGTGACTTTAATACTGCCCTACAAAAGTTTAAATCTAAGGGCTATGTTGTAGAAGAAACATTTCCAGAAGGCGCTATTTTAAGTGGGAAAGTGGCATCTACTAAAATTGAGGTTTTTTTATTTAAAACTCCAAAAACGCATAAAGTTTTTAAAGCCAGCGTTTACCTTCCAAAGAAAGATAATTGGAGTGATCTTAAATATCAATTTGATAGCTATCACAATTTATTTCTAGAAAAGTATGGTAAAACAAGTGATAGATTCCAGTTTTTTTCTAGCCCATATTACGATGGCGATGGTTACGAGATGCAGGCCGTAGAAAAAGAAAAATGTACATATTCATCTTATTGGTCAAACTTAGATGGCGCTAGTTATTCTGTAGAAATAACAAAATACAGACAAGTAAAAATAACATACGAAAATGATGAATTATTTAAACTAAAAGACAAAGAAGCTTCGGATATTAAATCGCAAATATTCTAAATAACAAAGGAGGTCTAAAAAACCTCCTTATTTATTATCTTCAGAAAGACATTTTATGCATACCCCATCTTCCAATAAGATGTCATGAATTACACAAATGTCTTTATCCATTATGACTTCTTATGCGCATTTGCAAATTTACGAGCAGATTCTTCGCTTCCAAAACCCCAAGCTTTTAATGCCAATGCTTTGCGAGTAGGTTCACCATTTGGCTTTTTCATAGCACCTAACATGCCACTAAATCTAGCAGCAAAAGAAACTCTTCTAGGATTTACACCTGATTTAACTGGAGCTTTTAAATTACCACCAGTTTCAGAATTGTAAGATGCGCGACCTTTTGCGTTTAATCCACCTTCTGGATTTTTACCTTCTTTTCTTTGCCAAGCTCCAGACATAACTACTTTTTTTCTTCTGCTTTAATCTTTTTTTCTTGCTTTAACATTTCCGGAGTTGGCTTCTTTCCACTTCCCTTGTTGGCGCGAATATTATCCCATAATCCACGAGGAGAATATGATCCATCTGCGCGTTTCATCATTTGTAATTTACTTTTCATACGCTAATTTACGAATTATTTTTGATTTTCAGCTTTCCAAATTACTAAATCTATTCCAGTTAAGTGGCTAGGAGGCTCCAAATTTGGCTTTTCTTTGACTTGTACTGGTATTTGTACGTTTTTATGTACATCTTCCGATTTTGGGGCTATTAAATCACAATTAGCCAATATATTCGGCTCTCCAGTAGTATCTATAATCTCAAGTAATGTCTTTTTAGTAGAAATACTTTGGTAATTACCCATTAAATAATTTACTACTTGTTGAACAGATGTCAATTTTTGCTCTTTTTGAATCATATCTAACTTTTGTAAGTCAAATCTGACTCCAATTGGATTGCTTTTTTTCATAAAATAAATTGTAGCTACAAAGTTAACACTAAAAAGTGAAATGTAGCTACATAATTAAGTTAATTATTACAAATTGTAGCTACAAAATCCCCCCCCATTACCCCCATATACCCTACCTTACCTAGGAGCATAGCCCTACCAACCAACCGCAAACCGCAATCAATTGCATGACAACCAAACCAATCCCCAACACCCACCAAACCCATGCGCAACAACACATACAAGGGAAGGTGCAAGGAATCCAATAAACGAGGGTACCCGGTGCAGGAGAATTGAAACCCCCGAAAAAAGTTGCGAGGAAATTTACCGCGGGGTACCTCAGAGAAGTGCTTATGCAGATGATTTAAAATTTTTTTTCCTATTAGAATGGTGGAAATGGTGAAAATATGGTATATTTGGGTATAAAAACATGGCTATGTTAAAATCAATGAAAAAATCAATGAAAAAAAATTCATCTCCTGATCCAGAAGATGATTTTGTATCAAAATATACCAAAGGCAATAAGATTTATGGTAAAGCATCTCCTATCTTGGGCCTTTCTGGTAAAGATACTGTTGGTATTAGAATAACGGGTTCTGGGCCAACAGCTGGTCAAAACATTGTAATTAAGAAAGATTCAGACGAAGCTGAAGTAGAAGAAAATGGTTCAAAAAGAAAGGTTACACTTGCGGAATTGGCTGCACAGCACAGAGCTCAAAAGAATGAGTGGGGAAAAATGATGCAATCTCCGGCAATGCAACAAAAAGTGCCTCCTCCAGCTACTCCAATGAGTGATGAAAGAGTAGGTAAATTAGCTGAATATTTGAAGAAAAAAAATAAGTAGTCATGATGCAAGATCCAAAAAAGAAAGAAGTAGGAGAAATGGGTAAGCCTAGTTTAAAGGCTAAATTTGAGGCTGCTATGCAAAAGAAATTTGATAGCGGTAATAAGAAAAAGATTACAGGATATGAGTCACCAAGACCAAGCGGTTTAAAAGAGGGTGTTGGCGAGGCTATTGTAGGTAATCTTGTATCAAGTGCCGAAAGACTGGCTGGAGGTGCTAAAAGAGTTATGGAAAAGATGTCCGGCTCTAAACCTAAATTATTAAAATCAATGTCAAAGAAATCAAAATACTAAAAGTATTAAACTCGGTTAGTTGGTTTGTTATTACTTTGAGCCTCCCTTAAAAAAGGAGGTTTTTTTTGTCCTTACATCATTGTTTCGTATCTTTATCGTAAACTATACGGAAATGAATAAACTAAGAAAAGAAGTTCAACTTGAACAAGAAATCATTGACAAGCTAACATTTTTAGCAAATAAAAAGCAATGGTCATTAAAGAAAATGATGGAAACTATTTTGATCAAGGCAGTAAAAAATGTATCACTTGAGGAAAGTAATTCTTAACATCACACCTCAAACTCACGTCAGGGCAACCCAAGGTGATTCAATATTCTTCAGGATCCCAAGAGATAAGTTAAGACCAGCCGGTTTAAAAAGACTACTTAGACTGGAGAGGTATAACAACTACAAACTAGAACTTTCAGCAGAGGCGAAAAGAAAATCTTTTGTCATGCCTCCGGTGGGAGCATCAATTACATTTGTGATTCCGGTTCCCCCATCTTGGTCCAAGAAGAAAAAGAAATTGTATCATGGCAGATTCCATCAGTCAAAACCAGACATAGACAATTTACAAAAGGCTTTCTTAGATTCGCTGATGATGGAGGATAAGCAAATTGCACATCTGGAAGTGCAGAAAAGATGGGTTGACTTTGAAGTAGGATGG
>Ga0209373_10000809_pt1 | contig 43327 bp, 43 predicted proteins | sample Higcelweek5metaG_FD_187173 | JGI IMG/M metagenome (GOLD analysis project Ga0209373, IMG submission 187173) | Freshwater pond sediment microbial communities from the University of Edinburgh, under environmental carbon perturbations - High... | ecosystem: Environmental > Aquatic > Freshwater >... | reverse complement strand
CTGGTGACCCTAATGATCCGCTGTCACTCAATCTTTATACATACTGTCATAATGAGCCAATAAGGTATACCGATCCAAGTGGGCATAAAGAATTAGAAGACTACTTATATTTGCCTAATGATGCAATAATGCAAATAGAAAAATTTACAAGTGACTACGAGAGTGCAGGTATAAATTTAGATCCAATTCCAGTTGCAAATAGACAAAAGGTGATAGCCGAACGTAAACAACATGCTCGTAATGGTGCAGATGTAATTACAATTGTATATACAGGAGGATTAGCAACTGTTCCAGCGGCATACAGTGCAATAGATGGGGTGAGCTCAATTGCAGGTGGTATATCCCAGATGGTTAATGCAGGAAATGATAAGGGAGAAACTTGGAACTTTAAAAGGAATTTCTATAACTTTATAGGCAAAGAAAATGGAGACAAACTTTATAAGGCAGATCAGACGATATCAGGTGTAATTGGGTTAGCTGGATTTGCTTATACGGCATGTGGTAAGATTAGTATTAAAGTTCCTGACATCTTGAAGAGTAAAAGAGGCGCGGTTTTGATTCCACCTTGGGGATCTGGTGGCAAGAAAGTTACTGTTTATCACTATACAAATAAAGCTGGTTATAATGCAATTACCTCTGATAAGATATTTAAACTCAAAACATCTAAACCAGGAAAAGGACATCCAGAAGGTGTTTATCTAACTACAAAATCGCCTGAGGAACTAATGAAAACCAACAATGGATTTAAAAAACATGGTATAACAAGTTCAAAATCTGAATACTTTTTTGAATTTGAAATTGACGAGGGTTTATTAAAGACTTTTAAAGGTGATAGAAGCGAATTTATAAAATTTACTGATGATGTTATAAATATTGATAGAAGTAAGGTTTTACGTTATGGACAAACACCAAAAAAGAAATAATTTATTTAATAAAACCTAAAAATCTGGCATTATACAGGAAAAAAGGAGGGTTATAAATGATAAGTGGTATTGATTATATTCTTATATCAAACACAGATGGTAAATATGTAGATAAATGTTTCAGGGACTTTTTTGTTAAACTTTGGAGAACCCCAATATTTGATGATTCTGTGAGTTGTTCTAAGGAAAATAAGACCGAGCTATATGAACTGTTTATTTCGAAAAATAATGCTATGTTAGATTTCCATGATGAAAATGGTTTTGAGTTAGATGAAAACGGAGAAGGGTGTATCTACTTAATATCTTCCAAATATTCAAAAATAAACGAAGATTTAAGCAGCATTGTTAAGAACAAATTAAATGAAATTGAATGTATATATAGATACAACCTCGTACTAAATGATTGTTGGCAATACACATTAGTTTTACCAGCTACGATCGAGGATAGCGAATTTTGTAAGTTAGTTCACGAAGAATTATTATCAATACTAAACTCTAAAAGCTAATGTAGGCATACTAAGCAAGGTGAGGGCAACCATCAAAAAATGGAAGCCCTCTTTACTTTATATTCTTTTGAAGTTGCAAGTGATTATTTGAACTTTGGCAAGCAAGAAGAGTAAAGTCTTCTGCTAGTGCAGGCTCTTGATGGTTAAAAAAGAGTTGGAGGTTTTAGAAGAACTAAATGTAAAATGGGATGTAATCCCACGATCAGAGTTCGATCAAGTATTAAAAACTATGCCTAAGTGGAGGAAAAAATAATGGATGTAATTAATTTTAACGAAAGAGATGAGACGATTCTCTATTGCTTTCCCAAAGTACCTAGTGAGTTATCGTATATTATATCGTGTTACACATTTATAAACCGAGATGCCCCACCAAGATTTGACGATATCATAAGCGTTTTCTCAAAAGCATTAAGAGCTGGAATAATTTTTGAGTCTTGTGGAAAGTACACAGTGGATGAAGAGTGGTATAAAAGAATTCATATTAACGATGGAATAGCGGAAAATGAAATAGAATCAGAGTTGCTATTTATGGAATCATTTGAGGACATTGAGCTACCAGTAGTGAATGACAATGTCAGACTGTTTTCTAGAGAGGAATATGGAATCGCTTTAAGAAATAGGCCTTTTTAAAACCCATTGATCTATTGGTTTTGTCAGTTACCTAATTGGTGTAACATAATGGGGAATGAAGAAAACATGTAAGGCTCAGTCAAAATAAGGTATGGACATTTTAAATGACAATACCTGATTTTTCGTGGGTCTTGTGTCTAGTGGACACATGTTCAAACATGTGAAAACTATCAATAAAGATTGTAAGGTTCATTCAGGAAGATACAGTAACTGGTGATCCAAATGAAGCAATAATGCAAATAGACAAAAGGTGATAGCCGAACGTAAACAACATGCTTGTAATGGTGCAGATGCAGTAAGAACATTTTATGCTCTTTATTATCCGAAGGACTCTGAAAAGTTCAAGAAATATTATAAATTTGGACAAACTAAGGATAATGGCTTTATATTTATGCCGAGATATTCAACATCAAGTAGGGTTTTATTTCTGAATGATAAAATAGTAGATGCTGAAGTTGCAGCAAGTGACCCTGCTATCAAAAATTACTTTTTAGATAATTATATTGGAAATTCAAAGCAACCTACAAATACCCTTTTTGCTTCTTGGAGACATCAATTTTATGGATATACAGCAGATGAAATAAAGAACGCAAAATTTTCTAATGGTCTTGAGCAGACGTTTTTTGGAACTGTCCAAGTTGGTGCAGATGTAATTACAATTGTATATACAGGAGGATTAGCAACTGTTCCAGCGGCATACAGTGCAATAGATGGGGTGAGCTCAATTGCAGGTGGTATATCCCAGATGGTTAATGCAGGAAATAATAAGGGAGAAACTTGGAACTTTAAAAGGAATTTCTATAACTTTTTAGGCAAAGAAAATGGAGACAAACTCTATAAGGCAGATCAGGTAATATCAGGTGTAATTGGTTTGGCTGGACTTGCTAGCATGAAATTTGGTAAGATTAGTATTAAAAACAACATGAGTAACATACATAAGACGTGGATAAACCATATTGATGGTGTTGTTGACGATATTGTTAAAAGTGGACGTCGTAAAGTTATGGTACTTGGAGAAGGTGGGCAAAAATACATAAGGTCCTATGTAAATAGAGAATCAAGTAAGATGACTGAATTTATAGAAATGCGACCCGATTCTCTCAATTACACTGGAAAAAAATGTACGCCAGAAATGGATGCTGAAACTCTTGATTTCAATCTGTTGCTAATAAGGCCTCTCCAACAAAAAGGGTTTTCGTTTAAAGTTGTTGGAGTCAAGTCTTCTGCTAGTGCAGGTTCTCCATGGCTAAAAAAAGAGTTGGAGGTTTTAGAAGAGCTTAATGTAAAATGGGATGTAATCCCACGATCAGAGTTCGATCAAGTAATTAAAACTAAGACTAAGTGGAGGAAAAAATAATGGATGTAATTAAGTTTAATGAAAGAGATGCAGAGATTCTCTATTGTTTTCCGTTTTCCGAAAGTATCTTGTGATTTATCCTATATTATACTATGTTACACATCAACAAATCGCGTTGCTCCACCAACATTTGATGATATCATAAGCGTTTTTTCCAAATTATTAAGAGCAGGAATAATTTTTGAGTCCTATGGAAAGTACACAGTTGATGAAGAATGGTATAAAAGAATTCATATTAACGATGGAATGGCGGAAAATGAAGTAGAATCAGAGTTGCTATTTATGGAATCATTTGAGGGCATTGAGCTACCGGTAGTTAATGACTTTGTAAGGCTCTTTTCTCGAGAGGAATATGGAATAGCTTTAAGGAATAGGTCTTGGTAAAATCTATTGATTTATTGGTGTTGTCAGTTACCTAAGTGGTGTAACATAATGGGGAATGAAGAAAACAAGTAAGGCTCAGTCAAAATCAGGTATGGACATTTAATGACAATACCTGATTTTTCGTGGGTCTAGTGTCTAGTGGACAATTTTACTGTAACATAACGTTGGTTCTTACTAGTTGGTTTGTCTGGGATTGTCATTTTGATTTTTTTTCTATTTAAAAGATCCTCCAGATATGCATCTTTTAAATATCTCAAGCTTGTAATTCCTAAAAATTCCGATATCTCTTTTTTTGATCTTGGGGTTTCAAGAAATCTCAATAATTTATCTTGTTCACTGAGGGTTGTTTCTTCAACCCTGAAAAAAGAAACAACAAAATCGCCTCGCGACTCTATATATTGAGGTTTTCCCAAACCATGTTTCTGCATTTCCTCAATCATTGTTGGAATTCCAGAGCCTCGATTCTCAACGGTGCCCATTTCTTCTAGTATTTTGATTAATCTAGGATTTCTGGCATCATAATTTTTTTATACCAATTTCTTCGATATTTATCCTGCCAAAAACACCGCCTGGATTTTGTATCTCTATTCGAGTTTTATACATTCTTATTTGAATATAAATTCCTTCCGAATGAATACTATAGTCTCTGTGAATAAGAGCGTTTAATATAGCTTCTCTAATAGCGTTTACAGGATATTCTGCGTTATCTTCTCTTTTTGCGGTCTTTCTGTTTATTATGTTTTTTACAGACATATTTTTTAGTATAAACGCTATACTTCCTTCTATCATTTCAACAATGGTTCCTTCAATTTTCTTGTTGTCAATGAACCTCTCTTTAACAATCATCTCCTGGTACTGCCACACATGTCACACCATTGAGGGAAAATACTCTGAGGATAAATACCGAAACATAAAATTCCAGAAACAGTTGGTTTATAATAACCATCTGCATTTTTCGCTATAATCCCAAGTTCGTCTAGCATCCTTTCCCGACCTAATTTTGCAAAGTTAGGTCTTTTTCCTATCTGAGCTTTTAAAAAGTTTTCAACCATATCCATATCCAGATCAATCATTTGTCATACAATCTGTTGGGACAACCGTCTTTTGCTGCTTTTGCTTCAACATTATCTGTTTCTGTTTTTACAGACTTTAGGGTATTTATCAACTCATGCAATTCAATATCGAGCATAATATGCACCTCGCCAAATAATCTAGGTCATGAAGCCACAAGCACCTTCCATAATTGATATGATTATTCAGTAGATAACTTTTAGAGTCAATAACAAAACTTAATCGCTTAATTGCATCAAAGAGAAAATAAGATCCTTGATTCAATCAAAAAAATTTTACCAGAGCTATTCAATGTTATAAAAAGGGAATAGCATTGTTTAGACAAACAGGTAACAAATGAACAGAACAATCGGAGTTTATCAGCTAGACAATGATGAAACAGGTTCAGAGATTAGTCTTACAACTATAGTATATAACAGGGAAGGTCAACCATTAATGACTACAGACGCAAATGGTGACACAACTTAATATGAATATGATCTAAGAGGATTACTTGTCCATTAGGCCTATTTGTACGATTAATTACCCATTGACCAATATGGTCAACAGGTGTATAATAAAATTGACCACTTTGGTCAATGATAAAAAAGGAATGATAAAAGTGTTCACAAACTTTGCAAAGTTAGATAAAGAAAAGAAGATACGAATAATAAATGCAGCACTCAAAGAGTTTGGAACCAAAGGTTATGATAATGCATCAACAAACAACATTGTAAAAGAAGCCGATATTTCTAAAGGTATTTTGTTCCATTATTTCAAAAACAAAAGACAGCTATTCCTATACCTTTATGATTATTGCGTTGAAGTATGTTCTGAAGAAATATATAAAAAAATAGATCAGGAAGAAAGGGATATAATTAAACGGCTTCAACAAATATCATTAATAAAACTCGGGCTTTTAAGGATTTACCCTGGAATGACTAAGTTTGTTGAGGTTGCTTATCTGGAAAACTCTCCAGATATAAAAAGTGAAATTGACGAAAAAAATAAAAAGCTTGTAAATGAGAGTTACACAAAAGTATTTAATAATATTGATGCTACAATGTTCAAGGACGGTGTTGATGTTAATAAGGCTATAAACATGATACTGTGGACTTTTGAAGGGATTGCAGAGTCTGAACAAAAAAAATTGAGTTCTCTTTCAGTGAAGGAAATTGATTATGATCGTCTTTTTAAAGAATCAGAGGAATACATTGAAATATTTAGGAAAGCATTTTACAAAGATAATATATGAAGGTCGATAAGCTGTGAGGAGGGACATATATGAATGTTATTGAAATTAAAAATCTCACGAAGAGGTATGGAAAGTCAAGGGGAATAATTGACATAAACTTTAATGTTGAGGAAGGCGAAATTTTTGGATTCATCGGTCCAAACGGAGCTGGAAAGTCAACAACAATAAGGACGATTCTTTCATTGATTCGTCCGACATCAGGAAGTGCAACTATTTTTGGAATGGATTGTATAAAGTATTCTCATATAATAGCAAAAGACATCGGATACTTGCCTGCTGAGGTGTTTTACTATGACAATATGAAGGTGATTGACCTTTTAAAATACTCTGCAAGCTTTTATAAAAAGGACTGTACCGCCAGAATTAATGAGCTTTCTGGAATAATGGAGCTTGATTTAACCAAGAAAATAGATGATCTTTCGTTTGGGAACAAGAAAAAGGTAGGAATAGTACAAGGTTTGCTTCATGAGCCTAAGCTTATTATACTTGATGAGCCAACTAGCGGATTGGACCCTTTGATGCAGCAAAAATTCTTTGACCTGCTTCTTGAAGAGAATAAAAAGGGAGCTACCATTTTGTTTTCCTCACATATTTTGAGCGAGGTTCAAAGAATGTGTGATCGAGTAGCAATAATAAAGGAAGGCAAGATAATCAAGCTTGAAAAAATAAGTACATTAAAGCAAAATGCGTATAAAAAGTTCAAGATAGAATCAAAATCTGATATAAGCAGAGAACGATTTGATATTCAAGGAATAAGCAACCTTGATATTAGTCAAAACAAGATAAGTTTTATGTTTATGGGCGATATTAACAATGTCATGAAAATGCTTGCCGAGATTGAAATTGAAAACATTTGGATTGAAGAGCCGAGTCTTGAAGAAATCTTTATGCATTATTATGAGTAAGGGATAGGGGGGATAAGCAATGAATGTTTTTCTTCATGAACTTAAAATGTATAGAAAATCCACTATAATATGGAGCCTTGGAATTTCTGGAGCAATGATTTTCTTTATGATGTTTTATCCAACCTTTTCTGATGGCGCAGATGTTGTTAAAAAAGCGTTACAAGGTTTTCCAGAGGTTGTAAGAAAGGCTTTTGGTTTATATATTGACATTATAACGTCGTTTACAGGGTATTATTCGTATGTTTTTATGTATATAATGCTTTGTGGTGCTATCCAGGCTATGAACTTTGGAACATCAATGCTGTCAAAGGAAGTGAGAGACAAAACCGCAGATTTTCTTATGACAAAGCCAATAAGTAGAAAAAAGATTATGACATCAAAGCTTCTTGCGATAGTAGTATCTTTAATTGCTACAAATATTGTCTACCTTTCTTCTGCGATTATTATGACCAAGGTTTTAAAACCAGATAATCTTGATATTCAAATATTTATAATGATATCTTTATCATTGTTTTTTATTCAGGTTATATTTGCGTCATTTGGAGTGGTTATCTCAGTGCTTGCAAAAAAAATCAAATCAGTTTTGTCCGTATCGTTAGGGACAGTTTTCAGCTTCTTTATAATAAGTATGTTTGGGTCGGTTATTGGTGAAGAAAAGGTTAAGTATATTACGCCTTTTAAGTATTTTGATTCAGTCAATATAATAAAAAACTCGCAATATGATTATCCACTCTTAGCTGTTGGGGCTTTTATCGTTATAACGGCTGTTGCGATAAGCTATATAATATACGTTAAAAGAGACATTCACGCTGTTTAGGATCATCTTAGAAATAAATTCGAATCGGATATTATTTCTTGATTATCCCTTAGTATTAATAGGAGGCGATTTGCTTGAATATATTTTTAAGAGAAATGAAAGCACATAGAAAATCATTGATTATCTGGAGCATAGGAATGCTTTTTATAGTGGCATCAGGTATGGGTAAATATACAACATATGCTGCTGCCGATCAATCCATGAATGAACTCTTGCAGAGTATGCCAAAGGCCTTCAAGGTTATCATGGGGGTAGGCACTTTTGATTTGACAAAGGCTATGGGCTTTTATGGGGTTCTTTATATGTATCTTGTATTAATGGCTGCTATTCATGCTGTTATGCTTGGTGCGGGTATAATATCGAAAGAAGAACGTGATAAAACGGCTGAGTTTTTATATGTCAAGCCTGTTTCGCGTGCATGGGTTTTGATGTCGAAAGGAATTGCCGCTTTTACCATTATCTTAATATTAAATTTGGTTACACTTTTATCTTCAATTAGCATTGTGGGGATATATGCAAAAGGGGAAGATTATGCAGGTGATATTGTATTGCTGATGGTAGGAATGCTAATTTCCCAAATTATATTTCTATCTATTGGAATAGGAACAGCTTCAATTGGAAAAAGACCCAAGGCTGCTGGAGGCATATCGGCATGTATATTGTTAGTTACCTTTATTCTGTCAATTGCCATTGATTTGAATGAAAGCATAGATGGTCTAAAATATTTCACACCATTTAAATATTTCACCGCAGAGGATATTATGAATAATGGGTTTAATGCTATTTATATTGTTCTATCTGCTTTGATATCGCTAGCTTTTTGTGGCATGGCTTATGCAGTATATTGTAAAAGGGATTTGAAGATGTAACTTTTTGTTAACCATTTTTTAATTAATTCATAAACAATATTTATTCCATCGTTGCTATTATTATATTGTATAAAATATACGATATTGGAGCGAAAAAACGTGGAGAAGTTTTATAGATTAAAGCATTTAAATGAAAGATTAAGATATAACTTTTTGCTATTATGGATAAGAATTCGTTGAAAATGGGGCTGATGACCAGCCCCACAAAGTAATTTATGTTTTGTTTATATTATTTTAGTATTCATTTATATATGTATTTTCTAGCCTGCGTTTATTGAGCAGATAAAGTATCTTTTGTTGTTTATAAGCATTCTGTGGTTTCTCTTACTTATCTGATTGACTGGTAAAGCTTTCTGCTTTCCGTCACTAACATCGAATACGTCTACATTTGAATCATCATAAAAAACCTTGTTGAAGAACATATCAGCTCTTTCGCTCTTAAAGCAACGCTTTCCTATCAAAACATTTCTTATAGGTGTTACTTTCAATAATACCATTAACTATCACTCTCCCAATTTATATATGCTGTTATATTTGTTGTAGAAATTATGGTTTTATATACCATAATTTCTACGGATGTTACTATCCAGCTTTAATCTGTTTGCTGTATCTATTAGCCAAACTGCTTGCAACGAATGAGTCAGGCTTTATTTTTGCATCAATTCCGATACCTTCAAAGTACCCAACCATTTCTCTTATAAATTTCCTTGTTTCTCCCCTAGTCCCGATGTCTATATGTGCTTCGAGCTTACAGTCGAAGTTTTTGTACTTTATACTAAAATCACAAAGTGAATCAATCAATTGTTCATTCAACATATAAACAATTTCATATGTTAAAGCAGTTTCTTTTGAAATTTTCTCCTTAAGATTCATATAACGCTTGGCTTCGAGCATTTTACTCACACAGCACCATGCCCCCTGTCCTTTCATGTGTATGTGGATACCAGTTGCAAAGCATGTATATCTGCCTTTTACCTGTGAATCCGTACCAACCGCTATTAAGAAGGAGTTATCTGGATTGGTTTTTATAAAGTACTTGATGCTTGCCACAACATCAGAAAAACTCATGTCTTTTTGTGTTGAATTAAAAAATCTCATGTTTTCACCTACCTGTTTTTTTATTTTTTATGTCTAGGAAATTATGGTTCCCATAATTTCTAACGACGGGTTACAGAAGAAACAAAAAGTGCTTACGCATTTTTGTTCAAAATCAAAAAGAACGACTAAGTCCTTTTTAGACTCAATCGCTCTTTTTAAAATGCATTTATCTGTTAAACCCGTGCAAAAATGATTTTGGGATAAAACCTTTCAAGACATTTATTCAAAAGAGGATCAAGCCAACGAATACCTGAATCGGTACTTGGTTTATGGAATAATCCAGCTGTTATATTAAGTTGCTCCATATAAATACATCTAAATGTTTTCATTGATAATCCTCCTTTTTCTTAGATTTTGAAGTTTTGGAAAACCATTCTTCATCATTTACCATTACTGAAATAGTTTAACATAGTTTTATGTTTGCGTCAATAAAATGCCAATATTGTAATGTATTTGTAACAATTACTTTTTTAATCCCATTAAAAAACGGATAAGTCGGTTTCTCGACTTATCCGTTTATGTCAATGTAATAATTTCTAAATACTAAGAATCTATACACCTGATAAAAAGAGGACTAAGCCAATGTGGGAATAAATCATAACGTGGTTCCCATGATCCTGTAAATCTGCTATTATGTTTTAGGCTTGTTTGAATATAAGTTTTCATTTAAAATCCTCCTTTCGATTTAAGTTAATGTGCTCAACAACATAATTGTAAATACACAAATTTAATGGTACTATGAATAGTTCAATGTGTCAATCTCTAATGCATAACGTTCTATAGCGTTTAAGTTTAATTTGCTTCATATTAATCGAATTATCGCAGCTTTGATATATGATTTCTCTATAAAATAATGCAAACCATCATTATATTAAAGCATTATTAATCTTAAATTGTATAAATTCCTAGATTTTAATATATTTTGGGAGAGAGCAGAGTTTTTAGAATGGTTTTACTACTCTTGACAATTAATAATTGACCACTTAAATTTTTGGAAGCTCATTAATAAATACGAAAACTAACAATTTTATTATCCTTGATAAGATCTTCATAAAGTTGAGCTATTTTCTTGCTAACATCTAGGATTGTTATATTTTCGAGTATTGTAAATACATTAGCATACCCAATAAAGTAATTATCTTTAAATAGAGCAATTACCTCTCCTTCAGACACATTTCTAAAGTCAGACTTTTGAACACATATTAACATAAAAAATCCCCCTTTTTGCTATTGATAGAGTAAGAACAGAATGCATAAGGCTTGTAATAATAACGAAACAAGGTGTTATTATCTTATGTAGAAACAGTTTAGATATGTAAATTTATTGTTTTGATTTCTATTATATTTATCGTAAAAAAGCTCGCATAAATTAATAGAAAAAAGAAAATAGAAAATATATTTTTGCGTTTTAGCATTGTCTTATATTATAATTAATTATATATAAGAGACATATGCGATTATAAAAGAATGGTTGGAGTATTGAAATGAATTTTAAAAATGAGGGCTTCATTGCTGAAATTAAACGAATAATAAGCTTTTCTATCATTGGAGTGGTGAATTCTGGATTAACATACGTAGTGGATCAACTGTTGTACTATGGATTTGATGTTAATAAAAATATTTCATTTTCGATAGGTTATTTTCTGGGCATGTTAAATTCATATGTACTTAATAGCTATTTTACCTTTAAAAGCAAATCTAGCATCAAAAAGTCAGGAGATAAGTTCATCAAGTTCTTTGTGGTAAATATTGCATCTTATCTTGCGGCACTTGGCGCGAAGAATCTTTTTGCATACCTGTTTGGAACAGAAGGTTTGAATTGGTTAAACTCAGGCTTTGCAATTTTTGCTGCACAGGTCGTAAATTATCTTGGTTATAAAATCTGGGTATTTGCTGAAAAGAAATAAATAAGAAAGGCATGTTTTGTTTTGCTTGCATAGCATGGACTATTTACTCCATGTATGTTATAATATGCCGTAAACTAACGGAAGGTAGGTCGGAAATATGATTCAAGCAAGTGGCATATCCCTTAGATATGGGGGTCGTGCTTTATTTGAAAATGTTGAAATTAAATTTACTGCAGGAAACTGCTATGGGTTGATTGGAGCAAATGGCTCTGGAAAATCAACCTTTTTGAAAATTCTCTCAGGAGAAGTTGAAGCAAATAAGGGCGAAGTTATTATTAGTTCAGGCGAAAGACTCGCTGTTCTGAAGCAGGATCACTATGAGTTTGATGAGTTTGACGTAATTAAAACAGTATTAATGGGGCATAAAAGACTTTGTGAAATTATAGATGAGAAAGAAATACTCTATGCTAAAGAAGATTTTTCTGAGGAAGACGGAATAAGGATATCTGAGCTTGAGACTGAGTTTGCAGAGCTAAACGGATGGGAGGCGGATTCAGAAGCTGCCACGATGCTAAATGGATTAGGTTTAGGTGAAGAGTATCACTACAAAAAAATGAGGGAGCTCGACGGCAACCAGAAGGTCCGTGTTTTACTTGCACAGGCGTTGTTTGGTAATCCTCATATCCTTCTACTTGATGAGCCTACCAACCATCTTGACATCGATTCTATAACTTGGCTAGAGAACTTTTTATATAATTTTGATAATACTGTAATAGTTGTTTCACATGATAGACACTTTTTAAACAAGGTATGTACACATATAGCGGATATTGATTATGGAAAAATTCAGCTCTACGTTGGAAACTATGATTTTTGGTATGAGTCGAGTCAGTTGGCTTTGCAGCAGGTTAAAGATGCAAACCGTAAAACAGAAGCGAAGATAAAGGAACTTCAGGAGTTCATACAACGCTTTAGTGCGAATGCATCAAAGTCAAAGCAGGCGACATCTCGTAAGAAGACTTTAGATAAGCTTACGCTTGAGGATATTAGGCCTTCATCAAGGAAATATCCATTTGTGGACTTCAAACCTGATAGGGAAGCTGGAAATGATCTTTTGAGTGTAAGTGGCTTAAGTAAGACAGTTGACGGTGAAAAGCTTATTGAAGATATGAGCTTTATTGTAAATAAAGGTGATAAGATAGCATTTGTTGGTCCTAATGGTCTTCCTAAAACAACTCTTTTCAAGATTTTAATGGAAGAAATGACACAGGACAACGGAGAATATAAATGGGGTGTAACCACATCACAGGCATATTTTCCAAAGGACAATTCATCTTATTTTGATGGTGTGGATCTCTCACTTGTTGATTGGCTAAGACAATATTCTAAGGATCAGACAGAAACCTTCTTGAGAGGATGGCTTGGAAGAATGTTGTTTTCAGGAGAGGAAGCTTTAAAGAAGGCATGTGTATTGTCTGGAGGGGAAAAGGTTCGTTGCATGCTGTCAAAGATGATGCTATCAGGTGCAAATGTTTTATTACTTGATGAGCCTACCAACCATCTTGACCTTGAGTCTATTACTGCACTTAATAATGGACTTATTAATTACAAGGGCACACTCTTGTTTGTATCACATGACCATCAATTTGTTCAGACAATTGCAAACAGAATAATTGAAATCACACCTAAGGGAATAATTGATAGACAAATGACTTATGATGAATATCTTGAAAGTGAAGATATTGCAGCATTAAGGAAGAGTATGTATAGTTGAGGTAAAGAATGAGTATTTTAAATGTTGAAAATGTAAACCATGGCTTTGGTGCTAGGAAAATATTAGAGAATGCTTCGTTTAGACTTTTAAAGGGCGAGCATGTAGGTCTTGTTGGTGCTAATGGGGAAGGAAAGTCCACTTTTCTTAATATTATAACTGGAAAGCAGCATCCCGATGAAGGAAAGGTTGAATGGTGCAACAGAATAACCACTGGTTATCTCGATCAGCACACTATTCTAACTAAGGGAAAGACAATAAGAGAAGTTCTTAAGGAAGCTTTCCAGCATATGTTCGATCTTGAAAAGGAAATGCTTGAGATATATGAAAAAATGGGAGATGCGACGGAAGACGAAGTGACAGCAATGATGGAGGATGTGGGAGAGATCCAGAGCGAGCTCGAGCACAGTGGATTCTACATGATTGATGTCAAGATTGAGGAAGTTGCCAACGGCCTTGGTCTCGGGGATATTGGTCTTGAAAAGGATGTGACCAACTTAAGTGGAGGTCAAAGATCAAAGGTGCTTTTGACAAAGCTTTTGCTTCAGAACCCAATGATACTTATATTGGACGAGCCTACCAACTTTTTGGATGAAAACCATATATACTGGCTTAAAAACTATTTAAAGAATTATGAAAACAGCTTTATACTGGTTTCACATGACATTCCGTTTCTTAATGAGGTTGTCAATGTGATTTATCATGTTGAAAATGCTGTTTTAACAAGATATTCTGGTAACTACGACCAGTTCCAAGAGATGTATCAGCTTAAAAAACAGCAAAATCAGATAGCTTACGAAAAGCAGCAGAAGGAAATTGAAAAGCTTGAGGATTTTGTTGCACGAAATAAAGCTCGTGCTGCGACTGCTACACTTGCAAGAAGTAGACAGAAAAAGCTTGATAAAATGGATATTATTGAAATGAACAGGGAGAAGGTCAAACCGACATTCAAGTTTAGAGAAGCAAGATCTCCTGGAAGGTTCATTTTTCAAACAGAAAACCTTGTGATAGGTTATGGAGATCCGCTTACACGTCCTCTTAACATATCACTTGAGCGTGGAAAAAAGGTTGCTATAAAGGGTGTGAACGGACTTGGTAAGACAACTCTGATGAAAACCCTTCTAGGTATTTTAAAGCCAGTCTCAGGTGGCGTAAAGCTAGATGACTATCTGTATCCAGGTTATTTTGAGCAGGAGTCCGAAAGATCAAGCAATAGGACAGCGCTTGAAGATGTGTGGAATGAATATCCAGGTCTATCAAATGCAGAGGTAAGAGGAGCGCTTGCCAAATGTGGACTCACAACTGAGCATATAACCAGTCTCATGATGGTTTTGAGCGGTGGTGAAAGCGCAAAGGTAAGGCTATGTAAACTAATGCTTAAGGATATTAACTGGCTGGTACTCGACGAGCCTACCAACCATCTTGATGTTGCGGCTAAGGACGAGCTTAAAAAAGCTTTGCGAGAGTTTAAAGGTACAGTACTTCTTGTAAGCCATGAGCCTGAGTTCTATGAGGATTGGATCACAGAGGTCTGGAATGTTGAAGACTGGACTACCAAAATTGTGTAGATCTTTAAGAATATTTAGACGAATTTACTTATTCACCCTAATTGTTTGGTATGCCAATCGATTAGGGTGAAATTTTTGGTAGTTTACATAGTCATGAGGAGGGGAAATGTAGTGAATAGTAACAAAAAGATAATTTTTATTAATAGTATATTTGTAGTAGGTAGTTTATCTACTATAATTATTGATAGAATAATGCTTGAAATATCCGAGCGTAAGTTTGCGTTTTTCATCAATTTTGGATTTTTATTGAACTTAATGATTTTCATGTGTTTGGCAACATTGTCAATGACGTATTGTATTATGAATGTTAAAAAAATGAAATTGAAAGCATTCTTGCCGTGTGTTATAGTGTTTTTTACAATTGCATTTCACTTATATATACCACTAACGAATACATTTTTGGGATTTAATTTTTTTATTAATATGAGTAGTAGGGAGAAAATTGTCGAGATGTATCAAAACGACCAAATGCAAGGATACCAGACGGGCATAGATAAATTTATGATACCATCAAAATATATACTAGCTTCTCATGATGGACGGATACATATACAAAAAAATGGAGCAACAAAAATACTGTTCTATGTTAATCGTGGAATAAACAGCTCTGCGATTATCTATGTATCTAATGGCAGTGGAATTTATAATGGTGATTTCGGATTGAACTATCATAATGTTAAATTCCTAAAAAAGAATTGGTATTCTGTTGTGATTTTGAGAGAAGATAATAAAAGACCTTGAATGTGAAATTCAATACTTTAATGATTAATGGTAGGTGATAAGTAAATGCAGAGAAAAAATAGTATTAAGATTGCGAAAAAGTGGTTAGTTTATCTCATTATATTTACTATACTTTTGTTTAGTGGTTGTGGGAATACTGAAAAGGTGTTAAAAGAGGAAGAGAAAGGTTGTGGGAATACTGAAACGTTGTTAAAAGAGGAAGGGAAAGTTGATTATACGACATTTTTAAATGATTTATATGAAAATAAATCCTCTAATGATGAAATTGTGTTTTCGTTTTCTATAAAAGACTTGGATAATAACGGTATCCCCGAATTAGTCATTAAAAAAAATGGGACAAACATAACTGTGTATACATTTAACAATACAGTAGTTGAGGTCGGAAATATTGATTTTTTAACAGGTACAACGAGACTGTTTTTTACAGATAATTCACCATATCCTGGCATGTTTTACTATTATGCAGGCGGTGGCTTGGACCAATATGGATATATAACTATCAAGGACAATAAGTTAATGCGTGAGAAATTATGGAATGAAGACTATTCAGGAATATCAAAAGAATTAGGAATAAGTCGGAAAAGAATCGAAGAAACTTCTACTGACAAACAGCTTATAAAAGAATCGAAAAAAGTTTATAAAGAGAATAGAGATGTGCCATTTCAAATACTCGAACCAAGCAATTTTTTACCTGTCGCCCGATGAGCTATTGTTTTTATGTTATACGATTAATAGGACATTGGAAGAACGAGATAATGGTTATTGCTCTTCCAATGTCCTATTTTTAATAAAACTATACTTGCAAGAAATTAGCAAGTTTTTCGCAAATATTATTAGATTAATACCAGTATAATTAATTTACAATAATGCGAGGAGGAAACAAAATGAAAACCCATCGATTTTTAAAAAAAACGTCCAGACTACTACTTATAATTATGATCCTGTCGTTTTGTCTATCACAAGGGTATGCAGAAACTGCTGGAACAACAAAATTTGTCATACATGATGATGCAAATATGATTTACAGGGATACGACATGTTATACTTGCCAAAATCAAAATGTTGATTCCTATTCTGATCCAGCTGGAAGATATACAGGAGGAAAGATATTTCCAAGTGATAAAGTTTCTATATTAGGTGTCAGTGAAGGTTTTTTTAATGTTCAATATCCCATTTCGATAGGAACTAGAAATGCATACTGTAAAATATCAGATATAATATCGAATCCAGGAGCAACACAAAGAATCACAATAGATAAGGATACAACTGTATATAAAAAGTCTGATATGGCAGAAACTTTTGGAACTGTTTATTCAACTGATTATATTGTTCTGCTTACTAATAATAACGATGGTAAGATACAAATACAATACAATGTTTCATCGGGCTATAAAATTGGATGGATTTATGCATCTGAGACAGGAGTAAGCACAAACAATCCAGTAAGCACGAATCCAGTAAGTACGAACACTTCGAATAGTAAAATATATTGCTACACTTGGGGAAATGAAGATGTTAATACATATGAAACGTTGATTTCAAACGAAGTATATGGAGAAATTTTTCCTAACGATTGTTGTACAATATTAGGTTCTGCTGAAGCATACTTCTTAGTAAGTTATCCTATTGATGATGGTACTAAATTTAAAACTGCATATTGTCCCAAAAGCTGTATAATTAAAGACATGTTGCAATCACCTGTTTCAATTAAACTTAATAAAAATAAGGATGTTTATAGAAAACCTGATATGGCTGTAGTTTTTGGAACTTCTTACATTGAAGATGAAGTGCTTCAATTATCACCTGTTTATGATAACAAAGTCCAAATACAATATAATGTTTCAGGGGGATATAAAATCGGATGGATTACTACCGATGGTGTACAAAACATAAGTTATCCTGTTACCAACACTACGGTGTCTCCAACCAAAGCACCTGAACCTATATTGCCAACTGCTACTCCTACAGCAGATCCAAGCGTTAAAGGTAATAGGCTTTACTATGGTGATATGAATAAAGATGGTAGAATAACAACATCTGATTTAGTATATGTAGAAAGGTATATTAATGGGGATGACTCAATTGATAAATATGCTGCGGATGTAAATCTGGATAATTCGGTTAATTCAACAGATTTGGCGTATATGTCTCGATTTATTCTTGGTACTATCCCTTCACTGCCAGTTTTAGCAGAAAAAAACTATCCTAATGCAACAAAGCTTGAATATGGCTATAGTGGTAATAATAGAAAGCTTTATGAATATGTTATAAAAGGAGACCAAGTCACAGAAGCAAATAAAAAGATAGCAGTTCTTGTGTTTGAACAACATGGTTTTGAAGATGAGTGGGCTAGAGATGGCTATGAACTGGTGAAAATTGCAAACTATGTGTTGAATAATTTAAAACCTTCAGATTTAGGAGAGTGGGAAGTTCATATTATACCGTCTGCCAACCCTGATGGATTGATTGATGGAAATACTCAAAATGGGCCTGGAAGGTGTACTGTTGTAGGCGGAATAGATATGAACAGAAGTTTTCCTTGTAAGAAATGGGAAGCAAACTACAAAGATAGAAATAACACTGGACCTAACGTACTAGGTGCTATAGAGTCCAAATCATTATACATGTTATTAGATAACATAAAAAATAATACAAAAGCTAATAGATACATACTTTTGGATTTCCATGGATGGCTGGACTTTGTGCAAGGAAGTGAAAGTTTAAGCAAATATTTTGAAGTACAATTTAGTTCTAAGAATAAATACTATACTTTTGACTCAGGATTACTTATTACAACAGCAAATGAGGTTTTTGGAATGGAAGCAGCTTTAGTTGAATATCCAAAACCTACAACAGGAAAGGATATAGTCACAGGACAGTATGCAGAAAAAACACTTAAAGGGCTAAAAAATTTATTTGCCAACAATTTATTCAAATATTAAAGGCGAAAACTACTCAAATCAGTATTTTTGAAATCGACAGTTGACCAGTTATTTTTTGGGAATCACCTAATTCAAAACTATCAAAAGATAACTTCGTACCAGTAAGAATGCATAGATACAGTACGAAGCTATCTTTTGATAGTATAAACGCCTTATTTATCCTTCAATTGAGGTTAATATGGATAGTATTTCTTGATTCTTGGCTTTATCTCTTTCAACTGTATAGTATTCTAATGCCTCTTTATAATGCTCAATTGATTTCTTTTTATTTTGGTCCATGTTTTCTATTTTTGAAAGTTCAAGATAATCATCACCAAGTCTTTTGTTAATACTTGAATAATAACTGGTATAATCTTTCTTGCTTAAAAATTCGAGGGCGTTTTTAAGGAAGGTAATACTATTTAAAATGTCTTCCTTATTATTACTGGTTTTAAATAGATAATAATAAGCATCACCAAGATCTGAATTTGCTAAAGAAGCTAGATAGTTGTCGTTAGTCTGTTTGAAAACTGTTAGTGCATCATTTGATGCCTCAATACCTTTTTTTGTGCATGTATTTAAATCATAATTAGTCGATGCAAGTTTTACGTAGATTCCACCCATGATAAGCTTTGTATATGCGTGCATAGTAGATTTATTATCAGTATAGACCTTTAAAGACTCTGATAAACAGTCCAATGCCAACAAGTAACTTTTTTGAACATTCGAGTCATGAGGTTTTGATGAGTATGTTTTTGCGAGTTCGATATTTGTACTTGCATATCTCCTAGGGAATTTAGTTAAACTAAAAATTTTGAGAGCATTTTTAAAATGGGCTATAGATAAATCGGCTGATTCGGAACTGTTTTCTCTAATTGATAATGAGTAGTAAGCACAGCCTAAATCAGATTCAAGTGATGCATAATAATCAGGATAATCTTCTAACGAAAATACTCGTAATGCATTACTCATTTCTTTTATCGCATCATTGCAATATTTAATATCGCTAGAATGATATGACATTACGACATTTAAATAGCCCATCTGATTTTTAACATATGCATACATAAAAGGGTACTCGTCTTCGCTAAAGACTGTCAATGCATCATCTAGTGCAGTGATACCTTCATCAAAGAGTTCCTTCGAGGGTTTTCTTGGAATCGTGTATTCACTGATTCGTGATTGTTGAAATTTAACAATTCCATAGTGATAAGGTTCTTTTTGTTCCTTAAACAATTTTGCTGCCTCAATGAGTGAGTTTTTAGCTTTCTCCAAGACTAGTAGATCATCATTTGTAAGATATTCTTTTATAAGAATTTCAGCCTCTTGTTTTTTTAAATTAGCGTATTCTTTTGGAAACTTCTTTTTGGTAATATATAAGAAAGCAGTATCAGATTCTGCAATAGCCTTACTTAAGTAATCTAAGTTGTTTTCTGCATATGATAAATTCAAATATGCTCGTGCTTTCAGTCCTTTCAATCTTCCGAACAATAATGGATATTTATCAGCATCAAAAATTTTCAAGGATTTATCTATATAGGATAACGCTTTCTCAATATTTTCCTTACCGTTTCTAATGTTTGCCTTTGCTATATAATCAAATACTAAACACTTATATGCTAAAGCACGAATTTCATTATATTTTACATCAGGTATTTTTTTTATTGTGTTTTCAAGAAGAGCTATAGACTTATCCAGATTTTTTTCTTTGTTGGACATCATGGATAATTCATAGTAGGCATTTCCTAGTTTTTCAGCAATATAAAAATACAATTCAGGGTCTGACTTTGTAGATATGGCAGTAAGTATTTTTTCGTATTTTTTTATAGCCATGTAATAACTGCTATCATCAAACAGCTTATTAGCGTCTTCTATCAGTTTGATAAGATTCTTGTCTTTTGGGATTTTATTAATACGTGCAATAATGTTATCTCCATAAGTAGTATTGTTATTACTTCCGATTATATTGAAAATCTCAGAATTTCTGATCCAAAGATTAATCGTTTTTTCTTTTAAATCAACTGTTACATCTAAATTTAGAACAGTTTTTATAACATCTGATGGAATCCATGTAGAGTTGTTAGTATTTACTATTGCAGAAGATAGTAAGTAGTTCTTTTTATTAATAAGCATATTTTTGCTGCTAACCTTGAAAATTATATTAGAATCTTCATTCGAACAATAGATCTCTTTATTTCTATTCCAATTAACTGAAAATCCAAAAAGTTCAAAGGTTTCTCTAAGTGGAAAATAGACCTTGTTATTTTTTACATATGGCGATAAAGAATAGTTGATCTTCTTTCCGTTTATTTTGATTTCAAACTTACTTTCTTTGCTGTATACATTCATTCCAGCAATACTTATAAATAAAATAAAACCGATAAAAATACATGTTGCTTTACTAAATAATTTCATAATGTTCCCCCATTCAAATTAGATTAAATACGATTAATCTGCTAAATGTAAGATTAATATGTATTTAATATAGATAAGATAATATAGATAAGATAATATAATATAGTTATCTAACCATATCTATTTTTTTTGTTGCTAGATTGAAATTTACAGGATATTCTTTTTGATTAAATACCCTTAAACTGTTCTCAAGGAACGTTCTTGCTTGTATCATATCATTACTTGTCATGAAAATATTTCCAAGCTCGTAATTTATAATTGCATAGCAATATGGATACCTGCTGAGTGTATATATTGAAAGGCTTTCTAAATATGAACTTTTAGCCTTTTCAACGTATTCAGGATCGTTTTTCAGCTCAAAGAGCTGCATATAAAGCTTTCCCATCAAAGCATTGATTTTAGCAAAGTTTGCTGGGTTGGTATCAACAGTCCAAGTTTTAAGCGAATTTTCATAATATTTAATTAATTTTTTAAGATATTCCTCCTTTTTATTTGTATCTGACATGCTATTGTAAAGGTTTGCTATGTATGTATGAAAATATGCTAAATTATTGGGCGATTCGGCAAGGTTCTTTAAATATAATTGCTCAATAATGGATTTTTCAGATGACATAAAAGAAGAATGTCTATTTTGTGTATTATCAAACAGTGTAAAAATAAGGCTCAAATTATAATAAACATTTGAGAAATTAATAGCCTGATTAGGTTTTGATTTTGATAAAACAGTAAGAGTTTCCTGATAAGCTTCTTTAGATTTTGTTAGGTATTCTTTTTCATTTGAAACAAGATAATATTCTTTAAGAGAATTGCTCAAATTGATTAATAAATATGAATATTGTAAATTAGAAAAATTATTTTTATAGTAGATTTTAGCTTCAAGATATGAATTTATAGCTTTCTTTAGGTTTGTTTGTGGATTCTCCCTCTCTGAAATGAGTCTATAAGCATTACCAACACCATTCATTATCTGAGCATACAAATCTATATTCTGATCCTTTGAAATATTGTCCAAAGCGAATTGATATTTTTTTAAGGCTTCATTAGGATCGCTATTTAAAATAGTATCTGCAATATCCAAAATATCTTTTACTGAGTCTAGACTGCATGGTTCATATATGTCTACAATTAATCCGTTTGATGCTATAAAGACATTGTTTTTTCCATAATAATTAAATATATAATTATCAATATCATTTCTATGAACAATAACTAGGTTATCACCTTTATTCATCTTTACTTTAATTCCAAACATATCAATTATCAATTTACTCGGAACGTAAGCTTTGTTGCGCAAAATAATCACAGGGTTGTCAATGATCTCTATCTGATTATCGATAACAAGTTTATTAGAATTTATACTAAACGTAATTGATTTTTCATTATTATTGCATTCTATAATATTTTTAGATTTGTCCCATTTTACATCCCAACCTAAAGACTCTAAAACAGGCCTCAAAGGAATATAATTAACCCCTCTAACTAATCTTGGCTCTCCTTTGGACAACTGAGGACCATCTAATACTATCTTTAAATTTTCTCCATAAGACATTATTTTTATTGAATAAGGGAGTATATTCAAAATTAAAAAAACACAAAGAAGTTTTAATATGAACCGTACTTTCAAAAACATAAAATTTCCTTTCCTATTCATCATCAGCGATAATAATACTGTTTGACCCTAAATTTATATTATTATTGCTTCCATTTATATTAATGGTTTTGTTGTGAACAGTTATATCAATGTCAGTTTTATTGGTGGTTTCAGCTTTTTCAACGATTGTTGTTTCTTGTGTTGGTTTAATAACAGCAGAAGGTTCTATTGTTTGAGGGGGAGGTGTATTAGTATTTTGCACAGGTGTATATGTGGTAGATATTTCACCCAATAACTTAGGTGTTGGAGTTGATGTAGAATCTTTTAGTACAGCGCCCCTCCATTCTTTCTGAATAGTTGGATTTTGCATGCTATTTGTTCTGTTTAAAAGAAATGAAGAAAACATTACAATAAATAATAACATGGTTATTCCTATAGCAGATTTTTTGTTTAGCAATCTTGAAAATTTTAAAAGCTTTTTGTTTTGAATAAGATTTATAGTTCCCTTGAAATCAAGAAAAGGCTTTCCAATAAGATCTTCTATTGGAGCACTCTGGCCATTTTCATTCAAAAATTCAAGATCAACTGAATACACATTGTTTTTTGATTTCTTTTTTTGCTCATCATACTGAATAAGATTATTAGTACTATTATTCATTGTAATGGCAACATTGATAGCTTCTTTTAAAAAATCACCAAAGGAAGAAGTGCCAAGAAGGGCTTCTTTTATATCTTGTCTTATTGCTGAATCAACGATTATATTTTCTATTTGAGTTCTGATTATTTTTTCTTGTGTAATAGTTAGTCCGTCCAAGGTAAATTCAATAATCTTAAGTATATCATCATCACTTGGAATTGCCCTACCACTTCTCCATCTGGAAATAATAGACTCGTTTTTTATCAAGTATCCATGTGCTAATATATAAGCTCTTTTCTTTTTTGTTTTGAATATTATATCTAGCAATGTTTTTACATGAATCATATTATTTGTCATGTTAATTTCATCCCCCCATATAGATAAGCTTTTTGTTTAATATCAATTTTAAACTATTTTAGCCAAAATTCAAACATAATTATGTAAGTTTCGTAGTATTTATATTTTTTGTGCAAAAAAAAGTCAATTTTTGCACAATATTTTATAGAGTTTATGACTTATACTTTAAAGTATAAAATAGTTTAAGCATATATGGAAATTTTTGAAATCGTATAATTAAATACGATTAATCTTATACATTTATCTATCGCAAAATTGCGTTAAAGCGTTCACTATTTTGCTCTGCTAAATGTAAGATTAATATTGTATTTAATATAATTGAAAGGGGAATTTTTATGAAGAAAAGAAATTTGAAGTCAAAGCTACTTGCACCATTAATATTAACTATCTCCACATCGCTTTTGCCTTTAGTATACAATGGTAACTGCGTGTCATATGCTACTGGTGGAGAAGTACCACTTCCGAAATACATGATCCTTATGGATGATCAATTTGAAGGGAATCAGAAATTAAATCAACTTATTGATTGGAAAAAAAGAAAAGGAAACGATGTTGTAGTTGTTAAAACATCCCAAGTACCGTCTCAAGTTCAGGGAGCACCTACAAATATTGAAATTGTATCTTATTTAAGGGGATTATCAGATAACGACTATCCAACATATCTTCTTATCGTAGGAGATGAGACAGAACAAAATGGAGTTGCAGGAAAAAGAGCACAGTATATTCTGGGATCGTACACTTATAGCGATATCAATATTAGAAGTAGGAATGATGATGATACACCCGATGTATATAGTGGGAGACTTCCAGCATCTAACGAAAACGAGCTTGTATTGATGCTAGATAAGGTACTTATGATGGATAGAACACCGCCACAAACAGATATGTACGATAAAGTGGTTGTAGCTGGTGGAATACAAAATCTTACTGAATATGATGAAATGGAAGATATACAGAAGTTTGGTGAAGTGTCAGATGCAATAGCATGCTATTTTGAAGGGAACTCATATGATTGTACAAGAGCTATGATGGGATGGGGGGATTTAGCTACAATTAATAGTAACATGAAATGGTTTGATTGGAGGATACCTGCTCAAAATAATGAAACAGGTGGAATTCCATTATTTAGGTCGTTTTTATGGGATGGTGCAACAGGCGAAAGTGCTAAAATTGGGTCTAGAGTTTATGATTCGCTTATATCAGAAGAGGAAGCTAGAAGAAAGCTAACGGAATCAATTAACAAAGGCACAGCAATAGTAAATGTTAATACTCATGGTAATCAAGCAGAATGGGAGTTCCCCAAATTTGATAAATCAAACATATCCAATCTGACAAACATGAGCAATCTTCCATTAGTTATATCAAATGCATGTCTTACAGGAGGATATAATTATTCTGTTAATGATGAAAATCAGAGCTTCCTTAAGCCTTGGTTTACAAACCCAAACGGTGGTGCATATGCGGTTGTTGCTTCTTCCGTTGTACTTATTAGTCCAACACCAGGCTGGTTTAATCATGGAATATATATGAGCTTCATACCAGGCTACAGAGAATGGTTTAATCATTCTACAAGTCCAGATTTCACATCCGAATTGCCAATTCCAAATATACCTAAGATTGCCGAAGGTACTGCCACAAGACTAGGTGAGATGCTATATTACTCTCAGATGTATTGTGACAATATGACGCCAGGTGGAAGTGATTATTTTAATATCAATTTATACGGTGATCCTGAAGGAAATATTCAATTACATAAACCTGTTGCGCAAAATGTCACCCACGATTCAAGAATATTCAGCGGTAAGAAAATTGTAAAAATCAATACCAATGAATCAGGTTCTGAAGTAACATTATACAGCAGCGAGCTCGGAATACATAAAAAAGCTATAACTGATGATACTGGTATCGCATCTTTTGAAATTAATCCTTTGTTGAAAGGAACAATAAATGTAACTGTAATTAAATCAGGAAAACGTCCATATGAGGGAACCATTAATGTAAGAAAATATGGGGACATTAATAATGACGGCCGCATAAATTCTTCCGATATGACTGTTTTATCTCGTCATATGTCAGGTATATTAACGCTTACAGGAGATAATGCAATTGCAGCAGATGTTAATGGAGATGGTGTAATAAACAGCACGGATGATGCTTTATTGACAAGATATATACTTGGAATGATCGATATTTTCCCAGTAGAAAAAATTACAAAGTAATAGATTAATCGTATTTAATATAGGATTACGAGAGGAGAATTTTAAATGATAAATATAAAATCAGCTTTAAAGATACTATCACTTACAGCGGTAATTTCTGCCGCCATGACAATCAATATTTATGCAGCAATTAATGAAAACGAGCCCAACAACACAATCTCACAAGCACATATACTTGATCAAGATTTTAACATGAATGAACTAATAATAGGAAGCGTTGAAGATAATGCTGAAGATAGAACAGAGGATTATTTTGCTTTTATTCCGAAAGAATCTGGTACATACAATATAATTTGTTCAGATAAAAGTTTTGAATTATTAGACAGTAATCAAGAAGTTATTGATAGGACGATGAGACCTTATAAACCTAACGGGGACTATTCCAATATGATTGGGGATCTAACTGCAAATCAAACATATTATATTAAAAGGAAAGCAGAGGATTGTTTGACAGGTACCTACAATTTTAAGATTACTCCTATCCAACCAAAAGTTATATCTTCTAACGAAATGGAATATAATAGTTCTTTTCTTGTAGCCAATATATTACCAAATTCCCAAAAGGAGTTTTCTGTAAATTGCTCAATAAATCAGGCTGGCGATGAAGATTTCTTTATATTTAAACCTAAAATTAGTGGTACTTATACTTTTGAAACGATTGGTGAGATTGATTCTGTTGGATACTTGTATGATAATACGGGAATAAGTGATGGTATAATGCAACCAGAAAAAAAGATGCCAATAGCTGAAAATGATGACAGTGATGGAACAAGAAACTTTAAAATAACCTATAATTTAAATGCAAGTAATACCTACTATATTAAAGTTTGTGATTATTTTAATACAGTTGATTCAGGAAACTATACACTTAAGGTATCCATTCCACAAGAACAAATATCTAATGATACAGAAGGCAGTTTGTTTACAAATGCACTTCCACTTTCGACAACGGAAATTCGAACATCACAAATGAATTCCTTCTCGGACATTGACTATTACACATTTAGTGCTCCAGCATCGGGATGGTATAGAATCGAAACAAAGAGCTTTGGAAATACAACAGGTCAAGTATTTGATATAAACAAAAATTTACTTATAAATGATACTGATAATAATGACAATGTTGTCTTGGAACTTTATTGTAAAGCTAATACTGCATATTATATAAGAATTTACGACAAGCTGGGGTATATTGGTGATTATTCGATTAGTATCTCCAGAAGTAAAGTATTAAGTGTTCCCAACCAATCACAGCAACCATATCAGCGCCTTTGTTGGGCGACCACAGCATCAATGATTGTATCCTATATGGCAAACAATAATATTAATCTCACTACGGATATTGCTAATCCTAATAATAATATTCCAAGTTTGATTAATATGCCACAAGATGTTTATTATGTTGAAAAAGGAGTGCAAAAATACTTTCCTGATTACTTTGGAAAAAACATTGACACATTTAAAACTAATACAACAATCTTCGGAAATGTACCATTTGCAGATGTTTCCAAAGTGATTGACCTAAACATGCCAATGGCGGGATTGATAGAAGGTCATTGGGTTACTATTAAGGGCTACAGCACGTGTATTGAAGGGAAAATTGGTGAATTCATCATTTATAATGATCCTTGGGACAATTTGGAACATTACACAGATAGACTGGGTAATTTTGACAATATAGTATATTACCTGCAAAATGTGTCTAGCAATATTGAACAAGAAGTAAACGAATCAATCTACTCATCTAATCTAATCGGCTTGGATACTGAAATTCAAGGAGCTATAGATACAGAAGGAGATGTAGATTTCTACCAAGTTGGTGTGTCACAAGGTGATTATGTTGTCGAGACATTTGGAGAAACTGATACATTTGGAGAAGTCTACATAGCAGATCAATCTTCAATAACCTTTGTAGGGCAGGACAATAACAGTGGTGCATATGGCAACTTTAAAATCGACCTTTCAGTGTCTGGTAAAGAGTCAAGAACTTTGTATATTAAAGTAAAACATACTTCACCAAAAATAACTGGAAATTATTCCTTAAAGGTTACCAAGAAATAGGTGTCAGTCTTAATTATAGTATGAGTTGATAAATAGGATATTTGAAGAGCGAAACAATGTTTATTGTGCTCTTCAAATGTCCTATTTTTAATGTCTAGAAATTATGGTGCCCATAATTTCTAATGACGAGTTGCAGCGGATACAAAAAGCGCTTCGCGTTTTTGTTCAACAGCTCCAGTAATCAAGTTATATAAATCGCGAATAGCTTCTTCGATGAAATATAACTGTGACATGCCATCAAGTACATTCTTAAAATCACTTGATGTATACCAACTTCCATTAAGTACAACTCCATACTGATCGTTGGTATTGCTTATTGTATTTAAGGGGTTGCTGTTTAAAAGAATCAAGTCTGCTCTCTTGCCTTTTTTTATTGTACCTGAATTTTGAAGATCTCCAAGGAACTCAGCTGAGTCTCTTGTACATGCCTTTAATGCCTCATAAGGAGTTAGACCTGTGAGTACAAACTCCCTAAGTTCTTGATGTAGAGAGTATCCTGGTACCAGAAGAGCAATAGGTGAGTCTGTGCCAGCAATTACACGAACACCGCCATAATACATTGAATACAATTGGTTCCTGCCATTCTCGCTTCTTGTCACGTCGCCAAGATCATAACCTAATTGCTTAAAGTCAAGTTCCCAATCCTGCATTGATGAAGGTGATACATATTTCATAAAGCTCTGGCTTAAAAGTTTGTGCACCTCTTCCTCGGAGTTGCGTTGTGCGAAAGCTACAATTGTCGGACAGTACCATATTCCTGCGTCCTTTAGTATATATGGATCATTCAGGTTGTTCCAAACACAATGCTCTATCGAGTAAAATCCTTTTTGTGCAAGTGAGTAAATGTTTACAGAATCAGGAACATGTCCTGCCATTTTAATACCGTATTTTTTTGAAGCATTTCCAAGTGCATTGAATACTTCTAAAGATACGCCACCATACACTTTTATAAAATCATAGCCTGCTTCTTTCTGTTGTTTTACCAGATTATCTGCATCGCTTGCATTAACTAATTTCATTGAAGAATAATTATCACCAGCTCCAAAGGTTATAGGACCTGACGTATACATCCTAGGACCGATAACATTTTTGTCATTTATGTATTGTCGCATTTTAAGATGCCAGTTTGTACCATCCATGTTTCGGATTGTAGTGATACCCTGAGATGCATAAAGGAGTATGTCTTCCTTTCTTTTTGGATGAGTATGTAAATCCATAAGACCTGGTATAAGATACTTATTTTTGCCATCAATCGTAAGCATTTCAGGTTCAGGCATTACTTTATCAGAAGGCCCCATGTCAAATATTTTACCATCTTTAACAAGCACTGTTTGATTTTTAAGTACCTCTTCATTTTCCATTGTAATTACATTTACATCAACGAATGCAATGCTTTTATGAACGTTAAAGTAAAGAGGATAGATGCTCTTGAGGTATAAAACATTCGTAGTTGAAACAATAAGTATTGCGATAATCAAAAGACCTCTAAATATCTGGCTTATTACAGGTTTGGAAATATAAAAAGGTGATTTTTTTACTTTAAATACTTTGATCAAAAACACAAGCAAAAATAAGGCTGGTATTATGAATCTAAGATAATATATGGCTTGTAAGTTTTTCGATAAGTGAAGGAAAATGTCCCAATAACCGTTTGTAAGAAAATAAAACATGTAGAGTAAAGAGAAAGCTGATTTTGTGAAAAGATCAAATTTGCACTTATTCTTTTTAAATGCAAGGAATAAAATTAGTACAAAAGGTATAATTATGTGTGTTGATAGGATAAAAATAAGTAGTGGGTAGTAAGCTTCCATTGCAGTTGCCTTTCAGTATTTGACATATATAAAAATCATAATTGGTAGATTAGGTATATTTTATTATATATTTTTGATTATGTGAATGCAAAATTTTGTTGTTTATATTGTTGCATCCAATAATAAATTTGTCGATCACATAAATGTAATGTGTTAAAATAATTGATAGATGGAACAAAATGATATGAAATTAAGTCTAATAATAAAAATATAAAAAAGGAGTGTATTAACTTGAAAAAAAGAATATCATTGGGCTTAGCTATAATGATGGTATTATCGTTGCTATTCTATGTAAATGTATTTGCAGCAGGCGATAATGAGCTTGAAAATGCAATTAAGATCGCAAAATCAAAAATTAGAATTCCTGCCGAGTATACAGTTTTTAACTATAGCAGTGGAGTTGAAGATGTAAAGGTTTGGAGAATGGATTGGAGTAAGAAGGATGGGTCTGGTAGTATTAGTGTTGGAGTTAGCGAGAAGGGTAACCTCGTAAGCTATTATAAGTTCGACAATACTTCAGGTATATACAAGAAAAAGCTTCCAAAAGTAAGTAAACAGGATGCTGTTGCAAAGGCTGAGGCTTTTATAAAGAGCGTAAATCCAGAGGTTCTAGGTCAGATCAAGTATATGGAAAATAGTCAAAGTTTTACTGAAAGTGTATATGTTTTAAACTTTGTTAGAATGGTTAATGGTATTAGGTTTCCAGACAATTATGTAGGTGTAAATGTTAATATAGAAACAGGTGAAGTGCAAAGTTACAATCAGAACTGGACTGAAGGGATAACATTTCCTGATAGTCAAAAAGCAATCAAAAAGGATGCTGCACAAAAGTTCTTCAAAGAAAAGATTGGATTAGAAATGTTATATAGGCTTAAATCGGAGGATGAAAAATATTCGACCTATCCTGTATATTCTCCCAAACTTGAAAATGCTTTTATTGATGCGCTTACAGGAGATAAAGTAATCTTAGATTTAGTCTATGGATTTGGCACTGCTGGAATATATAGCAAGGAGGCTATGTATGATATAAAGCTTAGCAATGCAGTAAATCAGGAAGCAGCTTCCCTAACACCTGATGAAATTAAAGCGATTGAACAAGTATCTAAGATTTTATCAAAAGAGGTTATGGAAAAGAAACTTCGTGAAGTAAAGGTTCTTGGATTGAGTGATGAGTTTAGTGTTATGAATGCATCAATGAATAAGGATTATGTTGATAAGGACAGTGTAATATGGTCATTCTATTTTACTAAAAATAATAAAGACAAAGTTATGCAGGAATCGGTGAGTGTTAGTGCGGATGCAAAGACAGGGGAGATCAGAAATTTTTGGATTTCAGATTCGAAAAGTCCAAGCGGAGAACCCAAGTTTGAAAAAGATGCATCTAAAGCAGCTGTTGAGGAATTTTTAAAAGAGATACAGCCAGATAAATTTAAGAATTCAGAGTATTTTGAGAATTCTAGAGTAATGCCTTTAATTACTGGCAATAATGAAAAACCGACCGAATATAATTTCTTGTATAGAGGGATTGTAAATGGGATAGCTTTTCCATCGAATCAGATTAGTGCAACATATGATGCAGTCAATGGAAAGATAAGTAGCTATAGCATGGAGTGGCATGATGTAAAGTTTAGTGAGCTTGACAAGGTTGTACCAATAGAAAAAGTATACGAGAGCCTTTTTAAAGATATTGGATTAGAATTGCAATATAGATCAAACTATAGTAGTCCGATTGAAATGAAAATGGCTGGAACAGGTGCAGGTATTAAGCCTGAAATTAAGCTTGTATATGCACTAAATGATAAAAAGCCAGCTATATTTGATGCAATGACAGGGAAAATTTTAACCTACGAAGGAAAACCTTATGAAGAGCAAAAGGTGCCTGAGTATAAGGATATTAAAGGACATTTTGCAGAAAAAAAGATTAAGATATTAGCTGATTTCGGTATTTACTTTGAAGGAAACCAGTTCAATCCAGACAAAAAGATAACCCAACAAGATTATATGAAGCTTTTGTATAGTATATTAAACTATGGGAATTCAATGAGTCCTAGTATGGTAACGAGCAAAAGCCAGATAGAAGATATGTATAATTTCCTTATAAGGGAAGGAGTATTAATAGAAAAAGAAAAAGCTCCGAATTCAACTGTTACAAGAGAGGACAGCGTGAAGTTCCTTATAAGAATGCTAAAGTATGACAAGGTTGCAGATTTAAAGGATATATTCAAGTGCAACTATAAGGACAAAAACAAAATAAATAAAGAACTTGTTGGTTATGTTGTTATAGGGGATGCATTGAACTTGATTCATGGTACAAATGGATTTTTCAATCCTAAAAATACTTTGACTAGGGCTGAAGCTATGATTCTTACATACAATTATTTGCAAATTTAATTTATTTTATATATTTATAAAAAGGACTGTCTAATATTCAGTTTTTATAGTATAATGTTATGTATAGTGAGTTTATCACTATAATTACAAAGTATTAAAAAGGTTGAGGGGGAGCTCTAATGAAGAAAGTCGTTTTTGGTATGGTATTGGGTTTTATTTTAAGTAGTTTTACATTTATGTTTGCTGCAACAACATTAAAGGTCACTGATAATAAGTTTCCAATCTTAAAGAATGGAGTTACTGCTAAGGTTGGCGCTAAAAATATAAATGGAAGTACATATTTAAAGCTTAGAGATGTTGCGACATTACTCGGCGTAGATATTAAGTTTGAGAACAAAAAAATCTATATTTCTACAACGCCTTCAAACAAAACTTCTGATGGACAAATAGCATTCTATATAGACAAAGTGAAGTGCGTTAAATATAGTGATATTCAAGCTAAAATGCAAGATGCAGGTATAAATGCTACAATTAGTGAGCCTGATTCAACAATTTCAGTCAGTAAAGGTAGCAAGAAGGCATCAAGTAAATATATTGTAATTTTAGGTGAAAAATATATACCAGCTGATTTTTATGAAGCTAGTATTATACCAATGTATTAATTTGAGTTAATATGTGATATAGTATTTTAAAGAATGTTGGTTAATATTAACCAACATTCTTTTCGTGTTTAGGTGACTATAAGAATCTACATGAAGGGAAGATAAAATGAATTTACTATCTGCAGAAGGGATTTCAAAGAGTTATAGTGAGAAAATTTTGTTCAATGATGTTTCCTTAGGAATAAGTGAAGGTGAAAAGATTGGAATTATAGGCATTAATGGCGTTGGAAAGTCAACCCTTCTAAAGGTTATTGCTGGAGTGGAAAGCTTTGATACGGGCAGGATTATCAAGGGGAATGGTGTCAGAATAGGATACCTTCCGCAAAACCCTGTATTTACTAAAGGAATAACAGTCCTAGATCAGGTTTTTGCTGGGGATGCACCTTCGGTCAAGTTACTTCGAGATTATGAGCATACCCTTCAAAGGTATAATGAAAACCCAGATTCGGAAACTGAAAAAAAGCTACTTTCTCTTACTCAAAGTATGGATGCTATGGGGGCATGGGAGCTTGAAAATGAGGCCAAAACAATACTTACAAAGCTTGGAATATATGATTTTGATGCAGATGTGAGTACGCTTTCAGGGGGGCAAAGAAAAAGGGTTGCTCTTGCAGGGATACTTATAAACCCTTCTGATCTGATAATACTTGATGAGCCTACAAACCATCTTGATAATGAAACAGTTGATTGGTTGGAGAGTTTTCTTAATTCACGAAAAGGTGCTCTTCTTATGATTACCCATGACAGATATTTTCTGGACAGGGTTACAAACAGGATTATTGAAGTTGACAACGGAAAGCTCTACAGCTATGAAGCCAATTATAGCAAGTTTGTTGAGCTTAAAGCTGAGAGGGAAGAACTTCAGCAATCAATGCAAAAAAAGCATCAAAGTCTTATGCGCTCTGAGCTTGAGTGGATAAGAAGGGGTGCACAAGCTAGATCAACAAAGCAGAAAGCGAGAATTGAAAGATTTGAAAAGCTTCAAGATGAGCGTTTTGCTACAACAGCTGGTAATGTAGAAATAACTGTTGGTTCTTCAAGGCTTGGAAGAAAAATAATTGAAATTGAGAATATTAGCAAGGGTTATTCTGGAGTTAACCTTCTGGACAATTTCAGTTATTTATTAAAAAGAGATGATAGGATTGGTATAATTGGTCCAAATGGTGTAGGAAAGTCAACCCTTATAAAAATTATTGCAGGACTTATTCAACCTGATAGTGGAGAAATTGATTATGGTGATACTGTAAAGATAGGTTTCTTTTCTCAGGAATCCGAAGATATGGATTTGAACTTAAGGGTTATAGATTATATAAGAGAAACAGCAGAATATATAACAACAAAAGAGGGAAAGATATCTGCATCTCAAATGCTCGAGACGTTTTTATTTCCTCCAGCGGTGCAGTGGACCCCTATATCTAAGCTTTCGGGAGGAGAAAAAAGAAGGCTGTATTTGCTTAGGATACTTATGTCAGAGCCGAACATTCTTTTGCTTGACGAGCCTACAAATGATCTTGATATTAAGACACTTACAATTTTGGAGAGCTATATTGATGAGTTCCCAGGGGCTGTAATAGCTGTGTCACATGATAGATATTTTCTCGACAGGACAGTAAATGATATTTTTTCCTTTGAGGGAGAAAGCCAAATCAAGCAGTATGTGGGGAGTTATTCAGATTATTTGAGTGCTTTAAAACAAAGCGAAGTAACAAAAAACAACAAGCAAAATATTAAAGATGATAAAGAAAATAAATGTAACAAAGATAATAAATATAACAAAGATAACAACAATGTATGTGAAAAGACAGCTAATTCTGATACAAAGGATCGCCCATTAAAGCTTTCTTTTAAGGAGCAGAAAGAGTTGGAAGAGATAGATGACATAATTACAGGCCTTGAAGATAAGTTGAAAAATGTAGAGATAAAAATTGAAGAAGCCTCAAGTAAGTTTGAGTTGCTTCCAGGATTGCTCGAAGAAAAGTCAGCTATAGAGCAACAATTGGAAGAGAAGGTAGAACGTTGGGCATATCTCAATGAATTGGTTGAGAAAATAAAGAAAATAAACAAATAAACAGGTTGAAAGGAGCTTAATGTGATTGATTTGTTGAAAAGCCTTGAGATGGATTTATCATTAGCCGAGGCGCTTAAAAAGCAGAGTATCAGTGTGCCTACAGAGGTGCAGAAGAAGGTTATTCCAGAGGTGTTGAAAAATAAGGATCTGATAGTGCGTTCTCAAACGGGAACAGGAAAAACTCTTTCCTATCTTTTGCCTATATTTGAAAGGATTAAGGATTCTAAGGATCTGCATACAATAGTTCTGGTGCCTACACACGAGCTTGCTGTGCAGGTACTCAAGCAGATAGAGCTGTTATCTTCAAACTCTGAGATCAAAGTGAGATCTGCACTTATTATTGGTAATGTTAATATAGACAGACAGATCACAAAGCTAAAGGAGAAACCTCAGATTATTGTAGGTTCCCCTGGTAGAATTCTTGAGCTTATAAAAAAGAAGAAAATTACCGCTCATACGGTAAAGACGATAATAATAGATGAAGCTGACAGATTGATGCTTGAGAACACGTTTGATGATGTCAGGGCAGTTATTAAAACTACACTCAGAGATCGGCAGTTGATGTTGTTTTCAGCATCAATTTCTCCACAGACAATAAAAAAGGCTGAAGAGATTATGAAAGAGCCAGAGTTTATAAGACTCGATGATGATTTGTCAGTTCCTGATACAATTGAACATATTTATTTTGTTGCCGAACAAAGGGACAAGGTTGAGGTATTAAGGAAGGTTCTTAGAATTATCAATCCTAAGAAAGCAATTGTATTTGCTAGTAAGGGTGATGAGATAGAGATACTATTGCAAAAGCTTGTATATCATAAGTTTAAAGTACATGCAATCCATGGAGCAAATATAAAGCTCGACAGGAAAAAGGCTCTTGACGATTTTAAGAATGGGAAGATACAGATATTACTTGCCTCTGATATTGCTGCAAGGGGGCTTGATATTGAAGATGTAACCCATGTGTTCAACTTAAATGCTCCTGAAGATTACAAAGCGTATTTGCATAGAGCTGGAAGAACTGGAAGGGCAGGAAAAAGTGGAGTGTCAGTGTCTATTGTAACAAAAAATGAGATTGAGACTATAAAGTGTTATAAAAATGCTTTGAAAATAAATATATGTGAAAAAGCCATGTATAATGGTGAAATTGTAGAGCCAAAAATAAAAACGAAAAAAAATACATAAGAAATAAAAAAAATAAATACTTCCAATAGTATAAACTAAATGTTAATATAATTAATAGGGTTGGTATAAAGATGATATGAATTGGAATTAGGAGCTTGTAATGATAAAGATAGAAGATAAAAAGAAAACATTTCAAAAAAATATAAAGACCATGTTAAAGAAACAAAGGGAGTTATATATAAATTCGCCATTAAGAATTGTTGAGATTATAGTTTGTATTGTAGCCTATGTTGGTTTGTCTCTTTTTATTAATTCAAGTCCTATGAATGATTTTAATCGGATATGGGGTCAGATACAATTTTTTTTGGCACTTTTTATTTCGTTTAGGTTTGGATTTTTCGGGTTTTTGGTAGTTTTTATACCAACTATGCTTGAGACGAGTTATATATTGAAACTAATTTATTCAGATAATAACAGTGTTTCAATTCTTGCTGGGCTTACATCAAAAATCCTTGTATGCTTTTCGTCCGTTTTAGTACTTATATTATCTAATATTATTAAGAAGCAGAAGATAAGACTTGAGCTTCTTGCCATAACAGATGAATTGACAGATGTTTACAATTTGAGATGGTTTAAAGAAAATCTTGCTAGAGAAATAGAAACTGTAAGAAGTAATAATAGTGCAGTTGGATTAATACTTATAGATATTGATAATTTTAAAATGTACAATGATGTTTATGGTCATCAAAGAGGGGACAAAGTTTTAAAAGTAACTGCGTCTCTAATAAAAGTCGCAGCGGGCAATAAAAATATGGTTTACAGGTATGGTGGTGACGAGTTTGCAGTTTTACTGCCAGACGCAGATATGCTTCAGACCAAGCATGTAGCTGATCAAATTAGGATGGAGTTTGAAGAAAAGAAAGAGTTTTGTTTCGGAGAAGGGATTGGAAGCATGATATCCTTATCTATGGGAATATCTGAATATCCTAATATGGCAGGAAGCTTTGACGAAATTGTTAACCAGGCCGATATGGCTTTATATCATTCTAAAAATCTTGGAAAAAATAAGGTTCATTTTTATAAGGATGTTATATCGAGAATACGTAAAAATATTAGCTCTGATCATCAGCATATGATAAGTGTATTCAGAACTTTACTAAGTACAATTTCTGCAAAGGATAGATATACACATAGCCATTGTGAAAGAGTATCTTCGTATGCGGTGATGATTGGAGAAGCTCTTGGCATGAGTTTAAAAGAAATAAGCACACTTCAATATGCGGGTCTTCTTCATGATATAGGGAAAATTGAAATTCCAAAGTCTATTCTAAATAAATCAGGAAGATTGACAGATGATGAGTACGAATTAATCAAAATGCATCCTGTATATAGTGCAAACATTCTTGAGCCATTATCAGATATGGAGCAACTTATTGATTATGTCATGCATCATCATGAGAGATATGATGGCTGTGGCTATCCAAGTGGTCTTGCTGGAAGAGAGATTAGCTTAGGTGCTCGGATACTTTGTGTTGCGGATTCATATGATGCAATGCTGTCCGAACGCCCATACAGTGGAGATATGAGATCTATAGATGCTTTGGGCGAGCTTAGAACTAACTCTGGAACTCAGTTTGATCCTGAAATTGTTGATTTGTTTATTGATATATTAACAAGGGATGGCTATGAGCTACAAAGGGCGTAGCTCTGTCGGGTGATTTAGGATTTTCTTGGCACCGTTTTTGTTAAGCTCATCAATGGTTCTAAATCCCCACGTTACTCCGATTGGATACATTCTAGCATTACATGCAGTTATCATATCTATATTGGTATCTCCCATGAAAATTATTTCTTCAGGCTTTAGAGAAAGTATGCTGGCAATTTCGAGAGCTGCTTGTGGATGTGGCTTTATAGGTACATTTTGCCTTTCGCCAAAGACTACATCGAAGTTCCAGTCTGAAAGGAATTTATCTACAGCGATCCTTGTAAAGTAGTCAGGCTTGTTAGATAAAATAGCAAGTTTAATATTATTATCAGTGAGATTACTAAGCATTTCAGGTATTCCATCAAATGGCTTTGTCTTTATACACCAATTGATTTCATACTGCTTTCGTACCTCATCTACATAGCATTTGATTTCGTCATTACTAACGATATGACTTGGAAGCGCATTTTTTACAAGATTGAAGATGCCACTTCCTGTAAGATATTTATATTTTTCAGTATCATGGGTCGGGTAGTTGTGCTTTGATAAAACCAGATTAACAGATTGTGCAAGATCCTCAAGCGTATCTAACAAAGTTCCATCAAGATCAAATATAATAGCTTTATGTTTCATAATTATCTTCCTTCCAGATTTTTTATTCTTTTAAATTGTTTTTAATACTGAATCTTGAATCACCTATATTATATCACATTGCGGCAAGCTATTCACAGTAACTCCGCTTGACATATCCACTGCGAAGGTTCCGTTTACAACCCTTACTACCTTTACATCCTTAATACTTCCATTATTTTCTCCTGGTTCACTGATTACAGCAAAATTCATACTGATGGTTGGATAAGGGGGCGATAAAATCAAAGGTGAATGGGTCTGAGGATATATTTTGAGCTGCCTAGTAATCTTCGACTGCGCCACTGTAATTATTGCATTGTTTAAGTCGATTGCATCAGTATGGCTTGCAGCATTTCCAGTAAAAGTAACCGTGAGGTTGGTATCACTGTTCTTGATTACACTGATACCCAAGCTGCAGTTTTAAAATATGTGGCAGAAGTGGCAGAGGGAACTGCAACAACGGTAATTACTGCAACTGCGGTAGATGCTGATGCCTTAATAATAAGGAATAGCGGTATAGTTGTTGAAGATGCTTCATCAAGAACATATACATTGGAGATTATAGAAATCCAAGTACAAACACAAACCTTGGAAGCTTGAGTATTTCAAACGGCGGGAATCATTTGGAACTAATACCTTCATTTGATGCTTCGATTACAACTTATACCGCAAGTTTGGAAACCAGTGCGTCCAGCCTGACTTTATCAGCCCTGGCAGCAGACACTACAGGTACAACTGTTGAAGTCAGGAAGGGAATAGTAGCTATACAGGAAGGCGTAAACCTTGACTATGAAGACAATATATTCACAATAACAGTTATCGCAGAAGATTAGACAACTACTAGGGACTATACGGTAAACATATTGTTGAAAATAAAGTAAGAGAGTCAGCCACTCTCATAATATCATCCCAATGCCTAAGGCATGGGAGCATCTAGAAAACAATATGTAACACTTATAGTACACAAGAATAATAAACAAAAGAATATTAACGACAACATAATTCGACAAATAAATTATTACTATTATGTTATATTTTATTTTGTAATTTACTCAATGCCTTTTAAGGGACATTAGTTAGGTCTTGCTGATACATGACAATAGCAATAAATAAGTTACTTGAAGAATGAAATAAAATTTAAAAAGTGATCTTGGAGACATGAGCCCATACTTGGTGATTATAGGCTTCAAATCATTGATACTTAAGCTCCCATTAGCCAATACGAAAATAAATATTTGTTGAGTTTGTTCAGGAGAAATATTGTCACCATATAGATATATTTTAAGAAAGTTGTTGACTATAGGTGATACAAGTGATAAGATATTGGTGTAACCGATAGGTGAATTAAAAAACGCAAAACAATGATATTAGCAACGTATCGGTTACAGTACAGTGAGAAAGGGGGAATCAACAAGAATAATAAGTAACAGTTATATATATTTATTAATTTTATTAATTATTAATTAATTAACTAAGGAGGATAATATGAAAAAATTTAAAAGACTTGTAAGTATTACTTTAATTTGTAGTATGTTCTTGACAGGAGCTATAAGTATTAATACTAATGCTCTTTCTGGTATTCTAAAACATAAACATGAAGGTATTTTATATATTACTGATAAGAGTAATATAAATGGAAATGTAGTTACATATCATGGAAAAGATACAGATAATAAAGATATAATAAAAAACACTACTGTTAATTCTATTAGATCCAATTCAGTAAGTGATTCAGATGTTGAAGATTATACCAATGTTTGTGTTGATAGTGCTTTATTTGGTAATGATAAAATGAAGAATACACTAAGAAAGTCGTATGAAAATGGTGGGAAAATAATAGTTAGAAAAAATGATGCTAAGCTAAAAGATACTTTCCGTAATTTGGATATAAAAAATCAGGATGAATATGCTGAAAGTATTGATTCATCTACTGATAATAAATTAAAAGTTGTTGCTGTATCTGTTAAGAAGAATGATGATGGAACTTTACAAACTTCAGTAGTAAGAGTACAAGATTCAGAAAATCAAGACGAAGTTGATAAAGCAATAGCATTTTCTTTAGATTCTAAACTTGAAAATTATATTTCATCAGAACAAACTACAAAAAAATCACTTATTAGTACAAATACTGTAGCCAGCGCTTTAGAACCTACATGGAATGTATTGAATTCTAATACTTGGGTTGATAGATGGAATTCTGTAACTTTGAATTATGGTGTTAATCTTGAGGCAAATCCTAGCGGTCCCCAAGGTGGTTACTGCTGGTATATGAACTACACAAATGTTACAGTCTCCCCAAATACATCACAATTCTGGATTGGGGATGCATATTATCTTTGCAATGGAGGGGGAACTGACATAGTTCAGGATTATGGTCCGACTCCTACAACGGGAAGTACAGCATATATAACACTAGGAACTGGCGGTGCTAATTTAAATTACTATATGGGTACAGATATGAATATAAGTACATCTGGAATGACAGGAAGTACTTATACACAGTGGCTTTTTAAGCCTGTAAATTCAATTGGTTGGTCTACAATTACCAACAGCCAGTGTTATGAGAAATTATGTACAGTTTATAAGCATCCAGTATCTGGTCCTTACAATTTCCCAACAGGTGGACTTAATATTAATTTTAATTATTCAGTCTATACCTATATATATATTGGATCTGGAAAATGTAGTTATTATGGATTAGCATCAAGTTCTGTTCGGACAGTAAGTAGTTGGAGATCAGTTTAATATAAAATGTACAGATTTATAAAGGCTAAATTGTAAAAAAGGGTATCGAGTTATTATTTAAAATGGTAAAATAGATAATAGCTCGATACTTTATTAAAATAGAGGTGTAATAATGAATAATATAAAAAAAATACTTGTTTTCTTATGTGCTTTTACTATAATATTTTTTTTAGTCTATAAAATTTATACGAATAATTATTTATCATATAATGATCTAAAAAGCTATGTAAATAGATTAGGTAAAAAAAACAACTGGTCAAATATTCAAGTAAAGCTTGAAAAAGACATTGGGGATACACACTTACTTTTTGTAACATATAATATTTATTCAAGCAATCTTATGGGTTATATCGAGTTTAGAAAATTTTCAAATAATAAATATAAGTATATTAAATTTGGTGCAGATACTTTTACTAATCCAAATTCATTAAGTATGAATACAAATTTGGGAAAAGAAAATGAAAAGCATTATAGCGTGATTTATGGAACTATCTTAAATAACCAACCTAATAGATTTATAATAACTTGTGATGGAAAATCGTTAGAGTATTCCTTTGATAGAAATAAGTTTTTTGCTAAGGAATTTGAGATGGAAAGTACTTTTAGCTACAGAACAAAAGAAAGTAAATAATAGTAAGTATAAAATTTTTATAACATAAATAAATATAAAAAAGAAAAAAGAATTAAGTTTTACTGGAAAATCCCAGCTTGTTAAATCTCAGTTATGCTCGACTTAATATTTTACTGTTACTTTTGTTTAATTAACAAGCTGTTTGAGGAATTTCTTAAATCAAGAGGAATTAGTGCGTTTGAGAATACTTATTCAGCTAATGACCTTTTTGGAAAACATTATACAATCAATGGATATTTAAAGAAATATAATCTTGATAAGAAGGATATAATCAAAGGACTGAATGTTCTGAAATCCATGTTGTGCTCTAATCCTGTACCCATCCTTTTCGCAGATAATGCTACAACGCTGCTTAATTGTAATCTTCCAATTATTAATCCTATTATAGAGATATAAGAAAATACATTAAGTATCGCACAACAATATAGAAAGCACAGCTTCCATAACTATAAACGGATTCTCATACAGTGAGGCAGATGGAATGGATGTGGATTCACAGATTGTAACCCTTACAAATGGAACATTTGTACAAGATTTGAACAACGGAGTATTTATGTCCAAGAAAGTCGCGTACATAATATATATTAACGCCACCTTGTACGACGCATCATGTGAATTGAAACAGGATCTTTAAACATTTGAGATGACCTTCTTTAGCTAATGTTATATACTTTTTTAGTACATATGTAATCCCCATAACAGTGAGCTTTGCATTGCTTCTGTTTACAAAGAGTGGCTGATCAAATTGTTCAATTTGATTCTCCTTCGTGTACCCTTTAAGTATGCTTGTCGTTTCTGGTATAATCGGAACAATGCGCGTCTTACTGCCTTTACCAAACAATTTGATAGTTGTTTCCTTACCAAATGTAATATCTCCTACACAAAGATTAATCAATTCCTGTGCACGAGCTCCTGTGTCATAAATAACAAGGAGTATGGCAAGGTCCATTGACCCTGTTTGCAATGGGTATTCAGCGTTGAAAACAGCAATGTAGTTTCTTCAGTAGTCAGATAGGTAGGCGGCATTGTTGATGTTTTCTTTACTGTTATTCCAAGGATGTCACGACAAAGAGCAATTTGATCTACGGATTCTGACTGGATGTAAAGGAAGAGAGCGTGAAGAGCAGCAAGCCTTTGATTCCTGATTGAGGCAAAATTGCGTCTTGATGTTTCAAGCCATATGTATAAGTCCTCGACAAGAGCTTTGGATATCTTTATAAATGTGAGTTTGTCTGGGCGAATATTCCTGACAGTTTCACAATAATCATAGAAGAGCATGACGGCATAACTGTAGGAAGAAATGGTGTTTTTGCTAAGTGCCCTTTGTAGAGGAAGATATTTAATAAAAAATGTGTGGACATAATCTGCAAAATCTGGCTTACTCATCGAATATCACACACGGAATTGCATCAGCTATCACAGATTGGCTGGCTTTCACAATATCAGAGAACTCAAATTCTGGAAGATGCAAGTATCTTTCAGTATCATGAAGATTTGTATGCCCTACATACGCTGCAATTAGCGGGATAGCAGTATACATATTCATTCCATCCTTTTTAATAAGTTTTGCTAACCCATCTTTCGACTTAATGTGATTCAATCCATTGGTATTACTGCATATGTGTAAAAAATTTGGTCACTACAACCTCGAATAAGTTACTGTTTTCTTACGTTTTAAAGAATCTTTGATATTAAGAGTT
>Ga0209373_10000807_pt1 | contig 43434 bp, 41 predicted proteins | sample Higcelweek5metaG_FD_187173 | JGI IMG/M metagenome (GOLD analysis project Ga0209373, IMG submission 187173) | Freshwater pond sediment microbial communities from the University of Edinburgh, under environmental carbon perturbations - High... | ecosystem: Environmental > Aquatic > Freshwater >... | reverse complement strand
GGACCTGGCTGCCGCTCTTCGTCACCGATGACTGGTTCGCCGCGCCCCTGCGCCAACTGGGCGCGCAGAGCGTGCAGCATCTGCCCCTGGCCGCCCGCGCTGCGGACCTTGCGGGCGAGGCGAGGCAGCCCGCCGCCGCGTTCGCGGACCTGGGCGGCCGGCTGGTGTTCGTGGGCCGCAGCGCCTTTCCCGGCAAGGAGGATTTTTTCGCTGGCTGCCGCATGCCCGCAGCGGCCTGGACCGAGGCCGAGCGTCTGCTTGCGGGCGGCGGCAGGCCGGACTTCGGCTGGTGGCTCACCCGCCTGGGCATCGATGCGTTGTGGCCCGGCTCGGAGGCGCGGCGCGCGGGCTTCTGCGCCGAGGAGACGGGCAAGGCCTGGCGCACGCGGTGCCTGAACCGGGCCTTTGAGGAGCTTGGCGGCGCAGTGACGGTCTTCGGCGACGAGGGCTGGCGGGAGCTGCTTCCTGAGGGCGCGGACCTGCGCGGCCCGGTGGACTATTACACGGCCCTGCCGGACATCGCGGCCAGCGCCGGCGCCTGTCTGAACTGCACCAGCCCGTTGTTACCCCACGGCCTCACCCAGCGGCACTTCGACACCTGGGCCTGGGGCGGGCTGCTGCTCAGCGACGCCACGCCCGGCCTGGCGCTCTTTCCGGCGGAGCTCACACGGGACATAGCCTTCCGCACGCCAGAGGACATCGCCAAACGCTTCGGCGCACTCAGGGCGTCGGCCTCCGGAGCCGAAGGGCTCAAGCGCGCCTGGCGCGCCGAGCTGGCGCGGGCGCACACCTACGGCCACCGCGTGCGGCGCGTGCTGGAACTGGTGGGAATCTAGAGCGGGCTAAGGAGCGGCAAAAGCAGCGGAGCCAGCGCCTGGGCCAGCAAACGCGCGCCCTTGGCGCTGGGGTGCACGCCATCGGCCTGGTAGCAGCCCGGCTGGCCCGCCAGGGGGTCCAGAATGTGCGTCATAAACGGCAAATGATGCTTCTTGGCCAAGTGGCCATGCACCTGGTTGAACCGGTCCACGTACACGGGATTGAACAGTGGCGGGGCCAAGGGCACCAGCCCGGCCAGATCCGGGTCGTCGAACTGGGGGCTGAAGAGATCGGGCCTTGTGCGCCAGCCGGCCAGGAACACGGCTATTTCCTCCGCACGCAGGCCGGTGATCATCTTGTCCAGCGCGTCCAGGGTCTCCTCCACCGGCAGCCCCTGGTAGCAGTCGTTGGCGCCGAATTCCAGGAGCACGGCGCGGGGCTTGGCGGCCAGCACCTGGGGCAGGCGCTCCAGCCCGTCCACCGAGGTGTCGCCGGACACGCCGAAGTTCAGCACGCGCACTTCGCTCCCGGCGGCCGCAAGGGCCTCCTCCAGGCGCGTGGTCAGGCCGTCCTGGGTGCTCAGGCCCCAGCCGTCCACAAGGCTGTCGCCATAGGCCGCCAGGATGACGCGGGTATCCGGCTGGTGTTCCATGCGCCCTAGCCCTTGGCGATCCAGGCGGCCACGGTGCGGGTTTCCTCGGCCCATTTGGCTGAAAGGCGCACGGTGAGGAACTCCTGGTACACGCTGTCATACAGCTCCAGGCACTGCTCCACCAGGTAGAGCTTTTCCAGCACGCGGGCGTCCGGGTCGTCGTCCTCGCGGTCCTTGGTCTCGATCTTGGGCGTCTTGAGGCCGGAGAGGGAAAAGTCCGAGTCCTTCACCGTCATCTGCCACGACTCGGGGTCGCGGTCGAAGCGCAGTTGCGCCCGGTTGACCTTCTTGCCCGTGCGCAGGCCGCTGCGCGCCTCGGTAAGCTCCCCGCTGGGGCTCTTCACCGACGCGGACTCCAGGCCCTCGCCATCGCCGCCCTGAACGCTCAGGCGTTCCTCCATGCGCAGGTGGAATTCGCGGCCGTCCTTGTCCTTGAACACGCCGCCGCGCGCCTCGGTGACGTGCCACAGCCAAGTCAGGAAATCCTGGCCCAAAATGATGCTCTCGCGTTCCGTCAGCGTCAGATCCATAATGAATCCCCTTCTCTGGGCCTAGGTGAAGGATGTGGGTTCAAGGTTCTCCAGGCGCGAGGCAGCGGCCTCGCCCAGCATGTCGAGCCCCAGGGCGAAGGGGGTCAGCGGCTCCAGCTCCAGGCCGAAGGACAGGGTGAAGTGGTCCTCGAACAGGGTCTTGGCCTTGGAGTTGGTGCTGCAAAAAAGCACGCGGCCCGTCTGGGTGTTCCACACCGCATCGAACACGGCGGGCACCGGCAGGCTGCGCGCGCGCAGGCGCAGCATCACCTGGTCCTTGATCTCGCGGCGGCGGTCCTTGGAGATGAAGGCCTTGCCCTCGGCCTTGGCCTGAGCCAGCTCCTGGGTCAGGGCGATCATGCAGTGCTTCTTGAACACAGCGGGCGGAATGCGCCGGGTGTCGAGCCGCAGGGAAAAGCACATATAGTGGCCTTTTTCCGGCGGAGATTCGGCCCAGTCCATGTCCAGCATGTTGTCCAGGTTGCACCAGCCCCACGAGCGTTCGTCCGTGGTGGCGTCGATGTCCCGGAAGGCATTGTCCGCGAGGCGTTTGGGAACCTCCCGCCACAGGGAGTCGGGGATTTCCTCCACCACGCGGTAGCGGGTAATTCCCAGGCTTGTGGAAAGTATGGACACATCGGCCTCCTTCAAGGGTTTCATCGGGTGCGCGCCTGGGGTACCGGGAAAGCGGCGGCATGTAAAGACGCCGCGCCAAGGCCTGCGCCGCGCCACTTGCCAGCGGCCCTTGCCGGGCTTACTCTGCCCTCAGTACGTTCCGCACCATGAGGAGAACAGCATGACAACGACACCCGCCGCCGCGCTGGCGGATTTTCTGGATGGAAAAGCAGCCCTGGTGAAGGCCCTTGAGGCCAAGGCCCAGGAGATCATCCACGGCAAGGGCGACCAGGCCGGCTACGAGGCCAAGATGCGCGAAAAGGCCGAGCTGCTGGCGGCCCTGGCCGAGGACGCCGAGAACCTGGCGCAGGCCCTGCCCGCCCCCCTGGCAGAGGCCGCAGCCCAGCGCCTGGAGGAGTTCTCACAGAACGCGGCAAACGCCCTGCGCATCGGCAGCGTGTTCTACATGTCCGCCCTGCTCTACCCGGACGAACACAAGCCGGGCGAGCCGAACAACCTTGAGCTTTTCGCGGGCGAGGTCCGCGCCTGGGCCTAGCCCGGCGCTTTCCCGCCATGCGTCGGCATCTTACGCCCGCGAACCTGCGCCTCGCCGTGCAGGGGGGCTTCGCGTTGTTCCTTGCCTGGACTTCTGTGCGCTTTCTGGCCCATGTGCGCTGGGCCTTGGGCCAAACCGAAATCTGGTCGCCCAAGCCGCCCGCCGTGGAAGGCTTTCTGCCCATCAGCGCGCTCATGGCGGCCAAGCGGCTGCTGGCCACCGGCGCGTACGACCCCATCCACCCGGCCGGGCTGACCATCTTTCTGGCCATTGCGGGCATGAGCCTGCTGCTGCGCAAGGCCTTCTGCGGGCAGCTTTGCCCCGTGGGGCTCATGTCCAACCTGCTGGAGCGCCTGGGCCGCAGGCTTGGGCTGACCTGGCAGCCGGGCCAGCGCGGCAGGCGTATTCTGGGTGCGCCAAAGTATCTGCTGCTGGCGGGCTTCGGGTACGTCACCCTGTCCATGAGCGCCGGGGACATCGAAACCTTCCTGCGCGCGCCCTTCAATCTCGTGGCCGACACCAAGATGCTGCTGTTTTTCCAAGGCCCCTCGGCCCTGACCCTGGCCGTGCTGGGCGTGCTGGCCGCCGCCTCGGTAATCGTACCGGCCTTCTGGTGCCGGGCGCTGTGCCCATATGGCGCGCTGCTCGGCCTGCTCTCCCGGCTCTCGCCCACGGCCATCCGCCGCAACGCCGACGCCTGCGTGTCTTGCGGCCGCTGCGCGCGCGCCTGCCCGGTGGGCCTGCCCGTGGACACGTCCCTGCGCGTGACCTCGCCGGACTGCCAGGGCTGCGCGGAGTGCGTGGGGGCCTGCCCGGCGCCGGGCTGCCTGGGCGTGGATTTCGCGGGGTGGCCGCTGCCGTGGTGGAGCCTGGCCACCGGGAGCCTGGCGGTGCTTGTCGGGGCCTCGCTGCTGGCGGACGCGCTGGGCTATTGGCAGTCGCCCCTGCCGCCGCAGATGGTGCGGCGCATGCACATGCTGATGATGGGCGACATGCCGGACTTCTAGAAGAACACGTCCAGAAGCGACACTGCGCCGCCAGGGAAAGACACCTTGGCGGCGCTCATTTTTTTGTACAGGGCAATCGCCCGGCGCTAGTAGTCCAGGGTGTCCAGGCGCACGCGTTTCTTCGGGTCATCCGGGCGGCGGGTAAAGCGCGCATGCCCATGGCCGAAGCTGGGCAGAAACCGGAAGGCCCAGTCTCCACCGGTGCCAAAACCGCTGATGATCTCGGTCTCGATGCCGGCACGCACCAGCACGTCCACTTCGTCGCCCTGAAAGCGCTCCAGCTCCGCCAGAATGGCGGGCACCAACCCACAGCACACGTGGCGCAGGTCGATGCTGGGCGGCGCGGCCTGCTGCGTCTCTGTCATCTCCGCCGTTCCCGTCATCACAGCCCCCTTCCGGGCCGCTCCACGCGGCACAGAAACCCCTTGAGGTATTCGGTTTCCGGCATGGCCGGGTGGATGGGATGGTCCGCCGCCTGGTGGCACTGGCGCACGATGGCCAGCCGCACCCCGGCGTCGCGCGCGGCCCCGCAGAGCACCTTGCGCAGATCGTCGCGCCCCACGTGCTGCGAGCACGAGCAGGCCACGAGGAACCCGCCGTCCTCCACCAGCTCCAGCGCCAGCCGGTTGGCCGTGCGGTAGGCGGCCAGGCCCTTCTCCAAATCCTTGCGGCGCTTGACGAAGGCCGGAGGGTCCACGCTCACCAGCCCGAAGCGCCGGCCCTGGGCCCGCAGGTCCTTCAGCCCGGCCAGGGCGTCGGCCTCCAGGGTGCGCACCCTGTCCGCCACGCCGGAAAGCTCCGCGCTTTTGGCAGCGTAGGAGAGCGCCAGGGCCGAGGCGTCCAGGCACACAGCCTCGGTCGCTCCGGCGCGGGCGCAGGCGATGCCCAGCCCCCCGGCGTAGGAAAACACATCCAGCACCGCGCGCCCGCGCGACAAAGAAGCCGCCAGGGCGCGCGTCTCGCGCATGTCGTAGAACCAGCCGGTCTTCTGCCCTCCGGCAAGGGGGAACGTGAAGCGGCAGCCGTTCTCCTCGATGACGGCCTCGTCGGGCGCCTCGCCTGCGGCCAGCTCCACCACGCGGGGCAGGCCCTCCAACTCGCGGCCGGGCAGATCGTTCTTCATGAGGATGCCGCGCGGGGCCACAAGCTCCGTCAGCGCCGCCACGATGTCCGTGCGCAGGCGCTCCATGCCCGCAGTGCCTATTTGCACGGCCAGCACGTCGCCGAAGCGGTCCACCACCAATCCGGGCAGCATGTCCGCCTCGCCGAACACCAGGCGGTAGTACGGGGCGTCGAACAGGGCCGCGCGCAGGGCCAGGGCCGCGCCAAGGCGCGCGCGCAACAGCTCCGCGTCCAGGGGCCGGGTGGCGTCCTGGCAGTACACGCGCCCCGCAATGAGCGCGGCCGGGTTCACGTAGGCCGAGCCCAGGGGACGGCCCTGGGACGATTCCACGCGCGCGCACTCGCCGGGCGCAAACCCCGTGAGCGGCGTCTTGGCCACGTCCACCTCGTTGCTGAAGATCCACAAGTGCCCGGCCAGCAGGCGGCGGTCCTCGCCTTTGCGCAGGGTCAGGGTGCGCAGGGAGGTGGGGGTCGGCGCGCTCATGCGGGGTGCGCCGCGCGCAGGGTCAGCAGGCGCTGCCCGTAGGCCGCCTGGCCGAGGGAGATGCAGCCGTCGTTGGGCGGCAGGATTTTGTGCGTCAAGACGGTAAATCCTCGCGCGGCAAGCTCCGCAGGCAGCTCTTGGGCGAAGGTGAGATTCTGCATCACCCCGCCGGACAGAGCCACATGCCCGATGCCGTGTTTTTTGGCCATGCGTTGGGCCATGTCGGCCAGGCCCACAATGAGGCTGGCGTGGAAGCGCCGCGCGATCACCGGCGTGGGCACGCCCGCGCCGATGTCGCGCAACAGCGCGCGGAACAGGCTGTAAGTGTCCAGCTCACGCGGAGTCTTGTCCGCGTCCAGACGCTCGCCGCCGGTGTTTTGGGTCAGCGGGCAGGGGTACACGGCGGCCTCGCGCAGGGGAATGCCCAGGTCCTGGGCGCGCTCCAGCATGATGGCCGCCTGGCCCTCGTAGGTCATGCGCTGGCACAGGCCCAGCATGGCCGAGGCGGCGTCGAAAAGCCGCCCGCAGCTGGAGGTGAGCGGACAATTGAGGCTCTTGCGCAGAATCTGCGGCAAGAAGCGGCTGGCCTGCTCGTATTCCGGCAACCAGGGCCATTCCGGGCTGCCGTTCTGGCCGCTGGACTCGATGTCCAGCTCCCAGAGCATGGCCTGGGCCAAGCGCCAGGGCTCGTGCACCGCAGCCTCGCCGCCGGGCAGGCTGAACTCGGCAAAGTGCGCCAAACGCTCGTGGTGCAGGGTCAGGCTGTCCACCAGCAGGCATTCCCCGCCCCAGATGGACCAGCTGACGGCAGAGCCCAGATTGGGCTGGCTGGTGCCGAAGCCCGTGCCGTCCAGGGCCAGGCACAGGGCCGGGCCCTGGTGCTTGTTTTCCGCCAGCACGGCGTGGGCGTGGGCGAAATGATGCTGCAGGCAGGCGGTAGCCACACCGGTCTTGCGGGCCATTTCCTGGGCCACGCTGGTGGTGAGGTAGTTGGGGTGCTGGTCGCGCACCACCATCTCGGGGTCTGTTTGCAGAATGTCCTGAAAATGCTCGGCGATCTCGTGGTGGAACCCCAGGGTCTCGATGTTCTCCATGTCGCCCAGGTGCTGGCTCACAAAGGCCTGGTCGCCCTTGGTGAGGCACAGGGTGCACTTGAGTTCCGGCCCCAGGCCCATGACGCTCGGCCCGCTTTGGGCCAGGAACACGGGCTGCGGAGTAAAACCGCGCGCGCGGCGCAGGTATTGCGTTTCGCCCGTGGCGGGCAGCACGCGCACCACGGAGTCATCGGTGCGGATCAATATGTCGCGGTTGTGGAACAAAAAGATGTCCGCCACCTCCACAAGCCGGGACAGGGCCTCGCGGTTGCCCAGACAGATGGGCTCGTCGCTGACGTTGCCGGAGGTCATGACCAGGGCCGCGGGCATGTTCTGGCGCTCCTGGGCCAGCAGGCGGCCATAGCGCTGAAAAAGCACGTGGTGCAGCGGGGTGTAGGGCAGCATCACGCCCACATGGTCCACGTCCGGGGCCACGGCCTGGGCCAGGGGCGCGCCGCGCACCTTGGCGCAGAGCACGATGGGCCGCACGGAGCCGGAAAGCCAGTCTTCCTCGGCCCGGGTGGTGCGGGCCAGCTGCCGGGCGGTGTCCAGGTTGGGCACCATGACGGCCAAGGGCTTGTGTGGACGGCGCTTGCGGCGGCGCAGCTCGCGCACGGCCTCCTGGTTGGTGGCGTCGCACACCAGATGGAAGCCGCCCAGGCCCTTCACCGCCGCGATGCCGCCCTGCATAAGGATGGCCGCCAGCTTGCGCATTGCCTCGTCGCGCCGGGCCACCACCGTGCCGGAGCGGTCGGAGAGCCAGACCTTGGGCCCGCACACCGGGCAGGCGTTGGGCTGGGCGTGGAAGCGCCGGTCGCGCGGGTTCTCGTATTCGCGCTGGCAGTCCGGGCACAGGGGGAAGCAGTGCATAGACGTGTTGGGGCGGTCGTAGGGCACGCTGCGGGTAATGGTGTAGCGCGGGCCGCAGTTGGTGCAGTTGATGAACGGATAGAGGAAGCGCCGGTTGGTCTTGTCCAGCAGCTCGGCCAGGCACTCTGGGCAGGTGGCTGTGTCGGGGCTGATGAGCACGTCGTGCCCGCCGCCGCCGGTGCTCTTTTGGATGGCGAAGCCCTGGCAGGCGGGATCGGCCGGGATGTCCTGCATCACCACGCGCAAAATGCGCGCCAGGGGCGGCTGCTCCGATTCCACGCGCCGGGCGAACTGGTCCACGGCCCTCGGCGGACCCTGGACCTCGATGACCACGCCCTCCGGGGCGTTGCGCACGCTGCCGGAGAGCTTCAGGTCCTCGGCCAGGCGAAAGATGAACGGACGGAAGCCAACGCCCTGCACCTGGCCGGTAACCACGAGACGGCGACGGATATCAGCGTTGGCCATGTATGCTCCTTGCCCTCCAGACGTTTTGTGGTGATAGCCAAGGCCGGGACAGGATGCAAGGCCCGCGCGGCCCTATCAGGCCAGATGGTGCAGCAGGCTCTTTAGGCGTCCGTACGCGAAGCGCAAGGGAGCAAAGCTCATGGGAGACAGCTCGCGGGCGACGACGAAGCCCGAGGCATCGAAGGCGGCGGGCGGCTCAAGCACGAAGTCGGCTCTGCCGGGGCGCGCCGCGTCCAATCCGCGCGCGAGCGCGCTGCCCCACAAAGCCACGCTCTGCGGGGTCTGCCCCAGCAGGGTGAACAGCGCCGCGTCCAGGGCCAGGGGCGCGGGCGAGGCCCCGAGCAGGCCCAGAGGATAGCCCTCGCCACGCACCGGCCCGCCCTTGTGCAAGGCCACGATGCCATCGGCCAGCCCCACCACCGGCGGCAGCGCGGCGAGCACGTCGAGCACCATGGACTCCATGGCCCCCGGCGTATCGCCCAAACGCGCGTGGGCCAGGGCCTTGCGGCAGCCGCACACGCAGCCGAAAAGATTCTTGACGCTGGCCGTGACCCGGAACTGGCTGTGGGCCTTGAGCCGCGCCACGCTCACGATGCGCTCCGCGTCCAGGGCGTCGCGTGAAAGGCCGATGCTGCCGCCCAGGGTAAGGGCGAGCGGCACGGGCCGCCCCAGGCTGGTGACGCGCAGGCCCAGGGGACGCAGGGCCTCGACAAGGCCGCAGGCCTGGGCCACGCGGGCGCCGCTGCCAAAAGCCGGGGAATCGGCCACGCGGGGCCTTGCCCCCAGGTCGAGCAAATGCGCGCACACCGCCCGCGTCACCTCCGGGTGGGTGCAGGAAAGCCCGGCGTTGGCGCGCGAGACGAGATTCGGCTTCACCAGCACGCCCTCGCCACGGGCGAAGCGCAGCCCGCAGGCCGCGAAAAGCCGCTCCACAGCGCCCTGCAGGGTCTCGCGGTCATAGGTCTGCTGGCGCAGCAGGGCGACGGGAATGGCGGGTGGGTGCGTCATGATACTGAAAGCGGTAGTCTGAAAAAGACCGGGAAGCAAGGACTTGCAGTGGCCGCACCGCCGGGGCATTATGCGCGGGCCGGAGGCATGATGACACAACAGCACACCATATGGACCGCCCCGCTGGCGCGCCTGGAGCGGGCCAGCGTCACGCGCGCGGGCGCGCACCTGCTGCAGGGCGTCAGCTTTCGGCTGGACGCGGGCGCGCGCTGGGCCGTGCTGGGCAAGAACGGCGCGGGCAAAACCACCTTCCTGCGCCTCTTGCGCGGCGACATCGCCCCCGACGAGGGGGGCGGACGCGTGTACGACCTGCCCGGCCAGGGCGGGCCGCAGCGGACGCCGCTGGGCCTGCGCCAGCGTCTGGCCCTGGTCTCCGGCGACATGCAGGACCAGTACGCCAGAAACGAATGGGCCATCACCGGGCTGGAGGCCGTGCTCACCGGCTTCCACGACACCGCCCTGCTCTACGCCGAGCCCACGGCGCAGCAGCGCGCCCAGGCCCAGGCAACTCTTGATTCCCTGGGGCTTTCGCACCTGGCGGAGGTGCGCGTGGCCCGCATGTCCACGGGCCAGGCACGAACCATCCTGCTTGCCCGCGCCCTGGCCTGCCAGCCGGACGCGCTGCTTCTGGACGAGTGCCTGGAGGGGCTGGACGCCGCGGCCCGCCGCGAAGTTCTGGCCGCGCTGGACCGCGCCGCCAAGGCCGCGCCCGGCCTGGCTTTGCTGTTTTGCACCCACCGCACGGACGAACTGCCCGCCTGCCTGACCCTGGCCCTGGTGCTGGAGGCCGGACGCATCCGGGCCTGCGGAACCCTTGCTGAAATGCTGGCCCATGTGGGCCCGGCAGACCTGATGGATTTTGCGGACCTGACCGACCAGACAGACCCCGCCGCGCCAGAAACGACAGTCCAGGAAGCCGCCGCCCTGGCGCCCATGCCTCTGGACCTTGCGCCCGCAGCCGGCAGGCCGGACTTCCTGGTGCGCGTGCGCAACGCGGATGTGGTGATGGACGGCCAGAACCTGCTGCACAATGTGACCTGGACCATCCGACCCGGCGAGCACTGGGCCGTGCTGGGGCAAAACGGCGCGGGCAAGAGCACGCTGCTGGCGCTGCTGGCGGGCGATTTCTGGCCCTCGGCCCTGGAGGGCGAGCCCGGGCGCGTGGAGTACGGCTTCGCCCCGCCGGGCGAGACCCTGGACGAGACACGCCGCCGCATCGGGCGGGTTTCCGCGGCGCTGGACAGGGACTACAGCTGGGATTTGCGGGTGCAGGAGGCCGTGTGGTCCGGGGCGCTTGGCAGCATAGGCCTGCACGCGGAGGTGGACGAGAAGGCGCGGGCGCGCGCGCAACGGCTGCTGGAATTCTTCGGCCTGGCCGGGCTTGCGGCGCGGCGCATCCGCAGCCTGTCGCGCGGGCAGTTGCGCCGGGTAATGCTGGCCCGGGCGCTGGTGGGCTGCGACTGTTTCGCCCCGGCCCTGCTGCTGCTCGACGAACCCATGGCCGGGCTGGACACGCGGGCGCGCCGGGCCACGCGCACGCTGCTGGAACGTCTGGCCGAGGCCGGGTCGCCCCTGGTCATGGTGACGCACCACCTGCGCGACCTGCCACGGCAGATGAACCGGGTGCTCCACCTGGAGGCCGGGCGGGTGCTTTTTTGCGGGCCACGGACGGAATATGCCCTCTGGCAGGCCGACGCAAAAAAACAGGCGGCCCACACGAAGCGGACCGCCTGAGGGTGTTCTTCTGAAAGAGAGCTAGCTGTTGCGGCTGATGTAGCGGCTCTGCACACGCCGGGTGGGGCGGGCGGCGCGGCCATATCCCGTGTGGCGCTTGTGCTCCTGGTTGATCTGGCGCAGCTGCGTGCCGACGCCCTGCTTCAGGCGGGTGGCCTCGTCGATGATCCGGGCCTGCAGATCCTTGAGCTCCAGAAGCTTGGCCAGCAGGGTGTCCAGGCTTTGCGACGCGGGCTCGGCCAAACGTTCTTCCTTCAGCGCCTCGTCCAGCACCTCGTCGCGTCCAAATGCCAGTTCCTCGGCCTTGTCCACCTCGCCAGCGGCAAGGTGGGCAAGCTCCTGGTGCCCCATCTCTATGGCTTTATCCAGCAATATGAGCGCGGAGTGCATGGCTACGCCTTCCCGGAGGTCCGGACGTCCTCGCGCAGCAGCGCGACGACCTTCTTCCAGCGGTTCACGGCGGGCAAGAACTCGTATTCCAGCAGGTCGGCCAGAAGAATCCAGTCCTCGTTGGTCAGCACCTCGGTCATTTCGGAGAACAGGGCGGAAAGCTGGTCGCTGGCCTCCAGGAACTCCTTGTGGTCCTTCAGGGCAAACTCGCCGCGCAGCACGCTGATCATGCCGATGAAGTCGCGGGTCACGTCCAGCAGGTCCTGATAGGTCTCCAGGGCCTCGGCGTCGTCGGCCTGGCGGAACATCTCGGCCACGCGGCTGGCGCCCTCGCCCATCAGGGTCACCACCTTGTAGAGCTCGCGGGTGATCTCCACCGCGACCTCGGCCACACCGAGGGTGCGGATGTCCACCGTCTGCACGTCACGCAGGTCGATGTCCTCGGCCTGGTGCGGATAGATCTCGGAGAAGGGCTTGTCGTTGATGAAAACGTCCGTCACCACCCGGTCTTCAAGGGCTCCGTCTTCCATGACCTTGATGAAGATCTGGTCCAGGTTCTCGAAGCTGGAAAGCTGCAGATCTTTTTCCTGTCCGTCGATGAGAATCATATGCTGCCCCTCCTTGGGTGGTTCTTTGGCATGGATGAAATTTCTTGGCGGCATCGCCGCTGCTACTTATGCAACTCGTGTGCCATTACCTACGCAACGGTGCATCACGTCCAGCAGCGCGGCAAACCGGCCCGCCAGGGCCAAAATGCCCGGCAACCCCAGGCCCGGCCGCTCGGCCTCGAAAATCCACAGCGAGGCCAGGAGCGACAGGCGCGGTTGCGCTTCCAGACAGCCGCGCACCCGCTGCCAAGTGGCCAAAAACTTCGTCTTCATGGCGGGCATGGGGTTGCACGCCAAAAGCTCACCCTGCCGGCTCAAAAGATTCAACAGGTCCAAGGTCTCGCTCAAGGTGCGCGCCAGGGCCTGGGCAGTCTCAACCGTCAAATCGGCAGGTTCCTGCGTTTGCATCAGGGGCTCGCCGTCAAGATATGGACGATACAGCCGCCGCTGCAAACGGATGAGCCGGGTGCGGTCGCAGGCCTCGTGCCCGGACAGGCTCGCGAGGTCGAGCAGACCGTCCGCGCCGGTCACCGTGCGCCAAACCCGTGCGCCGGCAATGGAATCAACCTGAACGCCTGGCGGCAGGCCCCCGGCCAGCATGTCTTGGGCCAGGGCCAGCACGCCCTGCGGGCCAATGGCCCGGCGGCAGGCCAGGCCGTGCGGGCATGCCGCGCCAAAGGCGCACGGGTGGCAGGGCAGATCGGGCTCCAGGCTTATGCAGCCCGGCAGGCTGGGGCCGGTGTCCCAGGGCTGTGCCGTGCACAGAAAAATCGCCAGGCAGGGCACGTTCAGCCCTGCGGCCAGGTGCATGGTGCCGGTATCGTTGGTGATGAGCAGTGAACAGGCGCACAGCGCGGCCGCCAGTTCGCGCAGGTCCGTTCCGCCCACAAGATCCGCCACGCCAGCCGCAACATCAGCTCCGGCCTGGGCCTTCAAGCGCTCGGCCAGGGGGCGCTCCAACGCCGTGCCCACCAGCACCGGGGCGAATCCCGCCGCCACCAGTCCGCGCGCCACAGCGGCAAAATGCTCCACGGGCCAGCGCCTGCGGTCCTCGCTGGCGCCCAGTTGCAGGGCCACGAAGCCATGCCTTGGCGCTGCGGGCAACAGGCCGGAGAGCCGTTCGCGGGCCGCAAGCCGCTCCCCATCCGTGGGACCGCGCAGGCTGGAATCACCCTGGGGGCCGCACAAGCCGCCGATGCGCTGGAAGAGGTCCACGACGTTGAAAGGGCTGGCCCCGCGCGAGCTGGCGGCGAGTTGCAGGAAGGCCGCCCAGAGACTGGTGTCGGCGTTGAAACCGAACTCGTCCAGGGCGAAGCCCAGGGTCTGCCCGGCGCGGAAATTCATGGCCAACAGGCGCGCGGGCTCGGAGGGCGTCAGATTGATGACGACATCCGGCGCGAACTCGCGCGCGACGCTGTCGAGCACGGCGTGGTGCTCGACCAGGGCCAACTTCCAGTTGGCGTTGAGCCGAGCCAAAAGCCGCCCGCCCGGCAGAGGAAACAGGGCCGAGAGCCCCTGCATCAGCGCCGCCGCCGGGGCGAAATTGTCCAGGCAGACCAGGCCCACGCGGTGGCCCTGGGCGGCAAGGCCCGCAACGGCGGGCTGGGACTGGAGCAGATCGCCCAGGCGGGTAAGGTTCAGGACCAGGACATTCATGCGTGGCTCCGGCAGTTTTTTCTTTGCCCAATGGAAGCAAGAACCCTGCCGAGAGCTGTTTTGGGCCTGGTCTTGGGTGCGGTTTTGCCGTTCACCGGGCAAGCTGTCCGGCGCAAACCACTTGCCTGCGGCGAGCGGCGCAAAAACGCGGGTGAGTGTTCAACCGGCTCAAATGCGTGCTCACCGCCGCAATCCTGCCGTTTGACGAAAGAAGCTGTCTGGCCTGGAAAAACCGCTTTACAGCTGTTCCTGAAGACGGCGCGCCGGCACCCGGACGGTTCGGAACACAAGGCCGCCATAACGAGATACAGGAGGAGGCATCATGAAAAAAGACGCGCAGGCAATCATCAGTTCGCCCGAGTTCAAGGCCCTGGTTGCCAGAAAGGGCCAGGTTTCGGCGATTCTGACGGTGATCATGCTGGGGGCGTATTTCGGCTTCATCCTGGTCCTGGCCTTCAACAAGGGCCTGCTCTCCACCATGCTGACCGACGGGCTGAGCGTGGGCATCCCCGTCGGCCTGTTCGTCATTCTGCTGGCCTGGGGGCTCACCGGCGTCTACGTGTTCTGGGCCAACGACAAGTATGACAGCGCAGTGAACGAGATCCGCCAGGGACTCAAAAGGAGCGAATAATGGACCAGTTCACCACCACAATCGGGCAGCCCAACCTCACGAGCATCCTGTTCTTCTTCGTGTTCATCTCCGTAACGCTGGGCATTACCTACTTTGCGGCCAAGCGCACCAAGACCACGGCGCAGTTCTACACCGCGGGCGGTGGCATCTCCGGCTTTCAGAACGGCCTGGCCCTGGCGGGCGACTACATGAGCGCGGCCTCGTTCCTCGGCATCGCCGGGCTCGTGTCGCTCAAGGGCTACGACGGCCTCATCTACTCCATCGGCTTCCTGGTGGGCTGGCCGCTCATCATGTTCCTCATCGCCGAGCCCTTGCGCAACCTCGGCAAATACACCTTCGCCGACGTGGTGGCCTACCGCCTGTCGCAAAAACCCATCCGCATCGCCGCCAGCGTCGGCTCGCTCATGACCGTGTGCTTTTATTTGATCGCGCAGATGGTGGGCTCCGGCTCGCTCATCAAGATGATGTTCGGCCTGCCCTACGAGGTGGCCATCGTGTTCGTGGGCGGCGTGATGATCGCCTACGTGCTCTTCGGCGGCATGCTCGCCACCACCTGGGTGCAAATCATCAAGGCCGTGCTGCTTTTGGGCGGGGCCACGGTGCTCGTCATCATGGTGCTGATGAAGTTCGACATGAACCCGGTGAATCTCTTCGCCGCGGCCCAGGCCAAATACGGCAACCAGGTGCTGGCCCCCGGCGGGCTCGTGTCCAACCCCTGGGACGCCATGTCCCTGGGCCTGGCCCTCATGTTCGGCACGGCCGGCTTGCCGCACATCCTCATGCGCTTCTACACCGTGCCCGACGCCAAGGCCGCCCGGAAGAGCGTGTTCGTGGCCACCGGCTTCATCGCCTTCTTCTACATCCTGACCTTCATCATCGGGTTCGGGGCCATGGTTCTCGTGGGCCAGGACGTCATCACCGGCATCGACAAGGGCGGCAACATGGCGGCCCTGCTTTTGGCCGAGGTGACCGGCGGCACCATGTTCCTCGGGTTCATCGCCGCCGTGGCCTTCGCCACCATCCTCGCCGTGGTGGCGGGCCTCACCCTCGCCGGGGCCACCACCTTGTCCCACGACCTCTATGTGAACGTGTTCCGCAGCGGCAGGGCCAACGAGCAGGAGGAAGTGCGCGTGGCCAAGATCGCCACCCTCGGTCTGGGCGTGCTGGCCGTGGCCTTGGGGCTGGCCTTCAAGGGCCAGAACGTGGCCTTCATGGTGGGCCTGGCCTTCGCCATCGCCGCCAGCGCCAACTTCCCGGCCCTGCTTTTGTCCATCACCTGGCGGCGCTTCAGCACCTTCGGCGCCGTGTGCTCCATCGTCACGGGCACAAGCCTGGCCGTGGTGCTCATCATCTTCAGCCCCACCGTGTGGGTGGACATCCTGAAGAATCCGGCGGCCATCTTCCCGCTCAAGAACCCGGCGCTCATCTCCATCGCCGGAGCCTTCCTGGCCGGGTACATCGGCTCCGTCCTCAAGGCTGACACCGAGGCCGAAGCGCGCTATGCCGGGCAGAAGGTGCGCAACTACCTTGGCATAAACGTGGACTAGCGCAGCGAGCGTGACCACACTCCCCCGCCCTGGCACCATCGCGCCGGGGCGGGGGTTCCTTGCCCGCGCAAGCGCAAAGGAGCCTCCATGCCCGACACGCCCGAAAGCCAGCTCCTGCCCGATCCGTTCTTCCGCCTCAAGGCGGGCGACATTCCCTGCGCCGCGCCGGTGTTCGTAGACCCGCTGGCCACGGTGGCCCAGGTGGCGCGGGCCATCGCCCAGGCCGGGGCCACGGCGGCCCTGGTGCGGCAGGGCGATGCGGTGCTGGGCATCATTACCGAGCGCGACGTGCTGGTGCGCGTGGTGGCGGCGGGGCGCAACGCCGAGACGCTTCCCGTAAGCGAGGTCATGACCAGCGGACTGCTCACCGTGCGCCAGGACGACCTGCTCATTGAGGTCTTTTCCATGATGGTGCGCCACGCCGTGCGCCGGCTGGTGCTGCTGGGGGAATCGGGCGCGCCGGCGGGTTTGCTGGGCGAGGGCGACATGTTGGCCGCGCGCGGGGAAAGCCCCTTGGCCCTGGCCGGAGAGATCGCCGCCGCCCGGGACGAACCGGCCCTGGAACGCGCCTTCATCCGCCTGGCCCGGCTGGCCGCGCGCTCCGTGGCCGAGGGCATCGGCTCCGAGGCCGTGGGCAGGCTCATCAGCGAGATGCACGACCGCATCATGACCAAGGCCTGGGGCCTGGCCCTGGCCGTGACGCAGGGCGAGCTCGGCCCCGCGCCCGCGCCACACTGCATCGTGCTGCTGGGCAGCCAGGCCCGGCGCGAACAGTATCTGGCCACGGACCAAGACTTGGCGCTGGTGCACCAGGGCCAGGGACCGTCTGCGGAAGCCTGGTTCGCGCGCCTGGGCGAGCTGCTCACCATCCTGCTGCTGGACCTGGGCTTTCCGCCCTGCCCCCGGCGCATCATGCTGGACAACCCGGTCTGGCGGCGCAGCCTGGACGGCTGGCTGGACCTGGCCGACGCGATCGCCGACCGGCCCGATGCCGAGGGCGTGGTCACGGCCTCGCTGCTGGCCGATTTGCGGCCCCTGGCCCCGCCGCAGGCCCCAGGCGCGGAGGGCGACCTGGGCCAGCGCCTGCGCCAGGCCGTGGACAGCCGCCTGTCCGGCAGCGCCATCCTGCTCAAGTTCATGGCCAGGGAGGCTGTGCGCTTCAGCCCGCCCCTGGGACTGTTCCGGTCCTTCACCCTCAAGAAGGACGAGGCCGGGCGCGGCAGCGTGGATTTGAAGCGCGGCGGCGTGTTTCCCATCACCCAGGGAGCCAAGGTGCTGGCCCTGGAGCACAGGCTGCCGGAAACGGGCACCCTGGACCGGCTGCGGGCCTTGCGGCGGCTGGGGGCGCTTTCCGCCCCCCTGGCCGAGGGCCTGTGCGAGGCCTGCGCCTTTCTCCAAACCCTGCGCATGCGCGAACAGGCCGAGTCGCTGCGCCAGGGCCGCACACCGGAGAACACCATCCGCCCCGGCGAACTGGGCCAGATGGAGCGCGAGCGCTTGCGCGGCGCCTTCAAACTGGTGGCGGAGTTCCAGGATCTGCTCTTTGAAAAGTACGCCCTGCGCCTGCTGGGATAGCGAGAGCCCCCGCGGGCCTTGCCATTTCGGCGCGCATTGCCTACCTGTAGGGCATGGACCTGCGCGAAGGCCTCCCCATCCTCTTTTGCTCCACCCCCAAGGCCAAAGTCATGGCCTATCTGCTCACGCTCGTCCTCGGCACCGTGTTCGCCGGGGGTTTGCAGGGGTTCGTGTTCCTGCTCGTCCCCCTGGGGCTCGATGTCTACGGGGCCTTTCTGGTGAAGGACAACCACAAGGCCTTCCAGGAGGACGTGCTGGAAAACCTGGAAAAGGAATGCCTGCGCGCCTGCGGCATCGAAAAGTCCGCGCCGCACTACCCCTTCTTCGAAATCACCGGGGCCATCGGCCACTGGATGCTTAAGGACCTCAAGGCCGAGGCGCGCTATACCATGATGGCCCCCAAGGAGGACTGCGTGGTCATAGCCAACCGCACAGGCGGCATCTTCCCCTTGAAGAGCTATTTCCCGGTGGTTTACCGCACCGAGGACGCGGGCACCCGCGACGTGTACTACAGCGACATCAGCGCCGTGGAGCTTGCGGACAAGGTGCTCACCATGACCACCGCGGCGGGCGAGAGCGTGTCGTACACCGGGCAGGGCGACAAGGCCGCCCAGGCGGCCGAGCACATCAGAATCCGCGTGCGCGAATTCAAATCGCGCCGCCCGGCCATGGAAACCGATTGAGCTCTCCCCGCCACGCCACAGCCTCCTTGCAGCCCTCCGCTTTTGCTGATAATACGTAATTTTTCAACACGAGCAGTTCCGAGGTACCACCCGTGGACACTCCACCGTCGCATCCGCGCTTGCGCCTGAGAGGCCTGGGAGTGCTGGGGCTGATGCGCCTGTACAGCGTGCTGCTCTTGCTGCTGCCCATCCTGCCGCTCTCGCTCTACTGGGTCGCCACACGGCTGAACACGCTGTCCATCGGCCTGGAATGGCTGATGTTCTTCTGTATCGGCCTGGTGGTACTGTTCTCCGCCCTGTTGGGGCACGCCATCGCGCGCACCATTCTCGACCCCTTGAAGCTGCTGGTGCAAGGGGCGCAGAAGGTGCAGGACGGCGACTACGGGCATGTCATCGACCTTTCCGGCACGCCGGGCGCACCCACGGAGTTCAAGCAGCTGGTGCGCGCCTTCAACCGCATGTCGGCCACGGTGCACGGGCATGTGGAGACCATCCAGGTCACCTCGCGCACGGACCAGCTTACGGGCATGAGCAACCGCAGACACCTCATGGCCGAGGGCTACCGCATCATCAACGTCTCGCTGCGCGCGGGCAAGCCGTGCTCCTGCCTGATGGTCGACATCGACCACTTCAAGAACGTGAACGACACCTACGGCCACCCCGTTGGCGACAAGTTCCTCATGCACATCGCCGGGTGCATCGCCTCGGCCGTGCGCGAGTCGGACATGGCCGCGCGCTACGGGGGCGAGGAATTCGTCGTGCTGGCGCCCAACGCCTCCCTCGACGAGGCCAGAACCCTGGCGGAACGCATCCGCGAAACCGTTTTCACCACGCCGCTGAACCTCGGCTCCATCCGCCTGAACAACACCGTGAGCATCGGTGTGGCCGAGTACGACCCGGAGCCGGAGTTCGGCTCCAACATCCTCGAGGACATGATCGAAAAGGCCGACAAGGCCCTGTACCGGGCCAAGCAGTGCGGCCGCAACCGCGTGGAGTCCTGGCCCCTTTCCGAAGGGCCGGCCAACTGTCCCTGATTCCCGCCGCCGCGCCCTTGTGCCCCAAAGCCAGATGTCCTAGAGTCCCCGCCCAAGCGGAACACCGCCCTTTTTTATCTGGATTGGCCCTTCCGGGCATGCCCTGATTCGAACCGTTGGAGCCCCCATGCGCTATGAACTCCGCCTCATGGACACCCTTTCCGGCGTTGGCTGCTTTGCCGCGCACCCCGGCCCGAACCTGAGCTTTTCCGAAATGCTGGCGCACCTGCACAAGCACCCGCTGGACGACTTCATGCACCAGCATCTGCTTTTCAAGCTGGGTGAGCACCGTACCAAGAAGGTGGAAAAGCTCATGGAGGAGGTCCAACAGGACGGGCGCGCCAGCGACCCGGTTCTGGCGGCGCTCCTGTTCGAGGCCTGCCTGGGCCACGAGCGCTTTGCCCACCTGCTGCCGCGCCTTGCAGGGCTCGATGCGGCGGAACTGGCGCGCCACACCCCGGCGCTGCACATCCGCTCGTACCTCTTGGCCGACCAGCCGCTGCACAACGCCTGGACCGTGCGCATGCAGCGCAACATCGTGGACCACGAGCCCCTGCCCGCGCCGGACCAGATGGGCCTGGAGCCGCCCTACGCCAAGAATCAACTGCCCCTGGCCCCGGCGGTGGAGGCCGCCGCTGTGCGCCAGCGCCTGGCCGCAACGCTGCCGCCCGCCAAGCCCCGCCGCCCGGCCCCGGAAACCAGCGCCAACGCCCTGGCCAAGCTCACGGAAAAGAATGTGTTCCTCGGGGCGGAGATGGCCCACAAGGCCTCGCTTTCCCCGGTCGCCCTGCTGCGCCACTGGCTCACGGAGGTGAGCGTCAAAAGCGGCACGATGAACTACACCCTGTCCGGGCTGCAAACCAGCTACGGGCGCGGCCTGGACATGGAGTCCGCCCGCGCATCGTACAGCATGGAGGTGGCCGAGCGCGTGTCGTCGTACGCCAGCGTGGGCACGCGCGGCGTCATGGGCCTGGCCTACGATTGCCCGGTCACCCAAGGCTCCTACGAGGAGGTTTCCGCCCGGCAGCAGGCCCTGGACCTCTCCCGCGTGCGGCTGGAAGCGCCCTACGCAGGGCAGCGAATGTCCTGGATGCCCGGCCAGGAACGCTTCGAGGGCGGCCTGCGCCCCTGCCTGGTTCCTGTGCAGTTCGTGTATCTCTTCGCCAACATGGACGAGCAGAGCCTGTTCAGCGCCCTGGGCTCCACGGGCCTGGCCTCTGGAAACGACATGTTCGAAGCCAAGGTGCACGCCCTCTGCGAGGTCATTGAGCGCGATGCCGAGGCCGTGACGCCCTTTGACCTCTCGCGCTGCTTCCGCTTGGCCGCGCGCGACGAACGCGTGGCCAAGCTGCTGCGCGACTACGAGGACTGCAACATGCACGTGTGGTTCATGGACTGCACGCCGGAGTTCGGGGTGCCGTGCTACAAGGCCGTGGTCACGGGCAGACTGGGCGATGTGAACAAGGGCATGGGCGCCAGCCTGTGCGGCCCGCGCGCGGCCATCTCGGCCATGACGGAAATCCCTTACCCTTTTCCCGGCCCGGCCACGCAGAATGCGCCGCAAGGTTTGCCCGTGCGCTGGCTTGAGGACTTGCCGGACCACTCCACGAGCAGCGCGGAGGGCGACCTGATGGTGCTTGAGGAAACCCTCATGGCCAACGGCTACCCGCCCGCCTACGCGGACCTGACGCGCAAGGACCTGGGCATTGCCGCGGTGCGGGCCCTTGTGCCGGGGCTGGAGTGGGTGTCGGACTTCGACCGCTTCTCGCGGCTGCCGGCCCGGCTGTATGCGAACTACCTGCGGCAATTCGGCGCGCTCTAACGCGATTCGCGACGCAAGCGCGTTGACGCTGGCCCGCCCCAGCATGTAGGACTGTGCCCGGTTGCCCGGGTGGCGAAACTGGTAGACGCAAGGGACTTAAAATCCCTCAATCTTCGGATTATGCGGGTTCGACCCCCGCCCTGGGCACCAAGGAAACACGAGGCCCCGCTGGTGAATATAAGAATTCGCGGCGGGGCTTTTTCTTTTGCTGGCGGCAATTTTGCGCCTTTCAGACCGCCGCCCCCCACGGGCGCCGCAGTGCGCAGGCGCCATGAGACCACGCCGCCTGGGCGAAAGGGGACTAGTCCCCCGACCTTATGGATATGCGGTTATCAACGGACTTCACGCCGGGCGTTCCGCGGGCGATGTCCACAGCCCGCTTCGCCTGATCGAATTCGCGGGTGAACCCGCCGAGGATCACCACGCCATCAAAGGTTTTGACGTCGATTTGGACGTTGTTCAGCGGGAATTCCTTGGCAAGCGCCGCATTGACGGCAGCAGTGATTGCGGTGTCACCGCTCCGCGCGGGTGGACGAGTCCGGGCGAGAAAAATCACCACCACAACCACAGCGCCAAAGAGAACAAAAACCGTTTGCGCGTCCACGCCTGCCCCTCCATATGCTTTTGCCCGCATGCGTCCGCTTTCTGGCTGCCGCCAAGGCGGAGCCGAAAAAGCCATAGCCCTTCGGGATATGCGGGCCCTGGCCCTGCCCTGGGCGCCAAGAAACATCAAGACTTCGCAGGCGACGGTTCACTGTCGCGGCGGAGACTTGCCCTTTGCGGAACGACGCACGCGCGCCCTCGCGAACTTGAAAACCTCGAACCAACCGACGCTCATCACACCCGCCAAGATGCACAGGGCGAGATCTTGAGGCCGCAGCGTGCCCAGATGGAAGATATTCCGCAGCACAGGCACGTTGAGCACCAGCCCCAGCATGGTTCCGGCGCCGCCCACCACCCACCAGAGCACGGCGTTGGGCTCCCGGAACATGGCGAACACGGAGCGGACCCAGGAGCGGTTGGTCAGGATCAGTCCGAGGTTGCCCGCCACCAGCGTGGCGAAGACAAAAGCGCGCCGTGAGCCGTCCTGCGATTGCCCAAGAACCCCAGCGGTCCAGAACATGAGCAGCAGCGAAGCCAGGACGGCTCCGCCCTGCAACACGCTGATGGCCAGCATGCGGCCATTGAACAGTGGCTCCCCCGGCCTGCGCGGGGGACGCTGCATGATGTCCGGTTCGGAGCCCTCGGCCTCGAAGATCAGCGAACAGGCCGGGTCGATGATGAGTTCCAGAAAGACGATGTGCACGGGCAGAAGCAAAAGCGGCCAGTCGGTGGAAAAAACCGGGAGCATGGACAGCCCGGCGATGGGCACATGGACGGCCAGGGTGTAGCCCACGGCCTTGCGTATGTTGTCGTAGACGCGGCGGCCCAGGCGGATGACCTGCACGAGAGAGGAGAAGTCGTCATCGAGCAGGATCAGGTCCGAGGCTTCGCGGGCCACGTCCGTGCCGCGTCCGCCCATGGCTATGCCGATGTGCGCGGCCTTGAGCGCGGGCGCGTCGTTCACGCCGTCGCCGGTCATGGCCACTATCTCGCCATTGGCCTTGAGGGCGTTCACCAGACGCAGCTTCTGCTGGGGAACCACGCGGGCGAAAATGTCAATGTCCGGGATGCGCCGCCGCAGTTCCTCATCGCTCATGGCGTCCAGCTCCGGGCCGGTGATGACGCCCTCCGGCGCGCGCAAACCGATTTGCCGGGCGATGCTGCTGGCCGTCTCCGGGTGGTCGCCGGTGACCATCAACACCCGGATGCCCGCGGTATAACTTTCCTGGATCGTGGCGGGAACCGTGGGCCGCACAGGGTCTTCCAGGCCTATGAGCCCAAGGAACTCAAAGGCGAAACCGCGCTGCTCCGAAGGCAGCTCGCCCTCAAACCAGCTTGCCCGGGCGACCCCCAGGACGCGCAGGCCCTTTTCTCCCATGCGGGCCACCTGCGCCGCCAGTGCAGCACCCTGCGCGGTTTCCATGCGGCAGAGCACGGCGATGGCCTCCGGAGCGCCCTTGGCGGCCACCACGAAGTGCTGCATCTCCGGCGTGCGCCAGACATGCGACAGCGCCAGCAGCTCTGGCGAAAGGGGATAGTCCCGCACCAGCCGCCACTTGTCGTGCCAGCGCCCGGATTGGTCCAGATGGGCCTCGCCCAATTGGAGCAGGGCCCGCTCCATGGGGTCGAAGACCTCCTTCTTGCTCGCCAACACGCCGTATTCCAAAAGCTGGTGAAAGACCTCGGGCAGGGGCGCACCGCCGAGAGTTGCGGCGTCAAAGGTCTGGCCGCCCGTGTGCAGAAGGCGCACGGTCATTTGGTTGAGCGTCAGGGTGCCGGTCTTGTCCGTGCACAGCACCGTCGCCGAGCCCAGCGTTTCGATGGCGGGCATGCGCCGGGTGAGCACGCGGCTGCGTGAGATGCGCCAAGCGCCCAGGGCCAGAAAGATGGTCAGGATCACTGGAAATTCTTCCGGCAGCACGGCCATGGCCATGGCGATGCCCGCGAGCACGGCCTGCTCCCAGCTTTGGGGCGTGTTCCCGCGAGAGAATCCATACGCCACGATGACCAGGGCGCACAGCACCAGGCCGATGCCCGCGAGCAGCGTGACCATGCGGCCCGTCTCGGCCTGAAGCGGGGTCACCTCCGATTCGATGGACTGGAGCGCCTTGCCGATGCGGCCCAGTTCGGTGTGCACGCCCGTGGCCATGACCTCGGCCAGGGCCTGCCCCTTGGTGATGAGCGAACCCGAGAACACGTCGGGCGTGTCATCGCCGCCGGGCTTGCCGTTCTTCCGGGCCGCAAGGGAGCTGGCCTTGCGCACAGGCACCGATTCTCCCGTGAGCAGGGACTCGTCGGCAGAAAGATTGAGCGTGTCGCGCAAGATGGCATCGGCTGGCACGCGGTCGCCCTCGGAGAGCAAGATCAGGTCTCCCCGCACCACCTCGCGCCCGGCGATGCGCCGTTGCCGGCCGTCGCGCAGCACCAGGGCGCGGGGGCTGGAGAGGTCGCGCAGGGCCTCCAGGGCGCGCTCGGTGCGCCGTTCTTGAACGATGGTGATGCTCATGACGATGAAGACAAACCCCAGAAGCATGAGCGCATCCGAGGGCTCGCCCATGAGCAGGTAGAGGCTGCCGCAGGCCACCAGCAGCAGAAACATGGGCTCGCGCATGACCTCCAGGACGATGGCGAACACCCCCCGGCCGCTGGTGCGGGGAACCTCGTTATACCCCTCGGTCCGCAGACGGCGGGCAGCCTCGGCTTCGCTCAAACCGGAGAATTGCTCCGGGACGTGCTGGGGGGGTGCCAAGGGCTGGTCCGTCATGCGCGAGCCGCCTATTTCTCATCCCGGTGGCTAGAGAGCGCGGCCAGGCACTCGGGACACACGTCGCCCCCGTAGCGGAGCGTCTTTCCCCACATGGCCTCGCCACTCAGGCACATGTATCCCTCAACCCCGACGGTCTGCGCCGTGGCAACCGCCTGGCAAAGGCACTTGGGCAGGCAGATGCAGCCTTTTCCCGCACCGGGCTTGGCCTCAAAGATATGCGACCTGCCCCCCGGAGTATTTTCCTTGGGCATCCGCAGCGTGTAGATCGTCATGCGCCCTCTCTTCTTTGTGGTGAAGCGCCATTCCGCCGCATGGAAGGCAGCCAAGCACAGGCATAGGGATTCTGCGCGCAGGCGTCCAGCCCTTCCGTCTCTGGGGCCGGCCTGAAAACATCATTCCTGGACTTCTGCGCACGCCGCTGGTAAGCGGTGCGCATGAAAACAATCACTGGATCATTGGTGCCCGGCAAAAAAGGCATGCTCCGTCCGATTTTTACGTGTAGCTGCAAACACGTGATGGAAGACTATACCCTGTCTCCTGTCGTTTCCGTGGAATGCCCCAAGTGCCACTCCACGCAAACGTTCCACATCGTCGAGTTCGCCCCCAAAATGTGGCGCATCAAGGCGGTCCGCTAGCCTCACGCCCCGCCTTCAGCCAGCGCGGCAACCCTGCCCGGCTTTCACGAGCATGGGGCCAGCCTTCACCAGGCCGGTCTTGTGGTCTTTTTTGGCGTCCCCGGAGCACGTATCATGCGGACACGAAAAAGCCCCCTTTCGGGGGCCATTTCAACACCATCGGAAACGCAGTGAACGTGCAAGTGCCTGGCACGAGGCAACGTGCTACAGTTTAACGTCAACCCAGCGCTTCTCCCTGGATGAAGTCGCCATGGCCTCAAGCACCACAAGCCCCTCTAAGGCATGGCGAGCAGAGTAGACATACTCCGAACCAGAGAAAACGCCATCTTTTGCATAGGATTCCAGGGCATCAGCGATATCACAATAGAGATTTGCAAAAGCTTCCATAAATCCTGCAGGATGCCCAGACTTGAATCTGTTGTATCGCAAGTGCTGTGATGTCATGGCATCAACATTTGCACGATCCCTAATGATCTTATGTCCCATGTTGTCATTGAATGTGAGGTGCTCTGGATCCATTTGATACCACTCGGCAGAGGCTTTTTCGCCATAAAGCCGAACACGCAGCCCATTACGATGCCCTAATGCGGACTTTGTGAACCAAATGTTGCAATCAAGCTCACCTGTATATCTCGCAATGCACATCGCATTATCCACGACCTGATGAAAACAGCCTCTGCTGGTATGCAAAGCGACAAGTTCTATCGGCTTTTCACCAGTGAGAAAGTCCACAATGTGGTGAACATGGACCCCAAGATCAAGAGCCAAAGTCGGAACGCACAAGTCACTTAAACGCCATTGCTGCGGAACATAGGGTTGCCCATCGCGATGACGACGCGCATAGCCTTCCTGTGGCATCTCAATGTGGCACTGGGTCAGCCTGCCAAGATCCCCCTGGCGAACCATTTCCCGAAGTTCTCGCAGCATAGGATAGCCAGAATAATTATATGTGACAGCGACGAAGCCATTCACATCCTCTTGTGCTGTGGCAATCATCAAAGCATCATTGCTTGAGCCAACGAGTGCCTTTTCACAAATGACCGGAAAGCCACTCCGTAAAAGCTGCAAAACAATTTCAAGATGATTTGGAGTAGGTGTCAAAACCACTACAGCATCAATCTTACCTTTTTCACCAAACAAAAAAGAGTCAAAATCACTGTAAAGCCGATCGCTAGGAATATTCCAAATGTTCGCAGTGTTAACATTAACATCAAGATGTCTGCTAAAAAAACCAGATTCGACCTTGAAAAGGCCATCCATTTGGGATGCGACAAAATGTGTTGTTCCAACGGCAGAGTTGATACCACCACCAACAAATCCAAGTCGGAAGCATTTATTTATCATCGTCAACGCCTCTTCCTGTTGTTGTTTCAATTATATAATGAGGGCGTTGCTTTACTTCATCAAAAATCTTACCCACGTAGAGCCCAACAACACCAATACATCCAACGATAAGACCAGCAACAAAGAAAATGGAAATAATGAGGCTTGTCCATCCGGCGACAGTGGTGCCATGAAGAATGTACCTCGCAACAAACCATATAATTCCAAATACGGACAAAAGAGACATTGAAAGTCCAAATTTGACTGTCAAGACAAGGAGCTTGTTAGAATGTGCGATGATACTGTCAATGGCAAGGCCGACCATACGCATAAAAGAATAGCTCGATTTTCCGCGCGTTCGGCGGGAGTGTTCCACGTCAATCTCAATTCGACGAAAGCCAACCCAAAGAGCAAGAAGGCCAAAAGACCGACTTTGCTCCTTGCATGCCAGAATGCTATCAATGACCATCCGATGATAGATTCCAAAGTTTGTCAAATTCCTGTTGAATTTTATATCAGAAAGGTTGTTGAAAACGATGTAAAAGAAACGTGACAACACCTTCTTTACAACGGAATCTTGACGAACCTTACGTTTTCCAACAACAACCTTGTAGCCTGCTTGTGCCGTAGCATACAGGCGAGCAATTTCTTCAGGCATGTCTTGCAGATCACAGTCCATGACAACAACCCACTTCCCGTGACTCTGTAGCAGGCCTGCAGTAATCGCTTGATGCTGTCCAAAATTCCGTGACAAGCTGATGCCTTTGACGCGTGAATCAGAGGCTGCGAGTTGGCTGATTACGTCCCAAGACTCGTCTGGGCTCGCATCATTGACTAATACAATTTCAAAATCCACCGAAAGAGAAGACAACACAGAGGCAAGCCGATTGTACAGCTCGAACAGGCAGTCGCAGCATTTGTAAACTGGCACAACAACAGATATTTCTGGGGAATTTAATTGCATGAGCCTTCCTTACAATGCCCAAAATAAAAACATATCACGACATCGATGCTGCACAGTAGATCAGCAGAGTTGCTAAAGCGTCAACGCAGTCACTCGAACCCACACCTATCGGTGCAACGGTTGCGACACAGTAGAAAGACCGCCACCATGGCGCAACAATTGAACCGTCAGCAAAAACGATAAAAGTTTAGGCATGCTCAATCTTGAAATGTCAAAAAAAATATTGACCTTCTTTAACAAACAAGAATCATAAAATGACTGCAATGCAAATCCATCAAAAGAGTCAACAACAATGACTTTACAAAAAAAAAGCGCAGAAACGTCTGGCGAAAACTCAGGGAACACCGGAAGCAAATCACTAGGAAAAGAAATTACGTTCACTCCAGCGAAGACCATTCGTTCAATACATCGAGTAAAATGGCCATCACGATTGCCCTTACCAAATGCAAGGCCATCCGCTAACACATCAATCCAATACGGCAATCCGTGAGTGCGAGCAAGCTCTGACGCCTTTAGAGCAAACCCAACTTCAAGCTGATCGTCACCCTCTCGTAATGCAAAGCGTTGAAAAAGTGCGTCTGCTCCAGAGCACAACGCACGCTGTACAGAACGATTGGCATCAAATCTAGATGCAGTGGCAGCGCTGCTCAACCCACCAACGTCCAGAACAAGCCCACGACGCGAAAAGAACTCAGGGCATAAAGAGACCAACAACGTTTCAGATACAATATACGAATCTGGAAAAGCAAAGTCTCGGCTCTCAATTTCTTTAAATGCGGAAATCAATTCACCGCGCCTCGTTCCAAAGGGCAAAGCCCAAGCGCCCAGGGCCATTGCCCCATGAACATCACCGCCAATCCGTGCAAGTCTACGCGCGATGCCAATATCTTGCGAATTCCTCATCATACGTGGCATGAGACCTCTGCATGGATTATCCGACAAACCAACGGCCCGGACAAAACTCAACAGGCGTTTAGGACCAGCACAATAAAAATAGAATAGCGAACACGTTCAAGGTGTTAGACTTGTACACGGATCAAGTCATTCATCGACAAAGTATCGCTAAGCATCTCACTCAGTGAAGAGAAACGCAAAAAGACGATCCCGCACTTGTGCGTCTTATAGTCATGGACAACATCACCAGGTTGCCACCACATGAAGCTATCTACGACATTTTTTTGCACGCGTTCATCGATTTGCACACCCTTCACTACACCATTTTGCGGTGGCATAACACAGTGCCGTGTGTAGAATCCACGTGAAGGACCTTGAGAGAGTTCCGTGCAATCCATGCCGGACAGAGCGCGGACGATAAACTCAGAATAATCTATGCCTGTCGCATACGACACCAGCAGCGTATACAGATCCCCTGGTGGGCGGCGACAAACTTCTAATATTACAGGTTTACCATTACAAAGAATGAATTGTATATGCAGAATTCCCGTCTTTAACTTGAGTAACGAGACGATCTTCTCTGCATCACGATACAAATCAGCAATCGCACTGCTCGAAAGATCAGCTGGCCCAGATGCTGCAGAAACCAAAAAATCATTCTTGTAATAGTATTCGTTGTCAAAAAATGAAAAAACAATCTTTCCATCGCGTACAAACGTTGAGGCACCGTGCCTCGTTCCTTCCAAAAACTCTTCTATAACGACTCTTTTGGCGCGAGAAATCTTAAATGCAAAGTTCAGTGCGGCCTCGACATCTTCAGGCTTTGCAACGGTTGAAATCCCTTTCCCACCAGTCAAATCGACTGGTTTAACAATCACAGGAAACCGAAACTGACCAATTGATGCCAGCGCTTCACTGACTGAAGAAAAACCTAGCGCAACAGGCGAGGCGATGCCGTTTGAAAGTGCAAAATCCCTGTACAGGTCTTTGTGGTGAAGCACCGTTGCAACGTCAAATGGGTCATGCCCAGGAAGCCCCATCTTTTCTGCAATATAGCTCGCGGTTAATGCTGAAAAGTCGTTACAGCACGAGCAGACGGCATCAATATCCAGAGACTGAGCCAAGCGGAGCATTGCCTCTTTATCGGAGTAATCGACTAAATGACACTCGTCGGAATATTTATGTCCCATGTCATTTGCCAAGCAGCCGCTTGTTATAACATGAAATCCGAGCCTCTTCGCTGCCTCGATTTGAGGTACGTCAGCAAGCCCACCGCCAGCAATGAGCAACTTCTTGCCACGCATCGGCATCAGCATGATCCCCTTGGTCCCCAAAGCATCACAACCTCACTAACTCCCTCTGTATATTGATGAAGGCAAGCAGCGTAATCTGCGCACAAGGACAAGTCAAGTTTAGGAGCCTTCCGAAAGTCAACTGTGCTTGGCGCACAAGGTCTCTCAATTGAGAGCAATCATTCGCCGTGCGAGTTGTGCTGGCCACACTACGAAGAATTTTCCCTTTGCCTTGCTCGTCGTCACGTGACTGCGGACTGCGTGGGAATCAATAGAAGAAAACATGCGCCTCGCCCTAAACAGGCGGTCGCTCAACTGCTCTCTCCACCACATGAGGACCAGGTTGATCCGGCACGGATCACGTTCAGCCCAGCCTTTTCCCAGGATTTATGGTCCATAGAGTCACTATCCTGCTTCCGCGAATCAAGTCAACTGCACCCGAGGATGGTGATGCTGGTCTTATCTTTCTCTGCTGACCCACCACCGGCGCCGCAAACGAAAAGGACCGCCAGAGCGCGTACGCCCCGGCGGTCCTTCATGCTGCATCAAAAGCCGCGTTACCTGTCGCAGCCGCACAGGCCGGAGTAGACCACGCGGTCCACGTACTCGGCCTGCTTGCCCTTGTTCCAGCGCGAAACCGGGCGGTAATAGCCCACGATGCGTGTGTAGACCTCCGCATCGGCGCCGCAGGTGGGGCAGGTTTCGTGTTCGCCGTGGATGTAGCCGTGGTCCTTGCACACCGAGAACGTGGGCGTGATGGACAAAAACGGCAGCTTGGTGTTGCGGAAGCTCTTCACTATGAATTCCTTGAGCGAGGCCGTGTCGGCCACTGATTCGCCCAGGAAGGTGTGGAACACCGTGCCGCCGGTGTACAGCGGCTGGAGCTGGTCCTGGTGCTCCAGGCAGGCCACCACATCCTCCGAGTGCCCCACGGGCAGGCAGGTGGAGTTGGTGTAGTACGGCGTGCCGTTGCCGGAGGTAATGATGTCCGCGTAGAGATTCTTGTCGATCTTGGCCAGGCGGTAGCTGGTGCCCTCGGCCGGGGTGGCCTCCAGGTTGTACAGGTTGCCCGTCTCCTCCTGGAAGGCGCTGGTGATGTCGCGCAGGCGATTCAGTGTGCGGCGCATGAGGCGCATGCCATTCTCCGTATCGATGCCCTTGCCGATGAGATTCAGGCAAGCCTCGTGCCCGCCCAGCAGGCCGATGGTGGAGAAGTGGCCCGTAAAGGCTTGCTTGAGATAGCGGCGGGTCCAGGGGAACATGCCGCGTTCCAGGTTCTCGGTGATGAGCTTGCGTTTGAACTCCAGGGCGTCCTTGGCCATGATGGCGTACTCTTCCACCAGGGTCAAAAACTCGTCTTCCCCCTGCGACAGGTACGCCAGCTTGGGCAGGTTCAAGGTCACCACGCCGATGGAGCCGGTGAGGTCGCCCGCGCCGAAAAGCCCGCCCACTTTGTTGCGCAGCTCGCGCAGGTCCATTTTCAGGCGGCAGCACATGCTGCGCACGTCCTCCGGCTGGAGGTCGGAGTTGATGAAATTCTGAAAATACGGCGCGCCGTACTTGGAGGTAAGTTTGAGCAAAAGTTCGCCAATCTCAGAATCCCAGGGGAAGTCCTCGGTAACGTTGTAGGTCGGAATGGGGAAGGAGAAGATCTGCCCGGAGTAGTCTCCGTCCAGCATAACTTCAAGAAACGCGCGGTTGAACATCTCCATTTCCACCGCATACTCGCCGTAGGTGGAGTCCTTGAGCTCGCCGCCGATGATGATGGCTTCCTTGGCGATGTGCTTGGGCGGGGTCAGATCGAAGGTGACGTTGGTGAAGGGGCTCTGGCCGCCCCAGCGCGAGGTGGTGTTCAGGTTGAACACGAACTTCTGCACGGCCTGGCGCACCTTGTCGTAAGAGAGGCCGTCGTGCCGGATGAACGGCGCGAGGTACGTGTCCACGTTGTTGAAGGCCTGAGCACCGGCCCACTCGTTCTGCAACGTGCCGAGAAAATTCACCATCTGCCCCATGGCGGAATCAAAGTGCCGGGCTGGCCCGGCGCAGGAGCGGCCCTCCAGGTTGAAGCCTTCCAGCAGCAGGTCGCGCAGGCTCCAGCCCGCGCAATATCCGGCCAGCCCAAAGGACAGGTCGTGGATGTGGAAATAGCCGTGCTCGTGCGACAGCCGGATCTCCTCCGGATACTTCTCCAGGGCGTAGCGCGCCTGCACCGTGCCGGAGAGGTGCAGCATGAGCCCCTGGAAGCTGTGGCTCATGTTGGAGTTCTCGGCCACGCGCCAGTCGCTCTTGTCCAAATATTCATCAATGGTTTCTGTAATATCCAGAAATGCCTCACGCTGATTGCGCAACTGCCGGCGTTTCTCGCGGTAGAGGATGTATTTGCGGGCCACCGCGAACTGGCGCATCTCCATGAGCACCAACTCCACCATGTCCTGCACATGCTCCTGCTCCGGGATGTCCACATCCTTGAGCTTGCCCTCCACCTTCTGGGCCAGGCGGCGTCCGAGCAGCGGGTCCTTGATGCCGCTGGCGGAAAGGGCCTTGAAGATGGCCTGGGCGATGCGGTCAGTCGACCAGGTTTCCAGCCGTCCGTCGCGCTTCAGTATCTGTGAGGGCATGGGGCCTCCGTGGGGTTTTGTAGTCTTGTGTCGTCAAAGTGAAACCGGCGGGCAGCATGCCGCGCACGGTCTGAATGTCTTCGTCGTCCAAAAGAGGCACCCTGGTGGTGCGGAAAAAAAACGCCTCGGGCCGGGCCTCGGCCAAGGCGAAGATGCGCGAGAGGTTGCGCCGCGCGTCGTATTCGCTCACAGCCCCACCGGTAAGGGCCGGATATTTGGCGAACGGCCCCTTTACGTCCACGGCGAAAAGCGCCACGAGCCCTTCGTCCAGCATGAGCTCCACCACCTCCGGCAGCATGGCGTTAGTGTCAAGCTTGATGGCCAGGCCGCTGGCCGCGATTTCGTGCAGGATGGCCCCAACGCCGGGCACGCAGGTGGGCTCGCCGCCCGTCACCGTGACGCCGGAAAGCCAGCGCGTGCGCTTGGCGAGAAAGGTCCGCAGGCTCGCCTGTGGCAGCAGGGGCTGGTTCTCCATATCCCACGCCAGGCCCCCGTTGTGGCAGGTGGGACAGCGCAGATTGCAGCCGCCCAGGAACACCACGCAGCAGGGGCGACCAGGCCAGTCGCAGAGGCTCAACGGCTCGAGCCCCCGCAGATGGGTCCAGGCTTTGTCCGAGTTCATGGTCAACGGCAACTCCTCAAAGACTTCCCGCCCGCCCTCCGCCCAGCCCCCCCGATCCGGTGGGCAAAGCACTGACGGCACGCGAGAATGGACCCTACTCCAACCGCATTTTTCTGTACAGGTGCCTGGACGTACGCGGCAAGACTGTCTGCCGAGATTTGGCGATTACAGCAGATTAAAGCAAGTAAGCACAATTATTTTTGCGTTTTCCACATGTTATAAATGACAACAGCGCGGGTATATTCATGGTTTTTTCTAGACATCGTGTAGAAGAAAATTCTCAGGGTCTGCAAGCCGCTGTTTTCGACATCTCGAGCTGAAAAGCCTGGGCAAGAAAACCGCCAGTGCTTGGCACGTCTTGCCCGCCTTCCTCCACACCCATCTGGGAAAGCACTGTTTGCGATATCAAGGCATTGACGCATGCCGGACCTGTGCCGGAATCCATCGATACCATACTCCTCAAAACATCCGTGAACGCCAGCGAAGCCCCCTGCCCCGGAACGGGCGTTCTGCCACTCCGCCCTGCGCCAGGCCAACAAAAAGCGGGCCGCTGTCCCTCTCAGGGATGGCGGCCCGCTTGAGTTCGTAAGGAAAAATTACAGCGCGGCGTCCAGAAGCAGGTTGTCGCGGTGGATGGCCTCGGCAAAGGGAGCCTGGCCCAGCACGGCCTCCAGCTCGCCGCTCTTGCGGCCCATAATGCGCTTGAGCTCGCCGCCGGAGTAGTTGGACAGGCCGACGCCCACGGTGACCCCGGCATCGTCCAAGATGCGCACCAGCGCGCCGCGCGCGAACCGGCCCTCTACGGCGCGGATGCCCGCGGGCAGAAGGCTCTTGCCCTTCTCACGCAGTGCCTGGGCCGCGCCCGTGTCCACGCTGATGCTGCCCGCCGGGTTATCGTGGTAGGCCAGCCAAAATTTGCGGTGCGAAACCACCCTCTTGCACGGCAGCACCAGGGTGCCCAAGGCCTCGCCGCCGAAAATGCGCTCCAGCGGGATATCGCCCTTGCCGGAAACGATGAGGGTGGCCACGCCCAACTGGGCGGCGCGGCGGGCGGCGCGCAGTTTGGAGTACATGCCGCCGGAGCCCACGCTGGTCTTGCCGTCGCACATGGACTCGATGTTCAGCCCCTCCACGTCGTCGATGACGGGCAGGCAGCAGGCGTCCGGGTGCTTGTCCGGGTTCTTGTCGAACACGCCCCCGGCGCTGGTGAGGTTCACGAAAAGATCCGCACCCACCAAGTCCACCATGAGGCTGGCCAGGGTGTCGTTGTCGCCGAACTCCAGCTCGGCCACGGCCACGGTGTCGTTCTCGTTCACGATGGGGATGACGCCCCAGTCGAGCAGGCGCTGCATGGTGTTGCGGGCGTTCAAGAAGCGGGTGCGGCTCTTCAGGTCCTCGCGGGTCAACAGAATCTGGGCCACGGTTTTGCCGAAGCGGCCAAAGGCCTCGTCGTACTCGTGCATCAGCCGGCTTTGGCCGATGGCCGAGGCGGCCTGGCGCGCGGGCAGTTCGGAAAAGTCGATTGCGGCGGCGCCTTCAACGCTCTGGCGGATGCGCATGCGGCCCGCGGTCACCGCGCCGGAACTCACCAGCACCACCTTGAGGCCCCGGTCGTGCAAGGTTGAAAGCTGATCCACCAGACGGCCAACGGTGCGGGCGTCCAGCCCCTTCTCGTTGGTGAGCACGGCGCTGCCCACTTTCACCACCACCGTGTGCGCGCGGGACAAGATCTCGGCGCGCAGGGTGTCCAGCGTTGCGCTCATCAGTCCTCCTGGTCCTCAAAGTCCTTGTGCGGCTGAGCTTGCGGCCCGGCCTGGCCCCACTCATTGCCCTCGGCCCGTTCACCGGATTCGTTTGCCTCGCCCGATTCGTCAGCCTCGTCAGCATCGTCCGCGCGGGACTCGGCGGCCTCGGCCTCGGCCGCCTGGGCAATGCGCCGCCACATCTCGGCCAAAAGCTCCGGCAGGCCCTGGCCCGTAAGGGCGGAAACGAACAACACGTCCGCCGGGGCGCTGGCGCGCAGGGCGGCAAGGCGCTCCGGGGGCAGAATGTCGATCTTGTTGATGACGCGGATCTGCGGCTTCTCGGCCAGCTCCGGGTCAAAGGCTCGCAGTTCCTCGGAAAGCATGGCGAAACCGGCTTCCGGATTCTCCGGGTCAGCATCCTCGCCGCTCAAAATATGCACCAGAAAACGCGTGCGCTCCACGTGCTTGAGGAACTTGTGCCCCAGGCCCAGGCCCTGGCTCGCGCCCTCGATGAGGCCGGGGATGTCGGCGATGATGAGCCGCTGGCCGTGCTCATTCTCCACCACGCCCAGGTTGGGCGTGAGGGTGGTGAAGGGATAGGAGGCGATCTTGGGCCGCGCGGCGGAAACTGCGGACAGGAAGGTGGACTTGCCCGCGTTGGGCAGGCCGAGCAGTCCGGCGTCGGCAATGACCTTGAGCTCCAGGCGCAGGCGTTTTTCCTCGCCGGGCTTGCCCGTTTCCGCGCGCTTGGGGGCGCGGTTCACAGAGGTCTTAAAATGCAGGTTGCCGCGTCCGCCCTCGCCGCCGGGGCAGGCCACGAACTCCTGGTTCGCGCGGCGCAGGTCGGCCAGCAGGGTGTAGCCCTCGTCTTCCTCGTTTTCCAGAAAGACCTGGGTGCCCACAGGCACTTCGATGATGAGGTTCTCCCCCCCGCGGCCATACTTGTCCTGGCCGCGGCCGTTCTGGCCGTTCTCGGCCTCGAACAGGCGCTGGGCGCGGAAGTCGTACAGGGTGAGCAGGCGCTGGCTGGCGCGAAAGATCACGTCGCCGCCCTTGCCTCCGTCGCCGCCGTCCGGCCCGCCCTTGGGCAAGTTCTTGGCGCGCTTCAGCGATGCGCTGCCATTGCCGCCCTTGCCGGAACGCACCATAATGCTGGCTTCGTCAACAAATCGCATGACGCCCTTCCCCAGATAAAAAACGGGCAGGAGCCGCTACAAAGCCGCTCCTGCCCGCGCTATGGTTCTTTCGAGGAGCCGCCTAAGCTTAGGCGCTCACGGGCAGAATATGAACCCGGGTCTTGACCTTGTTGTGACGGGTGTACTTCTCGTACTTCACTTCGCCATCAACCAGGGCGAACAGGGTCCAGTCCTTGCCAACGCCGACATTCTTGCCGGGGTGGATGGACGTGCCGACCTGACGAACGAGGATGTTGCCGGCCAGAACCTTCTGACCGCCAAAGCGCTTCACGCCACGACGCTGTCCGGCGCTGTCGCGTCCGTTTCTGGAGCTGCCGCCTGCTTTCTTGTGAGCCATTGTATCCCTCCTTGCCCGCTAGGCCTGGATGGTTTTGACCTTAAGGCTGGTGTAATCCTGCCGGTGGCCGGTCTTCTTATGGAAGTCGTTGCGGCGCTTCTTCTTGAAGATGATGATCTTCTCGCCACGGCCATGGCCCAGGACTTCACAGGCGACTTTGGCGCCGTCAAGATAAGGGGCCCCGATCTTGGTCTGACCGCCATCAGCGATCAGAAGGACCTTGTCCAAGTTCACCTCGGTGCCGGGCTCAGCCTGCAGAAGCTCCACCTTGAACTCGAGTCCCTGTTCCACGCGGTATTGCTTACCGCCGGTCTCGATAATTGCGAACATTGCGAATACCTCCATCGCGTAAGAGGCGTTCTCTTATCTTGGGCTGAAGGGAAAAGTCAAGCTCCGGGCGCGTATTTTTTTCATTCCCCCTGGCTCAGGCCCTGGCCAGAACCAGCACGTCCACCCGCTGCGCACCCGCGCCCAGCATGGCCCGCGCGCATTCCTCAAGGGTCGCCCCGGTGGTCATGATGTCGTCCACCAACAGCACACGCCGGCCCGCCAACATTTCCTTGCGGGCGGCAAAGGCCCCCCGGATGTTCTCCGCCCGGGCCTCGCGCTCAAGGGTCATCTGCGGCACGGTGCGCCGCACGCGCACAAGGGCTTCCTGCCAGAGGGGCAGCCCGCGCCGCGCCGCGATGAGCCGGGCAATCTCGCGGCTCTGATTGAACCCACGCAGAAAGAGCCGCCGGGGGTGCAGCGGCACGGGCACCAAGGCCTCGCAGTCCGCCACCTCCGGAAATTCCGCCAGACCGCGCTCAAAGGCCGCCAGCGCATACTCCTGCAATCGCCGCCCGAAGTCCAGCCTGCCCTCGAACTTGTACGCCAGAATCATGTCGCGCAGGGGGCCATCGTACGGCCCGTACACCAGCGCGCGCGCCCAGGGCCGGGGTCTCTCGCGGCAGCGCCCGCACAAAAGCGGCGCGGTCTGCGGCGTGGCCGGGCGTTCCCCGCAGCCGGGACAGGGCGCGCCCTCCGGCGGGGCGCTGGCGGCCCGGCAGTCCGGGCACAGCCCAAGCGCGCCGCCCGCGCTGCCCTGCGTGTCTGCCGAGACCCGCCCGCAGTCCGGGCAGCGCACCTCAAGCAAAAGCGCCGTGCGCAACCCACGGCCAACCACCCGGGCCAGAAACTCACGCATGGGGCAGGCCAGCCAGCCCGGCCGTGCGGCCCAGTTCCACCGCCGCCTGCGAGGCCGAGGCATCAGCCAGCAGGTCGCCCAGGGCATCCACCCCCCGCAGCCCCAGGGGCTCCGCGAGAGTGAACCCGAAATTCACCAGAAAATATTTGAGCGTGAGCCGTGCGCCGTCGAACAGCTTCTGCCCCTCGGGCTGGCCCGCAACGAAGCAGACATGGGCTTGGCGCTGCTTGAGCGCCTTCACCCAGGCGTCGCCCTTGCGCCGGGCCTCCCAAAACCGTTGCGAACGGTCCACCCAGGTTTTGGCCAGCGAGGGCAGCCCATAGAAATAGATGGGCGAGGCGAAGACCACCGCCGGCGCGGTCATGAGCAGGTCGAAAAGCTCCTCGGCCTGGTCCTTCTCGCGCAGCACGCAGCGCGACTGCCTCTCCGCCGCGCAGGCCCGGCAGGCCAGGCACGGCAGCACGGAGTACTCGCGCAGCCTCACCACCCGCACCGCGGCTCCGGCCTCGCGCACACCCTGCGCCACCAGTTCCGCCGCCGCGTCGGAATTGCCGCCGCCCCGGTGGCTGCACGCAAAAATCACAACCTCGCGCGCCATGTCCTTCATCACCTACCCCCGCCGCCCGGTGTGCGCAGTCTGCGCCGTCAGCCGCGCCGTCAGATAGCCCTCCGCCTCCATGGACCGGTCCCAGGCCAGCGTCCACCCACCGGCGATGAATACCGCGTCCTCCACGTTGGGCGCAAGCTTGGCCTGCACCAAAACGACAAGCTCGTCGTCACGGCTGAAGCGGAGGTGCCACCCGACCTCCATGCCCACCCCTCAACACTTGTCGCGCAGATCAATGGCCGTCATGTGTGCTCCGCGTTTTTTTCTAAAACATGTCGTGCAAAAAGAACGGGTTGTGCGTCATTTCATCGGCCACGGTGGTTTCCAGCCCGTGGCCGGGGTAGAGCACGGTTTCGCCGGGCAGGGTGAAGATGTTCTCCTGCACCGAGTTCTTCAACTGGCTGGTGCTGCCGCCGGGGAAGTCGGTGCGGCCCACGGAGCGGTAGAAGATGAGGTCGCCCACGAAGGCCGCGTTGGCCTGGGGAAAGTAGTAGGTGATGCTGCCGGGCGTGTGGCCGGGCGTGGCCAGGCAGCGGCACTCCAGGTCCAGAAAGCGCGCCAGGCCCAGGGGCGCCGGGCTGCTTGCAAAGGGCTCCACCACGGGAAAGCCGTACACGCCGCCACGTCCCAGCTCGGTGTCCATGAGGGCGGCGTCGGCCTTGGGGGCCAGGATGGGCGCGCCGGTGCCCCGCGCCAGCTCCGCGCAGCCGAAGATATGGTCGAAGTGCAGGTGCGTGATGAGGATATGGGCCAGGGTGAGCTTTTCTGCCCGCAGAAAGTCGAGCACCTCGGCGGGGTCGCCGCCGGGATCCACGGCCAGGGCCTGGCCCGCGTGGTCGAGAACGTAGCAGTTGGTGTCGAGCGGTCCCAGGGGATAGGACGTGATGCGCATAGATGGGGCCTCCGGGAATGTGGTTGCCGGCACGGTAGCCACGCGGGCCCGCGTTGGCAAGGGGCGCTTCACAAATGCCCGCTCCGGTCTTATACGATAAGGAAAGCCGAGGAGGAGACCATGCCCCGCAAGCCATTCGACACCAACCGCCGCACCGTGCTCAAGGGACTCGGCGCCCTGGCCGTCACCGCCGGGGCCGTGCTTTGGGGCTTTGTGCCCAGCCAGGTGCGCGCGGCCTTTTCCGGGCGCTTTCCCACGCGCACGGTGGAAGAAGACACCTTCCGGTTCGACCCCACGCGCGGCGAAGTTGTGTGGGGAAACGGCCGCAGGGAGCCCTACGCCCTGACCCTTAACGGGCTGGTGGAGGCCCCGGCGCGTCTGAGCTACAAGGATTTGCGCGCCCTGCCCCAAGTGAAGCGCACCCTGGACTTCCACTGCGTGGAGGGTTGGAGCGTGGAGGACGCTCCCTGGGGCGGCGTGGAGTTCCGCGACCTGTTCGCGCGCGTGCGCCTCAAGCCCGCCGCGCGCTACGCCGTGTTCCACTCCCTGGGCAGCACGCAGTCTGTGGGGGGTCTCACGCACTATGTGGAGAGTCTTCCCCTGGCGGACCTGCTGAACCCGGCCCTGCGCTGCCTGCTGGCCCTGGACCTGGAGGGGGCTCCGCTGCCGGACCAACGCGGCGCGCCCGCACGGGTGGTCTGCCCCTTCGACCTGGCGTACAAGAGCATCAAGTTCGTCACCCGCGTGGAATTTACCGCCGCCGCCGAACCGGGCTGGTGGACCAGGGCCAATCCCATCTACCCGGTGAACGCGCCGGTGCCGGGAAACCGCCTGCGCACCCCGGACCCGCGCACAGGCAGGCGTTAGACGGCCCGGCAACGGCCCGGCAAGGAAGCACCTTTCACAGCCCTTTCCAAGGCCGGGCAGGTGGGGTATTGCCTCCTGCCCGCCCCCCTGCCGGGGAGCGCGGAACACGCAGCCCACACCCATTACAAAGGACACCCCATGCCCCTGTTTGCGCAGAAGCGCCCCGTTCTCGTCACCTGCCCCAAGGGCCTGCCGCCCTTTCTGTCCCGGGAGATGGCCGCTCTGGGCCTGCCGGGCCGGGAGCTCGCCGCCGGGGTGCTTGCCGCCGGCGACATGACGGACTGCATGCGCCTGAACCTGCACCTGCGCACCGGGCACCGCGTGCTGCTGGAGCTGGGCCGCCTGCGCGCCCCGGACCCGCAGGCCCTGGCCGAGGAGCTGGGCCGTCTGCCCTGGGAGGACATCATTCCGTCGGGCGGGCATCTGACCATCGATTCCTCGGTGCAGAACGAGCACGTGCGCGACAGCCGCTTCGCCAACCAGAAGGCCAAGGACGCCATCGTGGACCGCATCCTGTCGCGCCGTGGGCGCAGGCCGGATTCCGGGCCGGAGCCGGTGGGGGCCTGCCTGTTTCTGCACTGGCGCGGCGACGACGCCACCATCTACATCGACACCACGGGCGTGCCCCTGGCGCGGCGCGGCTACCGCAAAATGCCCCACAAGGCCCCGCTGCAGGAAACCCTGGCGGCGGGCATCGTGCTGGCCGCGGGCTACGCCGAAAAGGGCGGGCATTTCCTCTCGCCCATGTGCGGCAGCGGCACCCTTGCCGTCGAGGCCGCCCTTGTGGCCCTTGGCCGCGCGCCCGGGCTGCTGCGCGATGACTTCGCCTTCCGGCACCTGCTGGAGTATCAGCCCGAGGCCTACGCCGAGCTGCGGCGCGAGGCCCAGGCGGGCGCGAAAAAGCAGCTGGAAGGCCGCATCATCGCCAGCGACATCGACCCCACCGCCATCGCCGCAGCGCGCCAGAATGCCCGCACCGCCGGGGTGGAGGGGCACATCGAGTTCGAGGTCTGCGACTTCCGCGAAAGCCCCGTGCCGGATGACGGTCCCGGCGTGTGCGTGCTGAACCCGGAGTACGGCGCGCGCATGGGCGACACCGTGCGCCTGGAGTCGGTGTACTCGGGCATCGGCGATTTCTTCAAGCAGCGGCTGCCCGGCTGGCGCGGGTTCGTCTTTACCGGCAACCCGGACCTGGCGGGCCGCGTGGGGCTGAAGCCCCGCCGCCGCACCCCGCTGTTCAACGCCAAGATCGAGTGCCGCCTGCTGGAATACGAGCTGTACTCCGGCACGCGCCGCACCCCGCGCCCCGAACCGGAGCAGGAAACGGAACACGCCCCGGTCGATTGACACGCCCGGAGCCCCGGAGTAGGTGCAACAGCATCCCCCGACGCAGAGCCGCCAGTTGCGCCGCAGTGCCGCAACGCCCTTTCGGACCAGCGTTTCCACTCCAGCCGGAGACCGGTGATGACCATGCCCATACGCGCGCTCATCGTGGATGACGAACCGCCCGCCAGGGATGAACTGCTCTACCTGCTCCAGGCCCATGCCGATGTCGAAGCCGACCAGGCGGGCACGGCCGAGGCCGCGCTTTCGGCCATCGCCCAGGGCGGCATCGACGTGGTGTTCCAGGACATCCAACTGCCCGGCGAAGACGGCTTCCACGTCCTCGCCGGTGCGCAGCACCTGGAGCGGCCCCCGCTGTTCGTCTTCGTCACCGCCTTCGACACCCACGCCGTGCGCGCCTTTGAGGAAAACGCGGCCGACTACCTGCTCAAGCCCGTGTCGCCGGACCGGCTGGCCAAAAGCCTGGAGCGCGTGCGCAAGGCCCTTGCCGAGCCCACGGCGACCCCCCTGAACAGCGCCATCAAGATGCTGCTCTCCTCTGCGGGCACCATCGCCGGCAGCATGGGGGCCAAGCCGCTCTCGCGGCTGGCGGTGGAGCAAGGCGGCCGCATCGGGCTCATCCCAACGGCCCAGGTGGTGCTGCTGGAGGCCGACGAAAAGCACCTCGTGGCCATCACCGACGCCGACCGGCTGGTCTGCCATGGCCTCTCCACCCTGACCAAGGCCTGCGAACGCCTGGACGGATTGCCCTTTTTCCAGGCCAACCGCGCCCAGCTCATCAACCTGGAACGCATTGCCGAGTTCGCCCCCTGGTTTGGCGGCAAATACAGCGTCACCATGGCCGACCCCGCCCGCACCGAGGTCTGCGTGAGCCGCAACCGGGTGCGCGCGTTCAAGGAACGGCTCGGCATCCTATGAACGACTTCTTCAATCCCCAGGTGCCGGAGCTGTTCCTGAACCTCTCGCAGCGGTTCGGGCTTCTGCTCGCGGGCGGCTTCGCCGTCATGACCGTCACCTCCCTGGACAAGCTGGGCCCCCGGCGCGACCGTCCCCTGTGGGCCACCGCACTGCTCATCTTCATGTTCGGCGTGTTCGGCGTGCTGGGCACCTATTCCGGCAACGTGGTCTTCCAGTCCTTCGCCAACCTGCGCGGCATGGTGGTCATCACCGCCGGGCTTTTCGGCGGCCCATTGGTGGGTTTCGGGGTGGGGCTCATTGCCGGGGGGCACCGTTATCTCATGGACATCGGCGGGTTTTCCGCCCTGCCCTGCGGACTGGCGACCCTGTTGGAGGGCACCGTGGCCGGGCTGGTGGCCAGGCGCTACGCGGGCAACAGCCTGGACTGGCGGCTGGCCTTCTTTCTCTGCCTGGGCGGAGAGACCCTGCACCAGGGCCTGGTGCTGCTTCTGGCCAGGCCGTTTCCCACGGCGGTGGCCGTGGTGCAGGTCATCGCCCTGCCCATGATCGTGTTCAACTCCATCGGCGCGGCGCTGTTCGTCCAGGCCCTGAACCTGCAAATGACCTTCCGCGAGGCCCAGAACCGCGACCTGGCCCGGCAGATCCTCTCCATCGCCAACCAGACCCTGGCGCACCTGCGCGCCGGGCTCACCGAGACCTCGGCCCAGGCCACCGCGGCCATCATCATGCTCGAGGCCCAGGTCTCCGCCGTGGCCGTCACCAGCGGCCAAACCATCCTGGCCCACATGGGCGCCGGGGAAGACCACCACCTGGTCGGCGGCGAGGTGCTCACCAAGGCCACCCTGCGCGTCATCGAAACCGGCGAGCCGCTCTTCGTGCGGGACAAGGCCGAAATCTGCTGCGCCGATTCCACCTGCCCGCTCACCGAGGCCATCATCGTGCCCTTGCGCAAGGGCGAGGCCATCCAGGGCTGCCTGAAGCTCTACGGCACGCGCCGCCGCCCGCTGGACGAGACGCTTTTCGAGCTGGCCAAGGGGCTGGCCGACCTTTTTTCCACCCAGCTGGAGCTGGAGAACATCGGCATCAAGAATCAGCTTCTGGCCCACGCCGAAATCCGGCGCCTGCAGGCCCAGATCAACCCGCACTTTCTGTTCAATTCGCTGAACACCATCGCCAGCTTCTGCCGCACCGCCCCGGCCCAGGCGCGCGAACTGCTGCTGGACCTCTCGCGCTACATGCGCCGCAACCTCGACTCCAGCCGGGGGCTCATCCTGCTCTCCGAGGAGATCGAGCAGACCAGCGCCTACCTGGCCATTGAGCAGGCGCGCTTCGGCAACCGCGTCAGGACCGAGATAGACCTGGGCCCCGGCGCGGAGCAGTGCGTCACGCCGCCGCTCATCATTCAGCCCCTGGTGGAAAACGCCGTGCGGCACGGCATTCTGCCCCGGCCAGAGGGCGGGCTGGTGAAGCTGACCGCCTGGCGCGAGGACGGACACCTGCTGCTGGAGGTGCACGATGACGGCGTGGGCATGGCCGCGGAGCAGGTCCGGGCCATCACCTCCGCGGGCGAGCTGGAGTCGCTCACCGAAGGCATCGGCGCGCGCAACTCCAACCAGCGCCTGATGCAGCTGTACGGCCCGGCCTACGGCATGCTGGTGTTCAGCTCGCCCGGGGAGGGCACCAGCATCACCCTGCGCATTCCCCAATAATCCCCCCCCCCCCCCC
>Ga0209373_10000806_pt1 | contig 43499 bp, 35 predicted proteins | sample Higcelweek5metaG_FD_187173 | JGI IMG/M metagenome (GOLD analysis project Ga0209373, IMG submission 187173) | Freshwater pond sediment microbial communities from the University of Edinburgh, under environmental carbon perturbations - High... | ecosystem: Environmental > Aquatic > Freshwater >... | reverse complement strand
CCAGCTGCAGCACTTCACCGATTCCCAGCTCCTTGCGGAGGTCAATGCGCTATGCCGGACATGGGACGAGACTACCGAATCATAGGTTTTTTGTGCAACTGGTGCTCTTACGGCGGCGCGGACGCGGCCGGCGTGGCGCGCTTCAGCCAGCCCACGGACCTGCGCATCATCCGCGTGCCCTGCTCGGGCCGGGTCGATCCCATGTTCGTGGCCAAGGCGCTTTTGTCCGGGGCCGACGGCGTGCTGGTCTCCGGCTGCCACCCGCGCGACTGCCACTACTCCGAGGGCAACCTCTACGCCCGGCGCAGGCTGGAGATGCTGCGGCGCTTCCTGCCCATCCTCGGCGTGGACGAGGGCCGCTTCGAGTACGTCTGGGTCTCCGCGTCGGAGGGCTCCCGCTGGCGCGACATGGTGACCAAGTTCACGGAGAAGATCCACGATCTCGGCCCCATGCCGCGCATGACCGAACCGGCGCGCACCCTGTGCGCCCTTGAGGGCATGCTCGGCCAGTCCCTTTCGCAGCCGGACATGGCCCAGCCGGGCCCGGCGCTGCCGGACTGGGACAAACCGGCCGAGACCGTGCTCTCCCAGGCCGACATCGCGGGCATCTCCACCGCAGAGAAGCCCAAGGAGGACGGCAATGGCTGAGACGCGCACTGAAAACGACCGCGTGGCCCAGCTGCGCGCCTCCGTCATAAGCGAACTGCCCAACGTGGACTTCGTTCTGGGCTATGCGCGGGGCTTCGACCCCCTGCACGCCACGCCCATCACCGTGCGCACGGAAAAAGACGCGGCAAAGCTCATCTTCGACGCCACCTGCGTGCAGAACCTGGCCACCAGCCTGTACGGCCTGCGCGGCAAGCGCATGGGCCTGGTGGTCAAGGGCTGCGACTCGCGCTCCGTGGTGGAGCTCTTGCAGGAAAAGCTGGTGGACCGCGAGAATCTCGTGATTTTCGGCATGCCGTGCGAGGGCGTCCTCGACCTGGCCAAGGTGCGCGTGCGCGCCGACATAGCCCAGGCGCGCGGCGCGGAGTTTGTGGGCGAGGAAGTGCGCCTGCTTTTGCCCGAGGGCGAAAAGGTTCTGCCCCGGCGCGACGTGCTGGCCGACAAGTGCCTGCGCTGCCGCTACCCCAACCCTCTCGTCTCCAATCACATGATCGGCGCGGAGGTGGTTCCCAAGGGCGAAGAAGACACCTACGCCGACCTGGAGGGCTTTGAGAAGCTTTCGCCCCAGGAGCGCTTCGACTTCTGGAAACGGCAGATGAGCCGCTGCATACGCTGCTACGCCTGCCGCAACGCCTGCCCCCTGTGCGTGTGCAAGCATGTGTGCCTGGCCGACAGCCGCGAACCGCACTGGCTCACGGCCGAGGCGACCCTGCAGGAGAAGTGGCTGTTCCAGGTCATGCACGCCCTGCACCTGGCCGGGCGCTGCACCGAATGCGGCGAGTGCCAGCGCTCCTGCCCCATGGGCATTCCCATCCTGCTCTTGAAGCGCAAGATGAACCGCGAGCTCAAAGAGGTCTTCAACTACGAGGCCGGCGTGAATCCCGAGGCCGTGCCGCCTCTGCACACCTTCCAGATGGAAGAAGACAAGATCAAGGACCGGGGGCAGTTATGGTAGCGCGCTTTCTTGCACACGACGCGTTGACGGCCCAGGCGGCCGCGTGGGCGCGGGACTATCAACTGCTGGCGCCCGTGCGCGAGGGCCAGGCCGTGGTCTACCGCCCCTGGGCCAAGGACATGCACCCCTTCCTGGGGCGTCCGCCCACGTCCTCGGCCAAGCAGGCGCTTTTGCCGCAGACCGAGAACCTGCTGACCTACACCTACCGCAAGGACCACGCGGACCTGACGAAGACCGAGGTGTTCCTGGCCGAGCCGCTGCCCTCCGAGCCCACAGTGGTGCTGGGCTGCCGCCCCTGCGACGCGCGCGGCCGCAAGCTGCTCGACCGCGTGTTTTTGGAACGCGGCGTGAAGGACCCGCTGTACGAGGCCAGGCGCGCCGTCACGCTCTTCATCACCGTGGCCTGCCAGCGCATGGAGAACACCTGCTTCTGCCACTGGACCGGCGGTGGACCCATGTCCGAGGAAGGCTCGGACGTGCTGCTCTTCGAGGTGGCCGGCGGCTATGTGGCCAAGGCCGCGACCGCAGCCGGGGAGAAGCTCATAAGCGCCCTGCCCGAGGCCCCGCAAAAGGCTCAGGAGGAGCTCGCCGCGCTGCTGGCCAGCCCCGTGGAGCCCGGCTCCGCCCCGGACCTGCGCCAGGTTCCGCAGCGCTTTTTGGCGCTCTTCGACAACATGGACTTCTGGATGGACCAGAGCGCGCGCTGCCTCTCCTGCGGGGTGTGCACGTACCTCTGCCCCACCTGCTCCTGCTTCAACATCACCGACGAGAACAGCGGACTCAAGGGCAAGCGTCTGCGCACCTGGGACACCTGCATGAGCGCCCTCTACACCCTGGAAGGCAGCGGCCATAACCCGCGCATCAGCCGGGCGCACCGCCTGCGCAACCGCGTGGGCCACAAGTTCTGCTACCACCCGCAGGAATTCCCCGGCGCAGGCGACAGCCAGCCCGAGGTCTCGTGCACGGGCTGCGGCCGGTGCATCAAGTCCTGCCCGGTCTCCGTGGACATTCGCAGCGTCGTGCTCGACATTCTGGAAAAAGGGGAAAACCAGTGAGCCAGAACCCCTACATGCCGCAACTCGCCACCATCATCGAAACCTTCGATGAAACGCCGGACATCAAGACCTTCCGCGTGGTGCTGCAGGACGAGGCGGCCATGCGCGCGTTCCGTTTCGAACCGGGCCAAGTAGGCCAGCTCTCGGTGTTCGGCACCGGGGAGAGCACCTTTGTCATCTGCTCGCCGCCGACACGCATGGACTACCTGCAGTTCAGCGTCATGCGCGTGGGCGAGCTGACGCACCGCCTGCACACCCTGCGCGAGGGCGATCCCGTGGGCCTGCGCGGGCCCCTGGGCAACCATTTCGACTACGAGGCCATGAAGGGCAAGGACATCATCTTCGTGGGCGGCGGCCTGGGGCTGGCCCCCTTGCGCACCCTCCTGCTCTTCATGCTCGACAACCGGGCCGACTACGGCAAGATCACGCTGATTTACGGCGGCCGCACCCCGGAGCATCTGTGCTTCAAGGACGAGCTGAAGGAATGGGCGGAGCGCGGCGACATGCGCGTGGAGCTCACCGTAGACAACGCGGACAAGAACTGGCAGCACCGCACCGGCGTGGTTCCGGCCGTGCTCACCGACCTGAACGTGAGCCCGGAAAACGCCGTGGCCGTCACCTGCGGCCCGCCCATCATGATCCGCTTCACCATCCAGGCGCTGGAGAAGCTGGGCTTCAAGGACGAGCAGATTGTGACCACCCTGGAGCGGCGCATGAAGTGCGGCGTTGGTCTGTGCGGCCGCTGCAACATCGGCGAAAAGTTCGTCTGCGTGGACGGCCCGGTGTTCACCCAGGCCCAGCTCAAGGGGCTGCCGCAGGAATTTTAGGCTTCCGCCCTGGTATTTTCGGCACCCGCCGCTGCGGGCATTGACATCCGGCCGGAAAAGCGTACCTAGGAATCATAGGCCCTTTCCTTCAACTTACCAGTGGAGGACACACCAATGGACCAGGAAGCTTCGTAGCCGGTTAAGGGACGGTTTCTCCATTTTGAGCCAGCCCGGCGCGTTCGCAGCCAGGCAAGCCGCCCGCAAGGGGCCGTGGAAAGCCGAACAGTACCTGACCAGTTTCCGTAAGACGCCTCCCAGGAGCTTGAGGGAGGCCGCCCGAGACAACCACCAGGAGCGCCCGAGACCGGCGCAAATCTGCACAGGCAGAGGTGGAAACGTCGGCGAGAGAAGGCCGAGAACCAGTACCCGGGGCAGAGGACGCAAATCAGTCAGATCCTGCACACAGTCACGGATCAGACAGGCGCACCCCGCCTAACGCGCCGCCAAGGGTTACAACAGAGTTTGAGGCAGCGACGCCACTGCGCCGCAAAGACACAAAAGCAGCAAGAATAAGGCCGCGCCGGGCAACCGGGGCGGCCTTCCTTTTGGCCTTTGGGCAGCGGCCTGCCCATGCCGCGTTGACATTCCCCGCGCCCGGTGTAGGAATGATAAAGTCCCCCCGACACATCTACAGGAGGAGTCATCATGACCAAACGTTTTTCCAGGTTCCTTTGCCTTGCCGGCCTCTGCGCTCTGCTTGCCCCCGTGGCGCTCATGGCCGCGGACATGGGGCAAATGGCGGGCCAGGGCATGATGGGCGCGCAAAGCATGATGGGCGCGGCGGACGGCGCCTCGCTCATGCACCACATCCTCAAGACCGACCCCTACGTGAAATGGGACCTGATGCCCGGCACCACCAGAATGCGCCAGGGCAAAGAGCCGCACGGCGCGCTGCAAAACGTCTACGTGAACAAGCTGGCCATGAAGGCCATCCAGGGCAAGGCGGGCGCGCTGCCCGACGGCGCCATCATCGTGAAGGAGAACTACACGGCCGCCGGCAAGCTGGCCGCGGTCACGGTGATGTCGAAGAAGAAGGGCTACAACCCGGCGGCCGGAGACTACCTCTGGCTCAAGTACGGCCCGGACATGAAGATCATGGCCCAGGGCAAGGCCGACCCGTGCATCCAGTGCCACACCAGCGCCAAGGACAACGACTACGTCATGCTCGCCCCGCTGAAGTAGCGGCGGCCGCACATTGAAGAAAAAGGCCGCGCCGGAGCAACCGGGGCGGCCTTCCTTTTGCCTAAGGCGGACAGGAGCGGGCTAGAAGCGGAACAGGGCGAACTCGCTGGGGCTCAGGGAGGCGTCGTGGTCCGCGTCGGCCCGGGCGAACTCCTCCCGGTGCTTGCGCGCGAAATATTGGTCAAGGTCCTGGCGGCTCACATAGCCGTCGCCGGAGATGTTCAAGTCGCGCGCGTTGACGGTGCCGCAAGATTCAAAACCTTTGATGCCCGCCTTTTGCAACTCCTCCTGCGTCAGCATGCCATCGCCGTCCAGGTCCACGTCCTTGATGCGGAAGGGCCGCACCGCAGCGCTTTTCTTCGTGGCGTAGGCCATGACTTCCGCCAGACTCACGCGGCCATCGCGATCGCCATCCAGCTCGTGGAAGGATGGCGCGGCGGTTTTCGCCAAGGGCGGCACCTGGGCGAAGCCCGGCGCGGCAAGACACAGCAAAGCGGCCAGGGCGGAGGCGGAGGCGATGAGAGCGGAGCGGCGCATGCGGATTCCTTTGGTTGAAAGCGTTACAGGAAGCGCACGGGCGGACGCTTGCGCTCCGGCAGGCGCTTGTAGCCGTACTTCGGGCGGCCCAGCATGAGCGCGCCATAGATCTTGTGGCTTTCCGGAATGCACAGGGCCGAGGCAATGGCCTTGCTGCGCCCGGCCGCGTGGGTGAACAGCCCGGCCCAGCAGGTGCCCAGGCCCAGGGCGTGGGCCGCCAGGTCGAAGTGCGCCAGGGCCACCACGCAGTTGGTGGTGTTGTCCATGCCGCCCTTGGGCGCGTGGGCCACCACAAGCTGCGGCGCGTTGCGCAGAATCAGGTCGATGCCCTGGTCCCAGGCGTTCAAGTACGGCATGAAGTACGGCAGCCGCCGCAGCGACTTGGCCGTCAGGTCCACCAGGGCGATCATGAGGTCCGGGTCCTCCGCCACTATCCAGTTCACCGGCTGGGTGTTGATGCCCGAGGGCGCATAGCGCGCGGTGTCGATGCAGCGGCGCACCAGCTCCTTGTCCACGGGCTTGTCGCGGAAGCGGCGCACGCTGCGGCGCGAGCGCATGAACTGCTCGGCCGCCTCTGGGCTTATGTTCAGCGCCGGGTCCAGGGGCACCAGCTCGGACGGGCGCTGCCCGGCCAGGGTGATGGCGCCCGTGGGGCACACGGCGATGCAGTGGCCGCACAGAATGCAGCGCTCGGCCGCCTCCGGCAGCACCACGGGAAACTTGTTCTTGCCGCGCTCGAACAGAAAGGCCGGGCACTCGCTGATGCACAGGCCGTCCTTGTTGCACAGGGAAAGGTCGATGTCGATGTAGGCCACGGTCGTCCTCCTTCTACAGCTGCGAAACAACGCCCACCACGGCTCCGGTCATCAGCGAGGCGATGACGCCGGCCAGCAGCGCGCGCATGCCAAGGCCAGTGATTTCCGACCGGCGCTCCGGGCACAAGGTGCCAAGCCCCGCAATGAGGATGCCCACACTGCCGAAGTTGGCGAAGCTGCACATGGCATAGGCCAAAATGAGCCGCGCCTGGGCCGAGAGGGCCTCCGGCGGCAGGGCCGCCATGTCGATGAAAGCCAGAAACTCGTTCAAAATAATCTTGGTGCCGATGAGCGCGCCCGCCGTCTGGGCCTCGACCCAGGGAATGCCTATGAGCCAGGCCACGGGGGAGAGCAGCACGCCGAGGGCCCGCTCCAGCGTCATGGGCGCGCCCGCCACCGGCGGCAAAACGCCCAGGCCCAGGTTCACCAGCTTTACCACGGCCACAAACACGATGAGCATGGCCACGATGTTCCAGAAGAGCTGCAAGCCCTCCCAGGTGCCCCGGCACAGGGCGTCCACGGAACCTGCGGCCGGGGACTTGGGCATCTCGCGTCCCAGGGTGGGCTGGCCTTCCTCCGGCAGCAGCACCGAGGCGATGAGCAGCGCGGCCGGGGCGTGGATGATGCTCGCCGTGAGGATGTGGCCCAGGGCGTCGGGGATCACCGGGCCGAGCACCGAGGCGTAGAGCATGAGCATGGTGCCCGCGATGCAGCTCATGCCCGTGGCCATGAGGGCGAAGAGCTCGCTTCTGGTCATCACGGCCAGATACGGGCGGATCAACAGCGGCGACTCGATCATGCCGAGAAAGATGCAGCCCGCCGCGCCAACGCCAAGGGCCCCGCCTATGCCCATGGTCTTCTCGAGCATGAAGGAGAACAGGCGCACCACGCGCTGCAGCACGCCCCAGTAGAACAAGAGCGAGGTGAGCGCCGCGATGACGATGACCAGCGGCAGGGACTGGAAGGCCAGGCTGAAGTTGAGGGCCGGGTTGGTGGAAACGTACGGAGCCGGCGCGCCGCCCACAAAGCCGAACACGAAGCTAGTGCCCGCGCGGGTGGCTGTCTCCGCCGCCTGCACCAGCGCGTTCAGGCCCATGAACACGTCCTTGAGCGCGGGCACCTTGAGCACCAGCCCGGCGATGGCGAACTGCAATCCCAGCCCGCCGAGAATCATGCGCCAGGGCACAAGACGGCGGTTCGTACTCAAAAGCCAGGCAAAGAAGATGAGGCAGAAAAGGCCAAAGGCGCTGTGCAGCACATCACACTCCCAAATTGGCGATCAGTGTTGGCACCATGCGGGATTTTGGAGCGTTTGTGAAGAGGGGCCGGGGTGTGGGCGATCATTCGTTGACACGTGATCGACAAACGATTAATCCGCACAGCCGATTGATTAAACAAAACGCATCGGAGTAATAAATGGAATCGACCGTGCCGGGATTGTTCAAAGCCAGTCTCGCCAGCGCGTACCAAGCCTTCCGCATTAATTTCCACTTCCGCGCCTACTCCATCGCTCTCGTGCTGCTCTCCGCCCTGGCCAGCGCGTTTCTCGCCAACGCGGACGAAACTGCCCGGAAGGCCGTCTTCGGTTCCATCGGCCCTTCTGCGCTTGCTCTGTTCTTTATCCCATTCGAATTTCTGCTCTACGACATGGTCCTCAAGGTGAAAACGCCCAAAACATCCCTCTTGCGAATTCTTTTCGATGTCCGCGTGTTCTCATACCTGTGGCGCTATGTGCTCATCCATGCGGCATTTCTTCTGCCGGCGATTGTCGTTGGCTGCGGAATGAGCTTCCTCCGGTACGTCAATGAGAACACTCCCCTGTCCCACACCATCATCGACATCGCGGGGTTCGCGGTCCTGTCTTTACTCCTGATCCCGGCCATCCGCTTCATGTTCTTTCCTGTCCTCGTGGCTTTGGGACGACCTAAGCCGTTGCGCACGTCTTGCCGCGAGATGAAAGGTAATGTCTGGAAGGTCAGCCGCGCCATGTTCCTCCCGATGCTCTTCATCGCCCTTGTGTGCATGCTGGGCATCGGCATCCGTTTCTTGACCGCTGAAGCCGGCGCGCCCATGTCTGTATTCATCTCCGTTGTGACGACGACCTTGGCGATCTTCCTTGTAGCTATTGAAACCATACTGTTCGCCCATGCCTACCAGCGCATGGTGCAGCCTGTGGAAAGCGAAAACCAACAGAACGATGTCACCCGGCTCGCAAATGGTTTCGCCCCGGCGCCAGCGCAGAGTGGCGAAAACTCAGCCGGGTAGGGCTGCCCCCGCCCTCCAATATCGTTTGGGAGCCTGGAGTTGACGCCCCTCAGGTGCATTCCGGAAACTTCACCATGCGCTTCTTCAGGTTCAGCATCTCGCCGTCCAGGCGGAAGGTGCCGTCGCCGTTGTGGTGCAGGGTCTTGGGCAGGTTGCGGCCGGGGTCGGTGGAGGCCAGCTCGGGCCAGGCGGGATCAAACCAGGCCTGCACGACCTGAAGCACGAAGAGGTTGTACCGCTCCACCAGGGCGTCGTCGGCCACAATGCACTCCAGGTTGGCGAAGCACTGCGCGATGAGCGGCGCGGCCACCTGCGCGGCGGGCAGTTTCGCCAGCCCGAAGGCCTGAAACTTGTCCACCTTGGCGCCGGTGCAGTTGCCTATGTCGACCACCGTGGGCGCGAACGACGCGGGCGGTATGGCGATGACGCACTGGCGCGTGGAGGCCAGCGCGGCAAAGCTGTGGTTGGCCTCGCTGACGACACAGGCCAGCAGCGGCGGCGTAAACTCCATCATCATGTGCCAGGACATGGTCATGACGTTGGCGCGCCCGCCGCTTGCGGTGGTCACCAGGACCGTGGGGCCGGGCTCCAGCAGTTGGAAGACCTTGGAGAGGGGATATTCCTGCATGACGCCTCCCTGCCGCGCGCGACGGCTTGTTTATATCCACACACTGAGGTAGGGTACCACCGTTTCTGTTCTAATTTGTTGGGAGGATTCATGGAACTATACGCAAATTTAGCAATAGGTCTCGCATGGCCCATAGTCACGATTTGGCTAGTCTGGTTCTTGCGTCCGGAATTCAAAATATTAATTCAAAGGGTTGTCTCGCTGAAAATGGCTGGTGGAGAGGCCGTTTTCGGAAAAGACCTTGACAAGATAGAGAACGATGCTGCCATGTTGCGACACGATAGTCCATCAAAGAAAATTTCAATAGATTTAATTAAGCCAAAGTTGGATCAACTCAAAAGAATCGCAGAAATATCTCCGCGTGCGGCCATTCTGGAAGCCTGGACATTAGTTGAGACAACAGCTCTGACCCCAGAGACTAAAACCTCAACGAACAGCCAACTTTCGCGCATCGAGCTACTGCATCACATGGTCACAACAGCAAGACTCTCCCAAGAAGAATCAAATTTAGTCATCAGCTTACGAAAGCTGCGAAATCAAGCGGCACACTTGCCTGACTTTGCACTGACCCAAGAGGAGGCGGAGCGCTACCTTGATTTAGCGGTCATGGTGACGGAGCAAATTGAAAACGCACGTCAGCGCGACGCATGATCAAACCGCTGCATTGCGTTTGTTATCCAAACTTATCCCGCAGAATCCGCGCCGCGGCCACGATGCTCTCGAGCTTCTGCGCGGCCACCTCCTCCACGTTGACGCAGCGGTTGGCGAAGCAGCCGAAGCCGCAGTCGGTGTTCAAAAACATCTGCTCCGGCCGATAGTACGCAAGCGCGGCCTCGGCCTTCTGCACAATGAATTCCAGCGTCTCGGCCTCGGTGGTGCGCGGATTGACCACGCCCAGGCCGATCTCGCGCGGCAGGCCGCCTGTTGCACCCGTCGGCCCGGTGGCGGTCTCCGTCCCCGGCACCACGCCGGAGAACGCCCGGCCCACCACGCCGATCACGGCACCGATCTCCAGTAGAAATATACGCTGTAAAATAGCCAAGTTATACAAAACACATCAGTGCGTCTGCTGGTCCTCCCTCTCCTGTCGTCCTTCTTGTATTGGCTCAGCTCGCCAGCCTGTTCCTTGTCCCTGACCGTCTGGGCTTGTCTCGTCCCCCTCGGAATATCGCTCCACCGGGCATCGCCCAGGCAAGGCTTTGCCGCAGGTCTTGTCTATGGCGTGGGCTTCTGGCTTTTCGGTGCTTGGTGGGTGAAAAATGCGCTGGTCAGCATGGCCCACCTGCCGCCCTGGCAGGCCTGGAGCTGGACGCTCGTGTTCTGCGCGCTGCATGGCCTGCCCTATGCCCTTTTCGAATATCTGTCCGCCCGGCTCCGGTTGCTGGAGAGCCAACTGGGTGCTGTGCTTGCCGCCGCCGCGCTCACTGTCATCCGCCTCTGGTATCCACACATGTTTCCCGGCAGTGAAGCCAACAGCCTCTCGCCCTGGCCTGTCTTCATCCAAGTGCTCGACTTGGGAGGCGTGCCCCTCCTGCTGTTTTGCATATATCTGGTGAATTTCCAGCTCGTCCGAACCATTATTGGTTGGCGCTCCCAGAAATTCTGGGGACCGGCCCTGGCTTGTGCCGCTGCCGTCCTGCTTGTCTTGGCGCTGGCCCCCTCGCCCTGTCTGGCCGCGAGCTCGTATTCCATCAGCAACACATACGACAACGGCTCCGCCGGATCGCTGCGCGAGAGAATTGCCGCCATCAACAGCGCCGGGGCATCGACAAGCCCCACCACACTCTACTTCAACTCCGGCATCGGCAGCAGCATAAGCCTGACTGGCGGGAGCTTGCCGACTATTCTCCGCCCTATTTCCATAGCAAACGACAACGGCACCGACATCACGATCGCAAACTCCTTTGGCGACGCGCTTTTCAAGGCGGACGCCACGCTGTCCATCGGCGGCACAAGCGCCCTCATTCTCAACAGCACATACAGCAGCAATGCCTGGGGCATTGGCGCGACGGGCGATCTGACCCTCGGCTCCTTCGGCAGCCTAGTCAGCATCAACACCAGCACAACCGCAGACAGGGCCTACGGCATTTATTCCCCCGGCAATATGAGCATCACCAGCGGCATGGCCGGAACAATAAGCGCCACGGCGGGCACCCATACGGCAATAGGCATACTGAGCGGGGGAACATTGAACGGGGGCAGCGCCTCCACCGCCGCGTCCGTCACCGGCTCTGTTTATGCCAGGGCTAACGGGCTGGCCGTGGCCGTGGCTTCAGCCGGGGCCATGAACCTCAAGGTCACTGGAACGCTCAGCGGGGTGGACACGTCCGGGGCGGGACGAGGCTACGCCATCCGCGCGGGCAGCCCAGACGAATCAGGAGGCTGGACCACTGGCAGCGCCAACAATATCGTGACCCTGGACACTGGCGCGGCACTCGTCGGCAAGGTGGACCTGGGAACCGGGGCGAATACGCTAAACCTCTACGGAATCGGCTCCACAAGCTCGCAACTGACCGGCGTAGGCAATCTGGTGCTGGGCGACGGCACGACGGCCGCGACATGGACGCTCAGCCCCAGCGCCACCAGCGCCGTTGGACTGCTGACGCTCAATAGCGGCACCAGCCTGACCATAAACGATTACGTCACTCTTTCCGCTGTGCTCAACTCCGGAGGCACGCTGACGCTTCCTACCAGCACCGGCCTGAAAAATTACGGCGGCGGCAGCCTGAGCCTGACCTCGCTGACCGTGCCGTCCGGCTCAAGCTTAAGCCTGGCGGGCGGCACGACCATCACCACGACCAACGCGGACCTCTCCGCCACCGCCACATACAACAACCTGGGATCAGCCGAGGGCACCTCCACCATCACCTCCCCCAACCCCATCACGGTGGACGGCGGCGCAACCGGGTTCACAAAAGGCACCTCCACCTTCATGACCTCTTCTGTGTTCACGCTTGCGGCTGGGAGCAGCACCGCCACCTTCACCACCTCCCGTACCCCCCTTGAAGTCATCGTTGGCGGCAACGGCGGAGCCCTCGACACACTGCGCCGCACCGCAACCACCGGTTCATCTCTGGCGTCCTTGTTCGACACCCTGTACACAGGCATCAGCCGGGACCAGGTGCGGGGCGCAACGCAGCAGCTCTCGGGCGAGGGCGTGGTCAATACGCCCATGCTTGTGAGCGGCCAAGTTGCGGCCTTCCGCAGTGCGGTCGGCCAGCAGCAGGGGCGCTTCAGCAGCGGACCGGGCGGAACTGGTCTTGCGGCAAACAGTCGCAACGGCAGCAGCCTGATCGCGAACGGTTTTGCCGCCAGTTCCGGCAGCCTGTGGAGCACCCTCGGCAATGCCGGTGCACAAGACGGCGACAGCGGTCTTGCCATCACCTTGGTCCAGATGATGACCATGAGCGCCAACAACGGCGCTGGCCGCGCCAGTGCGGGCTTGGCCGCCCGGGGCCAGGTGCAGCAGCTCCACCAGGGGGCGAACGGAGGTTACAGCGGCTATAACGGCGAGCTGGGGCTGGCCGCGCTGGGCTATGATGCCCCTGTGACCAACAACCTGCGCCTGGGCGTAGGCTTTGGCCACAGCGGCGGCCAGCTGCGCGGAGCGGGCGTGACCACGAACCTGCACACCTGGTTCGCCAGCCTCTATGGAACCTTGGCCCTGCCGCAAGAAGTCAAACTCGACGCCGACCTGACGTATGGCTACACCCACGCTAAGCTGGACGGCACGTACAACTGGCCGGTGGCGGACTCCACCACCGGCCGCTACACCGCCAACACCTACTCCGGGTCCATCAAGGCCTCGCGCGACCTGCTGCCCTTTGGCGATAATGGCCTGCGCCTGACCCCCTCTGTAGCCCTGGAGGCCGCCCAGTCCGTCCGCGAGGCCTTCACCGAGTCCGGCTCCACTCTCACCAAACATTTTGGTGGCAGCACTATGAATACTCTGGATGTGCCTTTTGGCGCGGCAATCAGCCGCGACTTCGATTATGGCAAAGGGACATTCAGCCCTGAAATTTCCGCCTATTATGTTCGTCGGCTGGCGGATACACGTGCAACGAGCAATGTGACCCTTCAGGACGGCGCCACCTCATCCAGCGTCAGCGGAGCCAGCGCCGACCGCAACTTGCTGCGCGCCAACCTGGGCGGGCGCATCACCACCCAGGAGAATATGGACTTTTCTCTCTTCTATAACGGCGAGTTCGGCGATCACTATGCAAACAATGGCATGACGTTGGAGGTCAAGTACAGCTTCTAAACCGCGCGGGCCAAGGTGAGGTTGCCTGGCAGGCGAGGGACTGCTTGAGCGGCGCCGAGGCGGGAGAGGAAGCCGTCAAGACTGCTGTTCATGGTGGTTCCGCCCTTACATTCACAAAAATTTTTTGCGCATATTCATGAGAAACACATCTACTCGTAATTCTCGCGGTGTCGACTATGCCGTCTATTGATATGTTTTCCAAAAGTCTAATGGATCCGCTGTTTGGTGATCGGCGCCAAAGTTGAGCGCGCTTTGCCTTGCGGCCAGTGGCAGATGTGCACGGGACTTTCCAACGGCGACCACTTTCTCAATCTTCAGCGCATACGGAGAGGGTACGGCGCGTAGGCGTTGTTACTTGAATTATTGGATAAATCTGATTTTTCACGTGAATTCACGTGAAAAGTGTTCTGCATCGCGTTTTCCGTCAGGTATAAGAGCAAGTTGAGGCACGTGCGGATGATTCGCCATCGCCAATGAAGAGAATCCGCCTGCGGCCAAGGCCTGAAGAGCAAACACAACGACGGAATGGAGGTCCATTCGGGAACTGCCCCATGCGACACAAAAGCCCCCCCTCCCACATCGTCGCCGTGCTGAGAAGCATATTGGTGGCCCTTGCCTTCGTGCTGCTGAGCGGTGCCCTGGCGCAGAATGCGTATGCGCAGTCGGCGTCGCAGATCACGCCGCATACCTTTGAACCCGCGCCCCAGCTCAAGGGTGGCGAGATTGTGATTCCTGAAGCTTCGGGACCAGAGGCCCCGGAGGGTGCGGACCAGCTGTTCGTGCTCATCCAAGGCGTCGCGGTCGAAAGCGGCTTGCCTGCGCTGCGCGCACAGGAGCAGGCGATCACCACTGAACTCGTCGGAAAGCGGATTTCCGTGGCGGAGTTGTTCGCCGTGGCGCGCAAGCTCGAACAGGCCTACATCGCCGCGGGCTACGCCCTGGTGCGGGTGGTTCTCCCGGCGCAGCGCCTGCGCGACGGCGCCACCGTGCATTTCATCGTCATCAACGGCTATGTGGAGCGCATCGACACTTCGGCCCTGCCGGACGCCATCCGGGGCCGTGTGGCCAAACTGCTCTCGCCGCTTGTGGGCCGGCGCGGTCTGACCATGCCCGAGATCGAACGGGCGCTGCTGCTGGCCGGGGACTTGCCGGGCACGGCCCTACGCTCGACCCTGGCGCCGGGCTCCAAACCCGGCGCGGGGGTGCTGGTGCTTGAGGCCCGGCACCAACTGGTCACCGGCTTCGCTTCACTCGACAACACGCTGTCCAAGCAGCTCGGCACTTGGACGGCTGGCATGGGTCTGGACGCCAACTCGCTTTCCGGCCTCGGGGAGCTGGTGTATTTGCGGGCCTCCGGTCGGCCGGGGGGCAACGAGGACCTGTTCACCGCACAGCCGCGCAACCGCACGCTCGCGGCCGGCGTGACCATTCCGCTCGGCGCCGACGGACTGAGCTTCAACCTGGAAGTGACCGACGCCCGCACCACGCCGCTGGTCGACGACACCGGATTGGGCACAGCCTCCCTCTTCACCAGGTATTCCGCGCGTCTGAACTATCCGCTGATCCGCGCCCGGGACCTGACCGTCAATCTGCAAACGGCCCTGGACTTGGAGCAGGAACGGGTGCGGACCATCACCCCGGTGACCGAAGACCTTTCCCTGGACCGCCTGCGCGTGCTGCGCGGCGGCGGCGGCGTCACCTGGTTCGCGCCCGGCGAGGGCGTCATCACTGGCCGGCTCACCGGCTCTTACGGCATCGGCGGGCGCAAGGCCCCGGCGGAGACTTCCACCGAGGCGCCGCTGTCCCGGCTGGGCGCGGACCCGATTTTCCAGAAGCTGGAGATGAACCTCGACTACGCCCAGCCGCTGGCGTCGCACCTGGCGCTTGATTTCGCGGCGCGTGCGCAGACCAGCTTCAACCGCGCCATGGCCTCGGCGGAGCAAATCAGCCTCGCCAGCGCCACCGGTCTGTCACCCGTGGCCGCCGGGCAGGTCCAGGGCGACAGCGGCCACGTGCTGCGTGGAGAGGCACAATTCCCCTTCATGACCGGCTTCAATTTGCCGTCCTTCAGCTCACCTGCTGGATTATCTAGCGCAGCGTCTGCCGATTCGCTTGGCGATTCGTCTGGCGATTCCTCCACCCGATCCTCTGTCCGCGGGTCCTCTGTTGGCGGGTCCTCCGTCGGCAGACCCGGCGAAGCGGAACAATCGTCCGTGGCCGACGCCGGGGCCATGCTGACGCCCTATCTCTTCGGCGCGTGCGGCACCGTCACCTTCGCGCGGCCCACCACGGTGGAGTCGGCCGTGTCCCGCGGCGCGGCCTATGGCCTCGGCCTGCGCCTGGGCGCGGCCCCCCGGGCCAGCTTCAGCGCCGCGATGCTCAGTCTGGAATATGGCCACTATACCCTCGGTGACAAGCTGGGGGACGGCAACCGCCTGACCATGACTTTCAGTTTCCAATTCTGAGGACACAGCCATGACACCCGAACGTCCACGCCACTTTGCATTTCTCTCGCGTTTCCCGCGCCTTGCGCAGCTGACGCCTCTGCTGCTCACGGCCACGCTTTTGCTCGGCTGCCCGCTGCAAGTGCAGGCCGCGAATCTGCCCACCGGCGGCAGCGTGGCCGCAGGCAGCGTCAGCATCGGCGCGGCCACGGGCACTTCGCTCACCATCACGCAGACCTCATCCTCGGCGGTCCTCAACTGGCAAAGCTTTTCCGTGGGCCAGGGCTACAGCGTCAACTTCCTGCAGCCGTCCAGTTCCTCGACGATTCTGAACCGTGTCACCGGCTCCACCACCTCCGTCATCGCGGGATCGATCAACGCCAACGGCCATGTGTATCTGATAAATCCCAACGGCATCGTCATCACCGCCACGGGTACGGTCAACACCGGGGCCTTTGTCGCCTCCACCCTCGGCATCAGCGACGCGGACTTCATGGCCGGCAAGCGCACCTTCACCGGCAACGGGGCCTCCGCCTCGGTGACCAACGCGGGCGTCATCACCATCGGGCGCGGCGGCTACGCGGCGCTGCTTGGCGGCGCGGTGGACAACGCGGGCACCATCGTGGTGCCGCTGGGCAAGGTCGGTCTGGGCTCGGGCGAACAGGCCACGCTGGATTTGTCCGGCGACGGCTTTTTGCAGGTGGCCATCCCCACCGCCGCCACAGGCACCGGCGCGCTGGTGGCCAACTCCGGGCGCATTGTGGCCGACGGCGGGCTGGTGATGCTTTCGGCGGCTGCGGCCAAGGACATGGCGCGCCAGGCCATCAACATGTCCGGCACCATCGAGGCCAAGAGCGTCAGCGGCGTCAGCGGCGACATCGTGCTCGCGGGCGGCGACGGCGCGGTGGACGTCTCCGGCACCCTTGCCACCACGAGTAGCGACGCCACAGGCGGGGACATCACCGTCACCGGCCGGGCCATCACCCTCACCGGGGCCACGCTCGACGCCTCGGGCGCAAGCGGCGGCGGCAGCGTCAAGATCGGCGGCGACTGGCATGGTGCAGGCACGCTTGCCCATGCCGACACGCTGAGCGTGGACGCGGCCAGCATTATCAAGGCCGACGCCACGAGCACCGGCAACGGCGGCGACGTGGTGCTCTGGTCCGATGATCTGACCACCTTCGCCGGGACCATCTCGGCCAAGGGCGGGCCGCTTTCCGGCAACGGCGGCCAGGCCGAGGTATCCGGCAAGAAGCTGCTGTCCTACACCGGCTTCACCAATCTCTCGGCCGCGCACGGCTCCTTCGGCACGCTGCTGCTCGACCCCTACAACGTCACCATCTCGAGCGGGACCGGCAGCAACGCGGACACCACCAGCAACGCGGGCACCACGACCTTCACCGCCACCGGCACCGATTCGGTCATCAACGCCGCCACGCTCATCAGCGCGCTCGGCGGCGCCAACGTCACCGTGTCCACCGGCACGGGCGGCAGCCAGAGCGGCAACATCACCGTGGCCGCGGCGCTCGGCTGGAGCAGCGGCAGTACGCTGACCCTCACCGCCGCGAATTCCATCGCCGTCAACGCCAATATCACCATCGCGGGCAGCGGCGGGCTGGCGCTGAACTACGGCGGCGGCCTCTCCTTCGCCAGCGGCAAAAGCGTCACCTACACCAAGGCCGACGGCTCCGCCGCCACCACGAGCCAGGGCGGAACGCTGGCCATCAACGGCACTCCTTACACGCTGCTCTATTCCATGGCCGACATCGACGGCATCGACGGCGTGGACGCCTCCTACACAGGCATCAACAGCCAGAGCGCGGGCCTTGCGGGCAAGTATGCGCTGGCGAACAGCCTCGACGCCAGCGGCACCTCCTACGGCGACGCGCTGGTGGCCGGGAGGGACGGCAGCACTTCCTTCACCGGCACCTTCGAAGGGCTCGGCAACACCATCACCGGACTGACCATAACTACTTCACGCGTTTACGTCGGACTATTCGGCACTGTAGGTTCGGGCGGGGTGGTGCGCGATATCGGTTTGATTGGCGGTTCGGTCAGATCTATCTCGCAAGGCACCGGGACAGATTTCGGCGGGCTCGTCGGGCATAATGAAGGTACCATCGCCAACGCCTACACCACGGGCACAGTCGACGGGGGCAACTCCATCGGCGGTCTGGTGGGCTATAACACCGGCACCATTACCAACGCGTATGCCACAGGCTCCGTCAGCGGGGACAGTTCTGTCGGTGGTTTCGTCGGATACAACGCCGGAACGATCAGCAATGCGTATGCCACAGGCTCCGTCAGCGGGTACAGTTCTGTCGGTGGTTTCGTCGGATACAACGCCGGAACGATCAACAATGCGTACGCCACCGGCGCCGTCAAAGCCGGGCACAATTATGCCGGCGGTCTGGTGGGCTACAACACCGGCACCATTACCAACGCGTATGCCACAGGCGCAGTTATTGGAAGCTCCTATGTCGGCGGTCTCGCCGGGTACAGTTCTGATACTGGCAGGATTACATCTGTCTATGCTACCGGTGCTGTCAGCGGAAGTTCCAATGTCGGCGGGCTCGCCGGGTACAACGGAAATTATATTGTAGGCTATTGGGACACGCAAACCAGCGGTACGAGCCAGAGCCTCGGCTCCTCCTCTGGTTTTGGCGATCACGTCTTTGGCTTGACCACGGCACAGTTGCAGGACGGCAGTTCGGCCTCGGACCTGGGCAGCGCCTTCACGCTCACTTCGGGCCTCTATCCCTACCTCACCAGCCTGTTTCCCAACGGCGTGCAGGCGGTTTCCGGCACGGCCTACAAGGCTGATGGGACCACGGCGCTGGCGTCGGGGTCCAGCGGCGCTGGCGTCGTCTCCGTGCGCCTGGGCAACGGCTCGGTCATCAGCGCCACCACCGGGGCCAACGGCTATTATTATATAGCCGTCGCCAACGGCGGCATCAATACGACGACCGGCACCAGCGTACTCGCGTATACTGTGGCCAACGCCAGCACCGGCGCGGCCAACGCCGCCACCTACACCACCAAGGCCACCGCGTCCCTCCCCGGCTTCAACGTCTACGGCGGCGTGCTGGCGCAGACCGCCGACAGCGGCGTCACCGCGCTTTCCGCGCTGGATACGGCCTATGCGTCGGCGACTTCCGGCACCACGGCATCCGGCCTCAGCATCACCAACCGCACCATCACCGCGCTGGCCAGCGGGTTCAGCATCGACGCCACTGCCAGCGTGAGCGGTGCGCTGGCGTTGTCGGCGCCGGGCAGCCTGACCATCGCCGCGACGGGTTCCGTCTCGGCCACGGATGTTTCGCTGAAGGCAACCGGCGCGTTCATCAATAACGCCGGGTCCGGCGCGGTCACCGCCAGCAACCGTTGGCTCATCTATTCCGCCGATTCGTCGGGCGATACCTTCGGCGGCCTGGACAGCGGCAACACCGCAGTCTGGAACACCGCCGTGGGCGCGACCGTCAGCGCCACCGGCAACCGCTACGTCTTCGCCGTCCAGCCCACGGTGACGGTGAAGACCATCAACGCCAGCAAGACCTATGGCGACGACGGGACAACGGACCTGACGCCCTATTACACCATCACCGGCCTGTCCGCCGGCGTTGCCGGGGCCTACCGGGCCGACAGCGCCGCCAGCATCCTGAGCGGAGCGGTATCGGTGTCGTCCGATGGTCTGGCCGCAACGGCCAATGCCAATTCTTACAGCTATACGCTCGGCTCGCTCACCGCCGGAAGCGGCTACGCCATCAGCCTGTTGAACACCGGCATTTTGACGGTAACGTCGCGGCCCATCACCTTGACGGCGGATGCGAAAAGCAGCGTTTATGGCGACGCGACGCCGAGTTTGACCTACAGCATCACCAGCGGCACCCTGGTCAACGGCAACACGCTGTCCGGCAGTCTGGCCACCGCCGCCGCCAGCACGAGCAACGTCGGAGACTACGCCATCACCCAGGGCACGCTGGCCGCTTCGGCAAACTATGTGGTCACCTACGTCGGCGCCACGCTGAGCGTCACGGCGCGGCCCATCACTGTGACGGCAGCGGCGAAAAGCAGCGTTTACGGCGACGCGACGCCAAGCCTGACCTACAGCGTCACCAGCGGCAATCTGGTCAACGGCAACACGCTGTCCGGCAGTCTGGCCACCGCCGCCGCCAGCACGAGCAACGTCGGAGACTACGCCATCACCCAGGGCTCGCTGGCCGCCTCGGCAAACTATGCGGTTACCTACGTCGCGGCCACGTTGAGCATCACACCTCGGCCCATCACGGTGACGGCGGACGCGAAAAGCAGCGTTTATGGCGACACGCCGAACCTGACCTACGTGGTTGGCGGCTCCGGTCTGGTCAACGGCAACACGCTGTCCGGCAGCCTCGCCACCGCCGCCACCACGACCAGCGCCGCCGGCAGCACTTATGCCATCACTCAGGGCAACGTTACCAACGCCAGCAACGGCAACTACGCCATCACCTACTTCGGCGCCACGCTGACCATCGCGGCGCGACCCATCACCGTGACGGCGGACGCGCAAAGCCGCGCGCACGGGGCCGGAAATCCGGCCCTGACGTACACAGTGGGCGGATCCGGCCTGGCCAACGGCGAAACCCTAACCGGCCTGCTGGCGACCGCCGCCGACACGGCCAGCCCCAACGGCACATACGCCATCACCCAGGGCAGCCTGCAGGCTTCGGCGAACTACGCCATGACCTTCGTGCCGGGCAGTCTCACGGTCTTCACCCCCGCCTCCACGATCCGGGCTCCCGGCAGCATGTCGACCATGCTGGCCTCCACCGCCATGCAGGACATGCTTTTCCATACCGCTTCAACGTCAACCTCCTTGATCCCGCTTTCACAGCCCCTTACGGTGACATCCGGCGGCAATGGCGGGGGGACCGTCTTCTCCTCGCCCCTGTTCGACGGCGTCTCCATCTGTCCGGGAGGGGATTGCGGCTCCCGCATCCCGGCTCAAAGGCTCTGATACCGCCGCTCAAGCAGCAGCGCGGCGCCACGAACCAAAAACAAACACACCACAACACAGCCAGGAGCATTCCATTGAAACACGTCCGTTCCCTCATCGTCGGGCTCAGCCTGCTGGGGCTTATGCTGTCATGTGATGCCGCCATGGCGCAGTCGGCGGCGGCGAAAACCGCCGGTGCGCACGTTGCGGCGAAGGTCCCGGCGGAGCCGAACACGACCATAGCGAGCTATGGTGACTGGGTGTTGCGCTGCCAGCGCGTCGATACGGCGGGCAAGACCGCGCGTGTCTGCGAGGTGGCCGAGACGATTCAGGTACAGGGGCAGACCGCCCCCATCGCGCAGGTCGCCATCGGCCGCCTGTCACCCGGGGAGCCGTTGCGGGTCACAGTGGCCACGCCTCCGGCGGTGGCGTTTCCCAGCACCGTGCGGATCAGCGAAGTGAAGGGCGGCGCGCCTCTCAACCTCGAATGGCGACGCTGCCTGCCCGGCGGCTGCTTCGCCGACGCCGTGCTTAAGGACGACGTGCTGGCCCGCTGGCGCGGCCTGAGCGATGCCGGGCAGCTGACATTCAAGGATGCGTCCGGGCAGGACGTGACCTTGCCGCTCTCGTTCCGCGGGTTGGCCCAGGCACTGGACGCGCTGGCCAAGGAAGGGCGCTGAACCAGCCCATTATACAGCTCTGAACCATGCTGTCAGCCCAGTGGTTGTCGCACACGCGCTCCATGGTCTCGACCAACGTCTTGCGGGCAGTGGAATATGTGATGGCATCCATGATGGTGTCTCCGTGTTGATATACTTGTACCACTGCCTGTACAGTCGCCAAGACACCATGAGAGAATTATCCTAATCTGAAATTGTCATTTTGAGGGCAGTCATGCGTGACGAAAGGAGGAGCGTTGCGAAGGAACGTTGGGGGGAAATGGGGGAAAAACATGGTGCATGCGGATGCAAATGTTGCTTCTTGATGCCGTTTTGCTCATTCACGGTGCACAACCGAAGCCTTCATCAAATGCCCTACCCGTGCCTTTCTCTCAATAGTTTAGCCGCAGCCACGATGCTCTTGAGCTTCTGCGCGGCCACCTCCTCCACGTTGACGCAGCGGTTGGCGAAACAGCCGAAGCCGCAGTCAGTGTTCAAAAACATCTGCTCCGGCCGGTAGTACGCAAGCGCGGCCTCGGCCTTCTGCACAATGAATTCCGGCGTCTCGGCCTCGGTGGTGCGCGGGTTGACCACGCCCAGGCCGATCTCGCGCGGCAGGCCGCCCGTTGCGCCCGTCGGCCCGGTGGCGGTCTCCGTCCCCGGCACCACGCCGGAGAGCGCCCGGCCCACCACGCCGATGTCGCCCGCGCGCGGCGTGGCGTACTCCAGCACGAACTGGCGCACGTGCATGCGCGAAAGCGCCGGCAAAAGCGGGGTGTAGTCGCCGGTCAAAAGCACTTCTTCCTTGGTGCTCCAGTTTCCCCGGCAAATATGCAGGCCAATGCGCGGTCCGGTTTTCCCAGAAGGGTCGAAGATCCCGTCGATGATGCGGTTGATGAGTTCGGCGGCGTACTTGAGTTCTTCACCCGCATCCCGGCGGGTGGCCAGCGTCGCTCACATGAAGGTTCGTCGGCCGCACTCCTGGCTCAGCACAATCTCGGTCAGCACCGGCTCGTCGAACTGCACGAACTCGCACCCGGCCTCGGCCAGGTCGATGAGCTCCGCGCGCAACAGCTTCACGATGTCGTCGCCGAGCGCGCGCTGGTTCTCGTACACCTTGCCCGTGTACGCGCCCACCCACATGGAGCGGTTCAGCAGGTACGGCCCGGGCAGGGTCATCTTCACCGGCTTGTCCGTGAGGCTTTTGACGAAACGGAAGTCATTCAGGGCCAGGGGCTCCCGGCGGGAGAGCCGCCCAACGCAGGTGGGGTTGCGGATGGCCGAGGCCGGCACGTCGAGGGTAGTGAGCATCTCCTCGAATCCGCTCTTGTCCTCCACCTCGTCCAGCATCTCGGCCAGGCTCATCAGCCTGGTGCCTTCCACCTTCTCGGTGATGAAGGAGTAGAAATTGTCGCGCCTATGTTCGCCGTCCACCAGCACGTCGAGCCCGGCGTCCTCCTGAATGGCCACGGTGCGGCGCACCTCTTCGTCGGCCACGGCGTCGAAGCCCGCCCGGCTCATCTTGCCGGTGCGGCGGTCGCGCAGGGCGCGCAGCATGGTCTTGCTGCGGGGCCAGCTGCCAACCTGGGTCGTTTGGAAAAGCGTTTCAGCCATGACTACACCACCGCGAATTTGATGGTCAGGTTGGCGGCCTTTTTCAAGGTCGCGGCAATGGGCGAACGCGCAACGATGGTCTCAAAGGCTTTGCGCGCCGCGTCCTCGTCGTCCATGGTCGAAGCGTAGCACTTCACCTCGATCTCGGCGAAGGACGGATCGCCCTCTTCCAGGCCCATGTGGGCCAGCACGTTGTGCAGCCTGCCGGTCACGGTCAGTTCGATGTCGTCCACCTCAAGCCCGGCGCGGGCGGCCTCCGTGGCGTAGGCGGTGGCGAGCGACGCCCCGAGCGCGCCGAGAAGCGCCTCCACGGCGCTGGGGTGGGCGTCTTTTTCCTCAAAGCTGGCGGCCTGGCCCAAAACCCAAGAAAAATTGCGGCAATACACCGTGGCCTGCTGGGGGCCGGTTGCGCGGGTGCGCAAGCGCCACAGGTACTCTTTGGCCTTGGCCTTGTCCTCGGCCAGGGCGGCCTCCTCGGACTTGGCGCGGGAGGCGTCCTGCTGTGCGCCCCGGCGCACAAAGTAGCGCACGCGGCCCTCGCCCGGCAGCTTGCCCAGGTACTGGTGCCCGGCCAGGCGGCACCAGGGCGGCAGGTCGTCGGCCACGGTGGGCTCGCTCGACTGCATCTCCAGCACGCCGCCCACGGGCGCTTGCAGCATGTTCTCGCGAATCATGAGCACAAGGCCCGATCCGCAGTCCAGGTCGCCGCCGTCAAACACCACATCCGGGGCGATGCGCGAAAGCTCGGCTTCCGCCAAGGCGCCGCTCTGAGGCTCGGTCATGAACATCTCCTTGCGGAATGAAAAACCCCGCCGGGAGGCGGCGCTGCGGCCAAACATCCCGGCGGGAAGGGGGCTGCTGGATTTAGTAGGCCACGCAGGGGCTGCCGTTGGCCAGCCACTCCACCAGGGCCGCGCCGCCAGCCGGGGTGGCGCCTTCGATGAGGTCCGCCTCGCCGAGTCCGCGTTTTTTCAGGCAGGGGGTGCAGACGTAGATTTTGCCGCCCGCAGCCACGAACTTGCCGATGAGTTCCTTCAAAGGAGCAAAGGGCGCGCCTTCGTTGATCTTCTCGGCCTCGCCCTTGACCGCGCAGTACACGCCGTCGGAGGAGAGGAAGACCATGGTCTCTTTCTCGCTGCCCTGGGCGGCGTTGGCCACAACGAAGCCGAGAGTCGCCTTGTCGCCGTCGGTGCGGCAATGGGCGATGGTGACGCAGAAGGTGCCAGCCATTTCAGACTCCTTTCAGTTCAGGTTTATATTCAATGAGATAAAACGGATGCGACTGTTCCAGAAGGGTGTTCCCGGTCATGCGGCACCAGGCCGGAAATTCGATCGGCGCGGCCGCGTCGCGCGAGATCAAAAGCACCTTGGTGCCAGGCGCAACCTGCTTCAAGTATGTGTACAGGTTGATGATGACCCGGCCGCAGGTTTCCTCGCCGCCGTCGAACTCGTCCTCAAACTCCCAGTGTGCCGGGCAATTCTCGTGCATGCTTCTTCTTGCCCCGCCCAGGGCGGGAGGCTGGAGGTTGCGCGGACAGCACCGCTTGCGGGACCTGTAACATGCAGTTTCGTGATAGTAAATATTCCTTTCATCTATGCTACATCACGTGCGGCGATGCGCCGAACAGCTTGCGCCGAACAGCCTTTGCGGGCCTGGCCGCGCAGGGCGCAAAAAAAGGGCCGTCCGGCGAGGGGGTGCCGGACGGCCCTTCAAGGGGGCGTTGTGTTGCGGTGCCGCTAGGCCACGCGGACTTCGCCGCCGGCGATTTCGCGGCGCACGTCTTCCAGGTCGATGACAACGGGGTCGATCATGTTGTGGCCGCCGCGCTCGCCCCAGGAGTAATCCGTGGCGAAGTGGCCGTCGTAGCGGGCGTCGTCGACGATGTAAAAGCCGTCCTGATGCAGCAGGCGGTCCCAGCGGTGAACGAAGAAGTCGAACTTCTTGGGGTCGAAGTCCTTCACGTCGGTCCAGTGCCAGGTCAGGGAGCACACTTCGTCATCGTAGCCCATGAGGGCCAGGTAACGGGCCTTGCTGTCCAGGTACATGCGGCGGCGCAGCAGCACGGCCGATTCCTTGATGGGCGCGGGGTCGAAGGGCACCTGCTGGCCGTCCAGCGTCACCTCGACCATGGAATCGTCGCCCAGCTTCATGCCGCAGGTGCAGGTGTTGCCCTTGCGCCACCACTCGAGGTACTTGGACTTATAGATGCCACGGCCTTCCTCGCGGATCTTCTCAGCGGTGGTCTGGGACACGGGATGCAGAGCCAGATCGCAGCAACGGCCGGTGATGGTCAGATTGAGATCCATTGCGAGTCCTCCAATAAGTTAAGTGCCTGTAGAGTGGCGGGAATCCAGTCCACTTAAATCGTTCCGCCTGCCTGTTAAGAGCAACTCTCGGGCCAAGTTGGTAACCCTTGGGATTACATGTGACTAATCTCACAAGCTCTCTGCGCCCAAAGCCAACGGACGAAATCTGCGTCCGTCCTCTTGACCTTCCAGCCAGGGGGAGGCAGATTAGAGCCAAGAAATCGCATGCCGACAACCGGGGGAAATCACAGTGCATCAAGCTTTGGGCAAGCCCTTTCCCTGCACGTCGCTGTGCTCCTTCATCATGGACTCCGTGGCGGACGGCATTTTCACTGTCGACCGCGACTGGAACATCATCTTCTTCAGCAACAGCGCGGCGGAGATAGTGGGCGTGACGCCCGACAAAGCCGTGGGCCAAAAGTGCTGGGAGGTCTTCCGCACCGAGGGCTGCGCCGAGCATTGCGTCCTGCGCGACTGCATCGACGAGGACCGCAAGATCGTGGGGCGCATCATGCTTGTGGAGCGCGCCGACGGAGTGCAGGTGCCGGTGAGCGTAAGCGCCGCGCCCTTGAAGGACCAGGACGGCAACGTCATTGGCGGGGTGGAGAGCTTCCGCGACCTTTCCGCCGGGCCGGGCAAGCGCGTGGGCGGCAAGCTGCCCAAGGGCTTCTGCTCGCGCGACCCTAATCTTGCGGAGATATTACGCATTTTGCCACAGGTGGCGGAGAGCGAAGCCACAGTGCTGCTGCTGGGCGAGTCTGGCACGGGCAAGGAGTTCTTCGCCCGGGCCATCCACGACCTTTCGCCGCGCCACAAGGGCCCGTTCGTCGCCGTCAACTGCGGAGCTCTGCCGGAAAATCTCATGGAATCCGAGCTGTTCGGCTACAAGGCCGGAGCCTTCACCGACGCCCGGCGCGACAAGCCCGGCCGCTTCCAGCTGGCCGAGGGCGGCACCATTCTGCTGGACGAGATAGGCGACCTGCCCCTGACCCTGCAGGCCAAAATTCTGCGCGTGCTGCAGGAGCGCGTGTTCGAGCCCCTGGGCAGCGTGGCCGGCGTCGCGGCGGACGTGCGCGTCATTGCCGCCACCAACCGCGACCTGGACCGCATGGTGGCCGAGGGCGGCTTCCGCCAGGACCTCTACTTCCGGCTCAACGTGGTGCGCATGACCCTGCCCCCGCTGCGCGAGCGCCGGGGCGATATCCCCCTGCTTGTGGAGCACTGGCTCAAGCGGCACCGCCAGGTGGGCGGCAAGGACATCCAGGGCCTCTCGGTGGAGGCCATGCGCCTCTTGGCCGCGCACCCCTTCCCGGGCAACATCCGCGAGCTGGAGAACATCCTCGAGTATTCGAGCATCCTCTGCCCCGGCGGGCTCATCCAGGTGGAGCACATGCCCGCGGAAGTGCGCGCCTGCGAGCACCTTGGCCCGCTGGAGCCTGCGGCCCTGACCATGGAGGACATCCGCTACCGGGCCGCGGTGGAGGCCGTGGAGCGCAACGGCGGCAACAGAAACGCCGCCTGCCGCGAGCTCGGCATCTCCAAGGACACGCTCCGGCGCATCCTGAACAAGGCAGACGACAGCCCGCTCAACATCACGAATCAGGCCTGGACGTAAAATACGTCCGCAGTGCGGCAAAAGACGCAGATTTCGTCCGGCGCGGCAATGTGTCAGCCAGCTGACACCACTATTTGTTGTTATTTCGGGACAGAGGCCAAAGGACTACGGCAGCGGCGCGGCCGCGAGAGGCATGCGCCAGCCGGAGCCGAAGCTGCGCCAGGCGATCTTGATGCCCGGCGCGGCCTGCCTGCGCTTGAACTCCGCGCCCTTCACAAGGCGGCACACGCGGGCCACGGTCGCCGCGTCGAAGCCCAGGGCCTCGATCTCGGCCGCGGTCTTCTCCCGCTCCACATGCAGAGCCAAAATGGCGTCCAAAACATCGTAGGGCGGCAGAGAGTCCTGGTCCTTCTGGTCCGGACGCAGCTCCGCCGAGGGAGCCTTGTCGAGGATGGCCTCGGGGATGCAGTGCGGCGCGCTGGCGCTCTTCAAGATATTGACGTGCCGGGCCAGGGCGTACACCTGGGTCTTGGGCAGGTCGCTGATGACCGCGAAGCCGCCGCTCATGTCGCCATAGATGGTGCAGTAGCCCACGGCCAGCTCGCTCTTGTTGCCGGTGGTCAACAGCAGCGCCCCGGTCTTGTTCGACAGGGCCATGAGCAGGTTGCCCCGGATGCGCGACTGGATGTTCTCCTCGGTGATGCCCGGCCCCTTGCCCGGCGCGAGGGCCGTGAAGCTTTCGGCCAGGGCGGATTCGAAGCCCTGCATGAGCGGGCCGATGGGGATGGTGCGCGTGCCTATGCCCAGGTTGCGCGCCAGGGCGAGGGAATCGTCCACGCTGCCGCGGCTTGACCACGGCGAGGGCATGAGCACGCCGAGCACGTTCCGCGGCCCCAGCGCTTCGGCCGCCACGGCGGCCACCACGGCGGAGTCGATGCCGCCGGAAAGTCCCAGCAGGGCCTTTTTGAAGCCGCACTTGAAGAGGTAGTCGCGCGTGCCAAGCACCAGGGCGCGCCAGGTTTCCGCCGAGGCGGAAAGGTCATCGACCGGCAGGGTCTGCGGCGCGTTGCCAAAGAGCTCCGCCACCAGCACGTCCGTGGCGAAACCCGCTGCCCGGGCCAGCATGGTTCCGTCCGGGCCGAAGAACGCGCTGCGGCCGTCGAACACCAGCTCGTCGTTGCCGCCGGCCTGGTTGCAATAGGCCAGGGGCAGGCCGCGCTTTTTGCAAATGGCCGCGAGCATGTCTTGCCGCAGCGCCTGCTTGCGCAGGCTGAAGGGCGAGGCGGAAAGATTGATGAGGGCCTCGGCCCCGCTTACCACGGCCGCCTCCACAGGATCCACGGGGTAGAGCCGGTGCGGCCAGTAGTCCTTGTCGTTCCAAAGATCCTCGCAAATGGTCACCGCCAGGGCGCGGCCCCGGTACTCCACCACGCCGCTTCCGGCCTCGGCCTTGCCGGGCTCGAAGTAGCGGGCCTCGTCGAACACGTCGTACGTGGGCAAGAGCGATTTGCGGATGGTTCTGCGGATACAGCCGTTCTCGCACCAGAAGGCCGCGTTGAACAGCGCCTTGCCCTGGCCCGTGCGGTTCTGCTCCGGGCAGCCCAGCACCAGGGCCGGGCCCTCCGGGTGCTTGGAGAACAAGCGCGCGGCCAGGCGTTCGGCCTCGCCCTGCGCGGCGGCGGCAAAGCCCTGGTACAGCAGCATGTCGCGCGGGGGGTAGCCGGTCAGGGCCAGCTCCGGGGTGACGCAAAGCTCGGCCCCACGCTCCACGGCGCTGGAGTATGCGTCCTCGATGCGCGCGGCGTTGCCGGGCAGATCGCCCACCACTGGATTGAGCTGAAGCAGGCCGACGCGCATGGGAGCCTCCGTTACGGGCGGGGGGGGGCGGCGTCCGCGCCGCGGCTGGTGACTATCTCGCGCACCTTGAAGGGCATGGCCCCGGACACCGCGTCATGGGTGTTCACCAGGACTTCAAGTATCAGCCCCGTGCTCATGAAGCCCAGGGACGACAGATAGAGCAGCACCGCGCCCAAGAACGGCGGCCGGGTGCCCATGTGCTCGCCCAAGAAGAGCTTGCCATACAAGAGCCAACACATGAGCGTGCTGGCGAGGAAGAAGAGCCACAGGCTGATGCGGCCAAACAGATAGACGGGCCGCTGCTTGTAGGAGTTCTGGAACCACAAGAGCACGATGTCGAAGAGCACGTCGATGCTGCGGCCGATGCCGTAGTGGCTCTTGCCCGCAAAGCGCGGCGGAGCGCTGGTGGGCACCTCGCACACGGCGCCGCCCTGGCCGTACACCAGCGCGGGGATGAGTCTGTGCTGGCCCTCGCGCAATTTGAGCCCCCGGGCCACTTCGCCCTTGATGCAGGAGAGCCCGCCCATGTCGTGGATGTCGCACTTGCTGGTGGCGCGCATGAGGTAGTTGGCCACAAGGCTGGGAATGCGCCGCAGCACGAGGGATTCCTGCCGCTTCTGGCGCATGCCCTTCACCAGGTCGTAGCCCTCGCGGATCTTCTCGATGAGGCTCGGCACTTCCTCGGGCGGATGCTGAAGATCGCCGTCCATGATGACCACGTAGCGGCCGCAGGAATGCTGAATGCCCGCGTAGATGGCGGTGCACTGGCCCCGGTTGCGCGCCAGAAACACGCCCACCAGGTTCGGGTCGCTCGCGGAAAGCTCGCGGATGATCTCCGGCGTCTTGTCCGTGCTGCCGTCGTTCACCAGGATGATCTCGTGGCTGACGCCCATGCCGTGGAGCGCGGCGCTCATGCGGCGATGGAACTCGCGCACGCAGAGCTCCTCGTTGTGCATGGGGGTGACGATGCTCACCTCCACGGGGAAGTTGCCTGGTGCGCATTTAGCTGCGGATGCCTGCATGGTTTTCCTTTCGTTGCGTGGAAATGCTTATGTCCGGACTTCCGGCCGGAGCTTCCGGGTCGCGGGGTCGAGCTGGCCGTAGTGGACCAGCCTGGCCTGGGCCTCACGGAAAACCTCACCCCAGCCCGGGGCGGCCAGGGCGTCGCGCTCGGCGCGCCATTGCCCGCTGATGCGCATGGGGCCGTACTCCGGCGGCAAGGGGCCGTCCGCGTCGCCTCCGGCGCCGGAGCCGATGTTCGACGGCGCGCCGGGGTGGCACACCACCTCCAGCACATCGGGCCGCACCCGCTTCATATACGCGGCGAGCCGACTGGGCAACAGGTCCGCGCCCTGGTCGGCCACGCCGAACACGCTGTGCGGACTGGCCACGCCCCCCGCGCCCGGCACCTGGTGCGCCAGGGCGAAGGTGTTCAGAATGCGCGCGCGCAGCGCGCCCTTGTCCCAGCGGGAAAACGCCACGCGCTCCACGGGCCGCCGCACCCAGCCGATGCCGAAATGTTTGGCCACGCGGCAGGCGGCCTCGAAAAGCCCCGGCCAGACGTGGATGTGCTTTTCCGAATCCAGGTGCGTGGGCGTGACGCCAAGCTCCATGGCCCGCTCCACCTGGCGCGTCCACTCGCGCTCCACGTCCGTGGGGGTGAAGGCACGGGAGAGGTAGCGCCGGAACAGCGCCACGTAGTCGCCCAGGAACAGGCCGTCGGCCCGCAGCAGGCCGGGAATTTCGTGCGCCGGGCTCTCGGGGCGGCCGCGCAAGATGTTCAGGTGCACACCGATGCCGATGGAGCCCGCGCTGGTGCTGGAAAGCTTGGCCGCGGCCTTGGCGTCCGGCCCGTTGACGAGCAGCGTGGAGGAGCTGACGCGGGAAAGCCCGGCCAGATCCTCGACCGCGCGGCGCACCGCGGGGTGCAGGCCCAGGTCGTCAACGTTCACAACAACAAACATGGGCGGCATGCTATCCCCTGCCGCCCCGAAGGTAAAGCAAGGCGCAAACCGGGGACGCAGAATTTCCTTCGGACCAAGGCGGGCACACACTTTGCGCTACTTTTCACTAGCCAATTCAAGCGGGCTGCGCTAGAATCACTCAAAATTTGCACCACACCGCCGGGCTGGGCCGCCCAGGCGGAGACCCCAAGGAGGAACACCGCATGCTCATCGAGAACTGGATGACAAAGGACGTGATCACCGGCACCCCGGACATGTCCATGATGAAGGCTTCGAAGATCATGAAGGAGAAGAGCATAGGCCGTCTGCCCGTGGTGGACGACAAGGGCGTGCTTCAGGGGCTCGTCTCCGACCGGGACATCAAGGAGGCCTCTCCTTCCAAGGCCACCACGCTGGATATGCATGAGCTGTATTACCTGCTCTCCGAGATCAAGCTGAAGGACATCATGACCAAGAAGGTCGTGACCATCCGCACCGGCGAAACCGTTGAGCGCGCGGCCCAGCTCATGCTTGAGCACAACATCGGCGGCATGCCCGTGGTCGACGACGCCAACAAGGTTGTGGGCATGGTGACCGACTCCGACATCTTCAAGGTGCTGGTGCGCATCACCGGCGTCATGGAAGGCGGCGTGCAGATCGGCGTGCGCCTGCCCAACGAGCCGGGCGGCATGGTGCCCGTGCTGGACTACCTGAAGGACAACGGCGCGCGGCTCATGAGCCTGCTCACCTCGTGCGAACCCGCGGAGGTCGGCATGCGCGACGTGTTCATCCGCATCCGCGACATGGACAAGACCGCGCTGAACAAGCTGAAGGCCGGCATGTACGACAAGTTCGACATGATCTACTGGGTGTAGCCCAGGCAAGGATTTCGGGAAACGAGGGGTTTACCCTTGGGGCCGGGGGGTTGCAGCTCCCGGCCTTTTTTTATTTTTACGGTCAGGGCAAATCAGCCGCACCGCTTATCAGCGATTCCAGCAAGCGCACCCCTTCTTCTTTGCTCAACTCGACGTCGCTCTTCTCGCGGATGTCGGGAGCGGCCACGCAGGCGGCCTCAAACTTTTTCTCAGCCTCTGCAAATGAAAGCTGAAAGGCCCTAGCCAAATACGTGATGTAAACATCCCGTTTTTTCATGCCTCTCCTACTCCGCTGTCAGCCCGTAGCCCTTCAGCTTCCGGTACAGAGAGCTGCGGTCCAGGCCCACGGCCTCGGCCAGCTTGGACACGTTGCCGCCGAACTCGCGCAGCTTGGCCTCCAGAAACTTGGCCTCGAACGCGGCGCGGGCCTCCTTCAAGTCCAGCGGCCCGGCCGGGAAGCTGCCGGGGATGAGCAGATCATCGTCGTCATCCGCGACGGCCTGGGCGCTTGCCTCGGCCCCAGCCATGGCGGCGGAACCGGACGGCGCGAAGCCCCCGGAGCCGGTGCCGGCGTTGGACATGGTCAAGGACGCGGGCACGCCGCCATAGATCTGCGCAGGCCCGGCGGCGAAAGATGTTTGCGCGGGCGTCTGCGTGGACGCCGAGGCAAACGCCTGTGCGGGCGCGGCTGCCGCGCACTCGCCGCCCTCCGGCAGCACGAAAACCCGGCACTGGGCCAGAATCTCGCGCGGCAGCTTGTCCGGCGTCACCTCGCGGCCATTGGCCATGATCAGCATGCGCTCCACAAAATTCTTCAGCTCGCGCACGTTGCCCGGCCAGGGATACGTGGCCAGCACGGCCAGGGTCTGCGGCGAGAAGCGCGCGCGCTTGCACCCGCCACGCTTCACCAGCTGGTCCACAAAGTCCTCGATCAGAAGCGGAATGTCGTCCGCGCGGTCGCGCAGGGGCGGCACGGTGAGCGGGAACACCTTGAGGCGGTAGTAGAGGTCCTCGCGGAAGTTGCCGCTGCGGATCTCCGCACCCAGGTCCTTGTTGGTGGCGGCGATGACGCGCACATCGACCACGATGGTCTTGCGGCCGCCCACGTGCTCGAAGCGCTGCTCCTGCAAAATGCGCAGAATCTTCGCCTGGGTCTTCAGGCTCATGTCGCCGATTTCGTCGAGGAACAGCGTGCCCTTGTTGGCCAGCTCGAACTTGCCCACCTGGGCCTTGTCCGCGCCGGTGAAGGCGCCCTTCTCGTGGCCGAACAGCTCGCTTTCGATGAGCTCCTCGGGGATGGCGGCGCAGTTGACGGCCACAAGCGGTTGGCTGGCGCGGCGGCTTTGGGCGTGCAGGAGCCGCGCGGCGATCTCCTTGCCGGTGCCGTTTTCGCCGGTAATGAGCACCCAGGCGTCGGTGGGGGCCACCTGGCCGATCATCTCCTTGAGTTCGCGGATGGCCGGGCTTTCGCCCGTGAGCTTAACCTCCTGGTCGGCCAGGGACTGGCGCAGGGCCTGGTTCTCCTGCTTGAGGAGCGAGAACTCCAGGGCCTTGTGCGCGGCGAGCAGCACCTTCTCCAGCGAGAGCGGCTTCTCGATGAAGTCGAACGCCCCGTTCTTGAGCGCGGTGACGGCGGTTTCGATGGTGCCATGGCCGGAAATCATGATGACCGGCAGATCGGGCCGGGTCTCGCGGACGCGCTCCAGCACGCCCAGGCCGTCCAACCCGGGCAGCCAGATGTCGAGGAACACCAGGTCCACGGCCTCGCCGCTGTCCAGGAGCTCCAGCCCGGCCTCGCCGCTGTCGGCCTCGACCACGGCAAAGCCCTCGTCCTCCAGAATGCCTTTGAGGGAGAAGCGGATGCCGGACTCGTCGTCCACCACCAAAACGCTGCCGCGCGCGGTCATGCCAAATCCTCCCCGCGCGCGTCGGCGGCCTTGACCGCGCCCGGCTCGTCGTCCTCAAAATGGAAGGCCCCGCCCTGCAGCAGCTCCAGGCAGGCGTCCACGGCCTCGGGGTCGTACAGGGTCGCCCGGCCGGAGCGTATCTCGTCCAGGGCCACGGGCATGCCCAGGGCCGCGCGGTAGGGCCGGTGGGAGCTCATGGCCTCCACCACATCGGCCACGGCGAGAATGCGCGCCTCGCGGCTTATCTCGCCGTCGCGCAGCCCGGCCGGATAGCCGGAGCCGTCCAGCCGCTCATGATGCTCCAGCACGGTGCGGGCCACAGGCCAGGGGAAATTCACTTCGCGCAGGATCTCGAACCCCACCTCAGGGTGGCTTTTCATGATGGCCATCTCCATGTGCGACAAACGCGCGGGCTTGGACAAAATCTCCGCCGGTACATAGACCTTGCCCACGTCGTGCAGGGTGCCGGACATCTCAAGCCCCTCCTGCTCGTCGTCCGTAAGGCCCAGCACCCGGCCAATGGCGCGGGCGAGCTTGGCCACGCGCTGCTGGTGCCCGGCTGTGTACGGGTCGCGCTTTTCGGCCATGCTGGCCAGGGCGCGCACGGTTTGATGAAATGTGGCGCGCAGTTCGGCCATGCTGGCGCGAAGCCCGGCCTCGGCGCGCTTGCGCAGGGCCACGTCGCGCAGCACCAGCACCCGCCCCTGCAACACGCCCGGAGCGCCCTCCTTGCCGGGTCCCAAAAGCGCCGAGACGGAAACCGCCACAGGCACCTCGGCCCCTTCCAGGGTCGTCAGCAGCATGTCGTCGCACAGGGCATGGCCGTCGTCATCGGCGGAGCAAAGCTCCTCCAGGCCCTCCACGGGTTCGCGGCTCGCCTCGTGGAGAATGCTGAACAGCCCGGCCCAGTTCTGGCCCACGCCGTGCTTCACCGCAATGCCCAAAAGCCGGGAGGCGGCCACGTTCATGTACGTCACCACGCCGTCCTTGTCCGTGGAGAGCACGGCTTCGGTCAGGCCGCCCAAGGTGGTGGCCAGCAGGCGTTCGTTCTGCTTCAGGCGCGTGTCGGCCTCAAACTTCACCAAAGCCATCTCTATGGCCAGGGAAAGCTCGTGGTCCTCAAAGGGTTTGGCGAGATATCCGGCCGGGCCGGTCTGCTTGGCGCGGTCCAGGGTGGCCGCGTCGCTCATGGCCGTCAGGTAGATCACCGGCAGGTTGTGGCGCAGAATCAGCTCGCCCGCCGTGTCGATGCCGTCCTTGGGGCCGGAGAGCAGCACGTCCATGAGCACGAGGTCCGGACGGACGGAAGCGGCCAGGCGCAGAGCCTCAGCGCCCGTGGCGGCATGCCCCGCCACCTCGAAGCCCAGCCGCGAGAGCCGGGTCTGGATGTCCAAGGCGACAATGGCCTCGTCCTCCACCACAAGAATTCTGCCTTTGCTCATGCGTGCCTCATGCTCATGGCCTTACCCCGACGCCAGCGCGGCTTCAAGCGCCCCGGCAAGGGTGGGGTGGCGAAATGCGTAGCCCGTGGACAAGAGCCGTGCAGCGCTGGCGTTGACGCCGGAGAGCAGGACTTCCTCGGCCATTTGGCCCAGCAGCAGCTTGAGGGCGAAGGCGGGCGCGGGCAAGAACGCCGGGCGGCCCAGGGCGCGGCCCAGGGCGCGGGCGAATCCGCGCGAGTCCACGGCCTCTGGCGCGGCCAGATTGTAAGGCCCGAAGGCGTCGGCCTTCTGCATAAGGTGGGCGATGGCCCCGGCCTCGTCGTCCAGATGGATGAAGGGCACCATCTGCGTGCCCGCGCCGAGGGGACCGCCCAGGCCCAGGCGAAAGGCCGGCAGCATCTGGGCCAGCGCCCCGCCCCGGCCCAGCACCATGCTGGTGCGCACAACGACGCGCCGCACGCCAAGGGCCTCGGCTCCGGCGGTGGAGGCCTCCCACGCCTTGGACACGCGGGCCGAAAAATTGTCGCCGGGCGCGGCGGACTCGTCCACCGGCTCGGCTCCGCGCGCGCCGTAATAGCCCACGGCAGAGGCCTGCACGAGCACGGCAGGGCGAATGCCCGCGCTGGCGGCCCGGGCCAGGGCGTCCATGACCGCGGCGCCGGCCAGAAGCCGGCTTTGCTCGATGCGTCCCATGACCTCCGGAGTCCAGCGGCCACCGGCAATGTTCTCGCCCGCCAGGTTCACCACGGCGGTTTCGGCGGTGATGAACTCGGCCCAGCCCGCTCCGGTCCGGCCGTCAAAGGGCGCGCCCACGATGCGCGCATGAGGCGCGCCGAGGCCCAGCACGGCGGCGACCTTCTCCGGCCGCCGCGAGGGCACGACGACTTCCGTCCCCCGGCTGACGAGCAGCCGCGCCAGTGATGAGCCGATGAAGCCCGTGCCGCCGAGAATGATGGTGCGCATAATGAGATGAATACGCAGAATCCGTCACAAGGGCAAGGGAAGGTGCGGCGGTGCGGGCAACGTGGCGGCGGAACAGGGCGTCCTTTTGCCTTGTCCGCACCCCGCGGGTCTTTGCCCACGCGGCTCCCCCCCAACGCGGCCGCAGCCCGTGCGTCCATTGCCCGCTGCGCATTCTGCGCGCCGCACCCTTCTGCGCATTAGACAGGCGCGGGCAAATGCCGTACAAGGCCTGTTGCCCGCCAGGACTTTAGACGCCTTGCCGGGGCGAATGAACGCCACCCCGACACGCGGACGAGGACTATGACAGAGACCAAGCAAATCAGAAATTTCAGCATTATCGCGCACATCGATCATGGAAAGTCGACCTTGGCCGACCGCATCCTGGAAATTACCGGGGTGGTCTCTGCGCGCGACCAAAAGGCCCAGTACCTGGACAAGATGGACCTGGAGCGCGAACGCGGCATCACCATCAAGGCCCAGACCGTACGCATTCCCTACACAGCCAAAGACGGCCAGAAGTATATTCTGAACCTCATCGACACGCCGGGCCACGTGGACTTCTCCTACGAGGTCTCGCGCTCGCTGGCCGCGTGCGAGGGCGCGCTGCTCGTGGTCGACGCCTCACAGGGCGTGGAGGCCCAGACCCTGGCCAACGTCTACCTGGCGCTGGACAACGACCTCGAGGTCGTGCCGGTGCTGAACAAGATCGACCTGCCGAGCGCCGAGCCGGACCGCGTGGCCCACGAGATCGAAGAGGTCATCGGGCTCGACTGCACCGACCCCGCCCTGGTGAGCGCCAAAAGCGGCCTGGGCGTGGCGGATTTGATCGAACGCATCATCACCCACCTGCCCGCGCCCAAGGGCGATGCGGCCGCGCCCCTCAAGGCCCTCATCTTCGACTCCTGGTACGACACATACCTGGGCGTGGTGGTGCTCTTCCGCGTGCTCGACGGCACCCTGAAAAAGGGCGAGAAGATCCGCATCTTCTCCTCCGGCAAGGAATTCGAGGTCATGAAGCTCGGCGTGTTCAGCCCCGAGAGCGTCGAGGTGCCGGACTTCGGCCCCGGCGAGGTGGGCTTCTTGTGCGCCAACATGAAGGAGCTCTCCGACGCTCCCGTGGGCGACACCATCACCAAGGCCGAGAATCCCACCAAGACGCCTTTCCCGGGCTTCAAAAAGGTCAAGCCCATGGTTTTTTCCGGCTTGTACCCCGTTGAGCCCAACGAATACGAAATACTCAAGGTGGCGCTGGAAAAGCTGCAGTTGAACGACGCGGCCTTCAGCTTCGAGCCCGAGACGTCCAAAGCCCTGGGCTTCGGCTTCCGCTGCGGCTTCTTGGGCCTTTTGCACATCGAGATCATTCAGGAGCGCCTGGAGCGCGAATTCCAGGCCCGGCTCATCACCACCGCGCCCTCGGTTATTTATAAGGTGGACACCACCGACGGCAGAAAGCTCAACATCGACAATCCGAGCCTGCTGCCCGACCCCAGCACCATCGCCGCGCTGTACGAGCCCTTCGCCAAGGTGGAGATCCACGTGCCCAACGACTTCGTGGGCAACGTGCTCGGCCTGTGCGAGGAAAAGCGCGGCATCCAGAAGGACATGAAGTACCTGACCGCCTCGCGCGTGGTCATCACCTACGAAATGCCCTTTGCCGAGATCATGTACGACTTCTTCGACAAGCTCAAATCCACCACCAAGGGCTACGCCAGCCTGGACTACGAGATCATCGACTACCGCCAGAGCGACCTGGTGCGCCTGGACATTCTCATCAACACCGAGGCCGTGGACGCCTTCTCCGTCATCGTGCACCGGCAGAGCGCCTATCCCTTCGGGCGCAGCCTGGCGGAAAAGCTCAAGAAGAGCATTCCCCGCCAAATGTTCGAGGTCATCATCCAGGCGGCCATCGGCAACAAGATCATCGCCAAGGAGCGCGTGGCCCCCTTCCGCAAGGACGTCATCGCCAAGTGCTACGGCGGCGACATCACCCGCAAGCGCAAGCTTTTGGAAAAGCAGAAGGAAGGCAAGCGCCGCATGCGCCGCATGGGCAATGTCGAAATTCCGCAGGAAGCCTTTCTGGCCGTGCTCAAGGCCGGAAGCGACGATTAACAACGATTTGCCACGGAACAAAACGGGCCTCCCCGCCCGGCATAGCAAGGATACAGCATGAATCCCAGATGGCTGAAAACGCTCAAGGAATATATTGAAGCTCTGCTCGTGGCCGTTGTCTTGGCCCTCGTCATCCGCGCCTTTGTGGTGCAGGCCTTCAAAATTCCCAGCGGCTCCATGCTGGAGACCCTGCAGATCGGCGACCAGCTCTTGGTGAGCAAGTTCCACTACGGCCTCAGAATGCCCTTCACCAACAAGATCTTGCTGCCCGTGTACGAACCCGCGCGCGGCGACATCGTGGTCTTCGAGTATCCCTTTGACGACAAACTCGACGCCACGCGGCCCCAGCTCAAGGACGTGGACTTCGTGAAGCGCCTTGTGGGCCTGCCGGGCGACACAGTGGAGGTGCGCGGCAAAGAGGTCTACGTGAACGACGAACTCGTCACCGGGCCGTACATCCAGCACGTGCGCGAAGACATCGAGCCCAATCCCCTGCCCGAGGACCACCCGGCCATCACCATCGACCCCAAGGCCTATTTCGACCACTGCGAAGACTCCACCAGCCTTTGCCGCGCCAAACGCGACTGGATGCCCAAGGTCACCGTGCCCGAGGGACACTACTTCGTCATGGGCGACAACCGCGACGAATCCTACGACTCCCGCTTCTGGGGCTTTGTGAGCCGCGACAGCATCAAGGGCAAGGCCATGGTCATCTACTGGTCCTGGACCGGTCCCACGAACATCCGCTGGGAGCGCATCGGCCGCATGCTCCACTAGGCGGCGCCCCTGAGGGGGGAACAAACGGGACAGAGGCGGAGAGGCAATGCTGACGCAGATTTTCAGTGTCGACATCCGCACGGTCCTGTTCCTGCTTTGCCTCGGCAATCTCGCGTCCGCCGCGCTGCTGTTGACGTATAACGGCAGGCTGCGCGGCAGCCCGGGCAGGCTTTTCGCCCTGACCAAGCTGCTGCAGGGCTTGGCCTGGCCCTTGCTCGCCCTGCGCGGCCACATCCCCGACGTGATCTCCTGCGGCCTGGGCAATGTGCTGCTGCTGCTGGGCTTCTGCCTGGAGTCGGCCTGCATACGCGCCCTGGACCAGCCCGGCCGCCCCCTGCCGAAGTTCTGGAAGTCCCTGCTCCTGGCGTCGGTCTTGGGCCTCAGCATTCCCTCTCTGATCCCGCAGGCCAATTTGCGCATCGCCATCGGCTCCGCCGTGGCCGCTGTATGCTTCGTTCTTTCCGGCCTGCGGCTCTTGCGCGGCGCGGAAAACCCCTCGCCCCTGCGCCAAACCCTGGGCTGGACCTACCTGTTCCTGTGCGTGGCCGTCCTCTGGCGCGCATCGCTCGGGCTCACCGATCCGGCCTTTACGCTGTTTTCGCCCGGCCTGGCCGCGAGCTTCTCCTACCTGCCGCTGTACCTGCTCATGATCGCAGGCAGCTTCGGCCTACTTTTGCTCTTCAAGGAGCGCGACGACCAGACCCTGGCGCACCTGGCCACGCGCGACGCCCTGACCGGCGCGCCCAACCGCCGGGCCGTGCTGGAGATGGCAAACCGCCTCGTGGCCAAGGCAAACCGCGAGGGCAAGCCCCTGGCCGTGCTCATGCTCGACATCGACCACTTCAAGCTGGTGAACGACACCTACGGCCACGCCGTGGGCGACGCGGTGCTGCGCGACCTCTCCCGGGTCATTGCGGCCGGGCTGCGCGCCTACGACGCTTTTGGCCGCTTCGGCGGCGAGGAATTTGTCGTGGTGCTGCCCGACACGTCCCTGGAGGACGCGCAGCATGTAGCCGAGCGCATCCGCGCCGCCGTGGAGACCAGCTGCCCCCAGGAATGCAAGGACACGCGCTACACGGTGAGCATCGGCCTGGCCTGGGGCCTGCCGGCCGAGGCGGACCTGGACGCCCTGCTGCTTTTGGCCGACCAAGCCATGTACGCGGCCAAGGCCCAGGGCAGAAACCGCGTCTGCACATCGCCCAGTCAACTGTTGGGCGCGCAGACGTCCGGGCCGCAAGCTACTGAATCAGACTCTTCCACGTCAGCTCCTTCCGAACCCGCTCCTTCCGAACCGGCTCTGTCCGAACAGGCTCTGTCCGAACAGGCTCCCGCTGCCCGGCGGCCGCGCCAAGCATGACCGCCGCCGCACGGACCGACGGCCCCGCCGCTTCCCAGCGCGCGCGGGCCATGCTGCTGCTTGCGGCCACGGCGCTCATCTGGAGCTCCGGCGGACTGGCCATCAAGCTGGTGGCCCTGCCGCCCATGGCCATAACCGGCGTGCGCAGCGCCCTTTCGGCCCTGACATTGGCCGTGCTGTTCCGGGGCAGGCTCAGCTTCCGGCTCACCCCGGCGCGGGCGCTGGCCGCCGCAAGCTATGCCGCCCTGCTTATCTCCAACGTGGCCGCCACCAAGCTCACCACCGCGGCCAACGCCATCCTGCTGGCCTACACAGCGCCGGTGTACGTGGCGCTTTTGGCCCCGCGCCTGCTGGGAGAACGCACGCGCCCTTCGGACTGGCTGTTCATCGGCGTGGTGCTCGCCGGCATGGTGCTGTTCTTCCTCGACAGGCTCTCGCCGCAGGGTCTGCTGGGCAACCTCGTGGCCGTGGGCTCCGGGCTGTGCTATGCGGCCTTCACCCTGTCCATGCGCGCCCAGAAGGACGCCTCGCCCGTGGAGTCCGTGCTGCTGGGCCACATGCTGACGGCGTGCATCGGCCTGCCGTTTTTGCTGGGCAACCTGCCCGATGCGCGCGCCTGGCTTGGCCTGGCCTACCTCGGCGTCATCCAGCAGGGCGTGTCTTTGGCGCTGTATGTCTGGTGCATCAAGCGCCTGGGCGCGCTGGAAGCCATCCTCGTCATGACCCTGGAGCCCATTCTGAATCCGGTCTGGGTGGCGCTGGGCGTGGGCGAGCTGCCCGGCCTCTGGGCCTGCCTGGGCGGGGCCGTGGTGGTGGCCGCGGTGACCCTGCGCGCGCTTGTCCAGGCCAAGGCCGCGCCCGCGGAAAGCCCTGGGCAAACCGTTTAGAGACGCCTACACTCACAGCATCCCCCCTGTGGCCGCGCCAACGCGGTCCCGCGCCTCTCTGGCCCGCACCGTCCCATTGGAGGGATAGCCATGACGCCAGGCACAACATTTCACCACGCGCCCGCATTGTCCCTTGGCCATGCCCTGCGCGCGCTTTTGTCGCTGTACGCCCTCCTTGCCGTGGTCATTGCCGTGGTCAGCCTTGCCGGCGTGCCCCAGGCCAAGGCCCAAAGCCCGGCGGCTGGCGCGCAGATCAAACGCGGGCTGGTCATCCTGGTCCAGTTTCCGGATGTGCCCCACGACGTGAGCCGCGAGCTGGTGCAGCGGCGCTTCGCCGGGCACTTGAACCGCTACGTGCGGGAAATGTCCGGGGAAAGCGTCGGCCTGGAAGTGGACGTGACGCCCGCCTGGAACACCCTGCCGCACCCGGTGGACCAGTACCGCATCTCGCCGCGCAATCTGGAGGTGGACAAGACGCGGGTGAGAAAGCTCATCGACGACGCGCTGGAGACCCTGGGGCCAAACGCGGACCTTGGCGGGTACGATTTCATCGCCCTCATGCTGGGGGCCAAGGTGTCCGAGTACGGCATGGTCGGGCTTTGCGGCTATCCAGGCATGCTGGGCTGGAGCACGGCGGATGTCTACCGCACCAGGAACGGCAGGGAGGTGCGCGGAGGCGTGGCCATCTTCACCAGCCAGGCGCACCTGGGCACCCTGTTTCATGATGTCGCCCACGTTCTCGGCGGAGTGCAAAACGGCAAGCGCGCCGTGCCCTGCCTGTACGATCACGATTTGCAGGCCAAGCCAGGCCCCCTGCGCGAGACCTTCACCGGCGCCATCATCAACATGGGCTACTGGGATCCCATGTCGTGCCACTTTTACAAGCGCGAGCTGCCGCCCCCGGGCATCTCCTCATGGACCAGGCTGCGGCTCAACTGGCTCGACGCGTCGCGGGTCACGGCCGTGTTGCCGGGGCAACAGGCGGAGGTTTTGCTGGGGCCGCTGGAGGACCCTGCGGCGCAAACAGCGGTCATCAAAATCCCCCTGACCGAAAGCACCTATTATCTCGTCGAAAACCGCCAGCCCATCGGCTTTGACAAGAATCTGCCGGGCAGCGGCGTGCTCATCATGTTCGCCGACGACCGGGTCGCCGAGTGCCGCCACGGCAAGGCCCCGGTCAAGCTCATGAACGCCGACCCAGGCATGCCGGGTCTGGAAGGCGCGGCCTTCGACGCCGCAAAGCGCAGCACCTTCGAAGACAAGCAGAACAAGCTGCGGATACAGATCCTTGAGGAGATCTCCGGCGCCTACAGAATTCTTGTCAGCAGGCGCTGAACGCCCTGCCAGATCCCTTGCGGCTGAATTTGCTGGGCAAGCGGAGTGAAATCGCCTACGCTCTATGGACGAGCCCGCACAAAGGAGCACCCCATGATCGCCAAAGTCCGCACCGCCGCCCTGCTCGGCATAGAAGCCGTGCCCGTGGCCCTGGAGGTGGACCTGGCACGCTCCGGCATGCCCGCCTTCACCCTGGTGGGCCTGGCCGAGGGGGCCGTGCGCGAAGCCAAGGAGCGCGTGCTTTCCGCCCTGAAAAACGCCGGGCACCGGCTGCCGCCCGCGCGCATCACCGTCAATCTGGCTCCGGCCGACCTGCGCAAGGAAGGCAGCGGCTACGACCTGCCCCTCGCCCTGTGCCTGCTGGCCGCGGCCGAGGTCATCGACGCCGAGCGCCTGGAAGGTTGGTTCCTGGCGGGCGAACTTTCCCTGGACGGCGGTCTTGGGCCTGTGCCGGGCATTCTGCCCCTGGCCATCATGGCGCGCGACAACGGCGCGCGCGGGCTCATCGTGCCCGCGGAGAACGCGGCCGAGGCCGCCGTGGTGCAGGGGCTCAGCGTCTACGGCGCGGCGAATCTGGCCGAGGCCGTGGGCATCGTCACCGGCGAAATGACCCCGGAGCCGGTGCGCGTGGACGTGGAGGCCCTTTGGGCCGAGCAAATCGCCCATGAGGGCGACTTCGCCGAGGTCAAAGGCCAGGAGCACGCCAAGCGCGCCATCGAAATCGCGGCCGCGGGCGGACACAATCTCTTGTTCGTCGGGCCGCCGGGCAGCGGAAAAACCATGCTCGCCCAGCGCATTCCCACCGTGCTGCCGCCCCTCACCTTCGAGGAGGCGCTGGAGGTCACCAAGATCTACTCCGTGGCGGGCATGCTCCCGCGCGAGGCCGCGCTCATCGTGCGCAGGCCCTTCCGCCCGCCGCACCACACCATTTCCGACGCGGGGCTCATCGGCGGCGGCGCAAACCCCAGACCGGGCGAGGTTTCGCTGGCGCACCGGGGCGTGCTGTTCCTCGACGAGCTGCCGGAGTTCAAGAAGCATGTGCTGGAGGTGTTGCGCCAGCCCCTGGAAGACGGCCGGGTGACCATCTCGCGCGCGGCCCTGTCCCTCACCTATCCGTCGGACTTCATGCTTGTTTCGGCAATGAATCCCTGTCCTTGCGGCTATTTGACCGACGACCGGCACGTGTGCTCCTGCCAGCCCCTGGCCATCCACCGCTACCGCTCGCGCATCTCCGGCCCGCTCATGGACCGCATCGACCTGCAGGTGGAGGTGCCCGCCGTGCCGTACGAGGACCTGAAGGCC
>Ga0209373_10000805_pt1 | contig 43505 bp, 29 predicted proteins | sample Higcelweek5metaG_FD_187173 | JGI IMG/M metagenome (GOLD analysis project Ga0209373, IMG submission 187173) | Freshwater pond sediment microbial communities from the University of Edinburgh, under environmental carbon perturbations - High... | ecosystem: Environmental > Aquatic > Freshwater >... | reverse complement strand
TGCCACTGGCTTTTGCAAATGCGGTATCGCTGTCGGCGGCAAATGCAGCGCCTTTTTTCAGCGGTGCTTTCAGATATTCCTTTCCATCAATGAGCAACTTAAAATCATCGGCCCACACGGTTCCTTTGCCGGTCAGAATCACGCCCAGGTGAATAACTTCGGCTCCTTTGCCTAATTGAAAAACCGGCGTATTAAATTCATACCAATCGTTGGTTCCTTTCAGATTTGAAATAGTGCTGGTGGAATAATAATTACTGCCACTGCCATCGACGCGCACAAAGATGGATGCTGTACCTTCAGTGACATCCTGTGATTTCATGAAGACCTTTATCTGTGCGGTTTTACCAACAAACGATACCGGAACAGAAAAAACAAAGCAGCCGAAATCATTTTTGTTTGCATCGGCATTGCGCACTATTTCAAGCGCATTTTCTCCTTCGTGTTTAATAGCTGATTGAATATTGCAGGAATAATTGCTGCCCCAAAGCGCTGATTTATCGGGCAGGCTGCCACCGGCTGCAGTGTTTTCAAAAGTAAAATCAAGTCCCGTTTGTGCAATTACCGATGCTGCAACAAACAGCAGAAAAAGAAAAGAAAAAATGCGGCTCATGTTTTTTTGTTCAAAGGTAAGTAACCCCTTCAAGAGTTCCAAACTCTTGAAGGGGTTACGGTTTATTATTCGCCAAGATACGTCATCACAGGTCTGAAGCCTACTGTTGGTGCTGGCCCTGAATAGGGTGCCACACTTTCGATGCGTACATCGGCACCGGGCGACATCCACGAGCCACCTACCACAATGTCGCTCTGCGAGACCATTTCAGCGGCGTTGCCCGTCATGTCATACAGACCCCAATCGTTCGGAGCATAATGTCCGGTGATGATTGTCTGAAAGGCACCATCTTCCGCATAACTGTCAGCGGCCTGCGGAATCAGCTCGTATTGCTGCTTTTCGTAATTATACGTAATGTGTCTTTCATCCAGCGGTCTGAAGTTGCATAAATAACAACCTTTCGAATTGCGCAGGTAGGGCCCGCCCCAGGGGTACGAAACCATTTTGAGACCACCGCGTGCAGCCCAGATCCATTCTTCGCGCTGCGGCAACCGGAAGGCGCACTTCTGCGGTCCGTTCTCGGCTTCATATCTTATAGTCAGCCACTGACAATACATCTCTGCGCCTTCGCGCGATACATTCACTACTGGATAATTGTCGTAGGCCGGATGGCTGAAATAATTCTCCACCATGGGCTGATTGTAACTGTTGGCGTCCATCTGCCATTTGGCGGTGTCGGGCAGCGCTTTTTTGTACGCCTCCATGTCGCCTTTTGCTTTCAGATAGGCCAGAAAATTCCGGTACTGCTTGTTGGTAACTTCGGTTTTCGACATAAAAAATGCCTGAATGGAAACGTTGTTCGAATCAATCTGGCAGGAGCCCATCGGCACAAATACATAGCCTTCGGGCGCTTTCACCGGTTTCTTTTTTCCAGGAGCAAAAGAAGAAAACACCATGAATCCCGTCAGTAAAAAGACAACCCATTTGACTTTATTTGTTTTCATAACTCAAGATTTTAAATGAATATAAGGGAGGATTTTTATTGGTTTGGTTTTCCCGGATAGGTGATCACAGGCCGGAATCCGACATCGGGACGCGGGCCGGTGTAGGGCGCCGTGCTTTCAACACGCACATCGTATCCGGTCGATCTCCACGAGCCACCTGCTACAATACCGCTCTGTTGCACCATTTCGGCCACATTGCCCGACATATTGTACAATCCATAACCGTTGGGCCAATAAGATAGTACCGGCGCGGTCAGGTCTGAAGCATCGAAAATGTAGCCGGCTATTCCATAATTTCCATATTCCCCGCCTACTTCTATTTTTCCTGTAGAATCATTGAAATGGATGCTTTCAGCGCCCATGTTTCTGAAATTACAGGCATACTTGTGTTCTTTTTCATTAAAAAGGGTTACGCCATTCCATGGGTACACCGCATCGGGATTATTGCCCCGTGCAGCCATCACCCATTCTTCGCGGTAAGGCAGTCGCACATCGTAGATATAATCGCCATAGGCTTCACGCATTTTTTTGGTCAGCCACACGCAGTACATTTCGGCCTGTTCGCGCGAGATATTCACCATGGGATACTCACTGTAGGCCGGATGTCGGAAGTAAAGCTCGACATAGGGCTCGTTGTACGCCAGTTTATCTCTCCATTGTGTAGTGTCGGGCAATGCTTTCTGATAAGCGTCCATGTCGCCGCTGGCCTTCAGATCGGCCAGAAACTCACGGTAATCGTTGTTGGTAATTTCTGTTTTTGCCATCCAGAACGCCTGCACCGAAACAGTGTCATTGCCGATGACGGTGGTACCCATGGGGACAAAAACGAATCCTTCGGGGGTTTTTACCGGTTTCTTTTTGCCGGGGGTAAAGGCCGACAGCAGCACGGTTCCCGCGAGCAGTGCTACAAAAAAAATGGATTTTCCTGGCTTCATTCTGAGGGGGTTAAGGGGTTTAACAGAAATGTAAACGAAGGTAAAGGTCGGGATATTTTATAAAGGGGAATAAATTTTTCAAAAAATATTTTTTGGAAATAAAAAAATGATTGTATATTTGCAGTCCGAAATGCGGAAGTAGCTCAGTTGGTAGAGCACGACCTTGCCAAGGTCGGGGTCGCGAGTCCGAGTCTCGTCTTCCGCTCCAGAGCCCCCAGTAATGGAGGCTTTTTTTATGTGCTAAAACGTCGTCACCTGCGGTGACGTCTGATTTGGAGATGTGAACTGGATTTGGCCACCAAGGCACCAAGACACAAAGATTTTTCCCGCAAAATATCGCGAAGATTTTTTCTCAGCACTACTTATGAACGCTAATACACCGGCATCAGTCACCATCGTGTTATGATGGGCGGACAAGTAGAATCAGCCTTGCTCTCAATTCATGCGATAGTTGGTGAAACCGTCTACAAAAATGTTCATGTTTAATAATGAAAACGCCCGACTACTATTAATAATCAGGCGTTTATGTGTTTTAGTTGTACCCCGGGCGGGACTTGAACCCGCACGACCCGAAAGTCACAGGATTTTAAGTCCGGCGTGTCTACCATTCCACCACCGGGGCCTAAAAGCGCCTGCAAAGGTAATAATCTTTAAGATATTAATACCTTTTTTGTTTTCTGCTAAATAATTTCAGCAGTTTTACTTGTCGTGCCTTCAAGAATCAATGTTCGTGTGCTAATGAAAATATTTTTTGCCATTCAGAAATATTATTTACCTTTGCACTCCCAAAGCAGGGAAAAGGGCGTTTAGCTCAGCTGGTTCAGAGCACCTGCCTTACAAGCAGGGGGTCACTGGTTCGAACCCAGTAATGCCCACCACATCAGATCAAGGCTTCAGAGATTTCATCTTTGAGGCCTTTTTTTATTTGCCAAACAAATTGCCAAACATTTTGACCGTTTTTTCCTTGCTTTGCATTCCTGATTCTAATTGACTATATTCAGGTTTTCCATTTTAGGAATTTTCCGGTTGATTTTTTTAAAAAGCAAGCATCTTGCAGACATCAATAATGTTTAAGCCGAAGAATAATTTGCAACTATATAATCAGGTTGATTTTAGTGTAATAATTAATATTACCTGAATAAATCACAAAATTTGCTATTTGAAAATGTATAACTTTGAAAATTCTTTAAAGAATGTTTCTGGATGTTACTAATTTGATTGTAATTATGGAAGATTCTGATGTTTACGACATCATTAGCCGTGACGACAAGACAATATTATTCCTGAAAAACACAGGGCTAATTGATACACGATCATACGCTTTGCTTCAAAAAGGAAAACTCAATATGCTGTCGGAAATTGTTTCCTACTATAAAAGGCACAAGTCATTTCTTCAAATAAATTCATGCGGACAAAAGACAAACATAACATTAATAAACCTTGCAAAATCTAATGAACATCTATTCCAAAGAAAGAATGGGACGTTATTGATTAAATCAGGCCTCTTGGACAAAAAACATAAAGGTGAAAAGGATCTTTCAATAAGCATTAGCTCTGTAAGTCACTATTATAATCTTGAAAAAAGAACGACGGGTGTACTGCAGGACAACAATCTGACTACCGTTGAAGCATTTTTAAAATTCTTTTTTAAGCAAGGATGTTTCCTGAGTTTAAAAAAATGTGGTTATAAATCAAATTCCGAGCTTGTTGAATTTGCAAATACTCTGATCAAAGATTGTGAGCGCAATGGTATAATCTGGTTTTCAAAGAAAGCTATTGAACCATCAGAAAGTGAGCGCATTGTTTCAGAGTTTGGCACAAAGTTTCTGATAGAAAACGAGGAATTGTCTTTTCTAAAAGATCAAATTAAAGAGTGTAATGTAAAGACTTTCCAATTACTTTCTTTTTGTGCGCAAAAGTACCTCGATTCCTCTACATATTATATATTTAAAACAAGATACTCATATTTTACATGTCGAAAAGACAGAACCTATCAATGTATTGGAAAAGAATTATCTATGACAGGATATAGGGTCCGTCAAATACTTCAGAATTCAATCAGAAAATTCCTTTGTCAATACACATTGTTGGTAAAAAAAATATTTGATTCGACAAAAACAACGAAGTATCTGGCTTTTGACAACGATCTCTTGTTCATCGATAATAGATTCGTAGAAGGGGTCAACAGAAATGAAAAGACAGATTTCAATTATTATATTGTAGCCTTACTGTTTGCGTCAGTATGTGAAACACATTCGCTTTTTACTTTGAAGTATTCAAAACGATCCTATTATTATTTAATTCACAAAGACCTTTCAGATGTTTTTTCATTTGAAAACTACTTCAGACGAGTCGTCAAAGAATTAGATATTTGTAGTAAAAAGAAGATGAACTTAAACACATATAGTCTAATCAGAAAACGTTTGTCTCAACAGGATTCGGATGTTTCACCACGAGTTGTTACTGTATGCAGAATGATTATAGCCGATGCATTAAATCTGCCTGTTGATGAGAATTTGCAAATCATGCTGGCTCTCAAAAAGAAGAAAAGCATTAGTAAAGAAATTATTGATGTGCTTAGAAAGCATCCCAACGTTCCGCTTGATATTGAAAAACTTCTGAAATTGGTTAAAGACGAAAAACCACATCTAACACTAAATACACAAAAGATAAGGCATCATTTATTTCAAATAGAAAACCTGTATTATATTGGCAGGAAAAGCACTTATATTTATTCAGAAACCTGTTCGGATGAACTTCGCATGCTCAATGGTACACTGGGCGATATTTCAGTGAAATACCTGAAAAATACAAATTACCCTGTACACATTTATGAGATAGTCAGATATATTAATAAATATCTGCCAATCAGCCAGAGAAGTCTGATGACAAATTTACAGAAAACGAAAAAGAACGAAATTGAATTTTACATGAATTCATTTATAGGATATAAATATTCAGCTAAGGTTGTCGACCATAAATCGCGGCCTATCCCGGAAAATTTGTATGAAAAAATTCTACCTGAAATTGGATTAATCAACTACAACAACCTACTGACAATAAAAAAAAGAAACTATGATCGGTTTTTACACTTAGAAAAGTTGTTTATTAATGTCAAGGGAGGCATTTCCCGTAATCTGTCATTCGAAGATCTTGTTTCTGAACTTGCTGGCGAATTTAAATTATCTCACATGCAGGTTCTTTCAGTTCTTGAGCCAAAAATAAATAATGGCGAATTGTATCTTGATGAAAAAGGGCGGCTGAATTCTACTAAATGTGTATGAGAATTTAAAAGAACTCTTATCAAAAACTATAAACCCTTGCTTAGGGACTTAAAAAGCTTATAGAACTATTTAAAAATCTCAAAATAATCCAGGAAGTAATCTATTTCCGGATCCATTTTGGTTCCAAAACGGTCTATTTTTGGCGAAAACGGGTTAAAATTGGTCTATTTTAGTCTGTTTTCTGGTGAATTTTGGTAATTCCAAAAATTTCAGTCGAAAATTGTTTTGAAATTGTATGTTTTTTGGTGATTTCTGAATGATTCCAGTATATTCCACTTAAAATCATCGTAAAGTGTTGATGATTTCATAAAGTGTGTCATTTTTTCTCACCATCCTATCCAAATCATCATTTCTTCATTGTTGATTTTTCCGCGAATGGCGGCTGAATGAATTCTAAAACGGGATAGAGGTGTCTCCGAATATGTATTTGGTACAATTTCCGGCTCAGCCATTCTGAAAGTATCTATTGACGAAGGCAAATTAAGAATTATTCCGGCCGTGTCGCAGAATAGAGCTGATGATACAGTATCGTTTGAATAAAAAATCAAGGTGTCACAACATGAGTACAAAACGGAATCAGACGACCAGAACTGATCATCGGCGTAATTGTAGAGTGTGAAAAAGGAGGTGGTTAGAATTGATGATTTGGATATTATAATAAATTGACGGCGAAAAGAAAGAAAAGCGTTGTATGCACCTGCTGCCAATATTCCTGATATGATCATTGCAATCAATAACTCAGCAATTGTAAATCCTTTAATTTTTGTTTTCATCAATAGTTCGGAATAAGGTAATTAAAACTGCCTACTTTTTGATTGAGACTATTGGTCGCAACCACATTCATCTTGAGAATGCTCTGAGAGTAAGAATAAGTTGAAAACGAAACAGAATATTTTAATCCGTTTTTTGAGAACTCTCGCTCGGAAAAAGCACCCTCCTTGATAATTTGTTCGCAAAGACTGTCTGAAACACTGATTGCCTGTAACTCTGGCAGGCTGGTATGTGACCTTAGAGAACCGGAAATAATAATTGATGATATTCCTACAACCGACAAAATGATGATGGTTGCAACAAGTGATTCAATCAGTGTTGTTCCTTCCACTTTTGTCATTTCAGCAATTTCACTTTTTTGAGTTTTTCTTTATCCGACAGAAGATTCAATCCATATTGACTATTGATTTTTTCAGGCTCAGCAATCATGCAATTAAACAACGTGTTTTCATGGGCTCCTCCTGCCAGATGAAGCAAGGTGTTTCGGGTAATTACATGACCTACCACAACTCCGTTTATTTCTGTGTATCCATTACAGAAAACATTTCCATCAACTCGTGATTTCTCAGAAAGGACTATAATAAAATGATTGCGGATGGTTGGATGGATACTCCAGCATAAAATTGTTCCGGACAATTTGCTGTCGACACCTAAAGATATTTTTCCAGAGCTGTTGTTATTGTTTTCGGAGTAAATTACAAAAGCACTCGGATAGCTGAATGTGCAATTATCACCAGTGATGATGCTGTCACGCGCAAACGATTGCAAAGATCCTTCAAAATTGTTTTCGAACAGGATACTTTGCGCAATTATTATAATGTCTTTTATATTTACCTGCGCTGAAAAAGCCATAACACCATTGCAGATAATGATCTGATTTCCTGAAATATTTCCTTTTTCGATCATAGTGTTATCCGCGAAATACGTCACCAGACAAGGCTCAGAAAACGATCGGTAGCCATCAAATGGCTCGCCTTTGTTCATGATGAAATCCGGTGGAAGCTGACTAATAATTTCCTCGAATTTCAACCTTGATAAATAATCAGGTAATTCTGGAATGCGATCTGTATTATCAATCATGGATGAAACCGGAACAGTTCCTGTAAAGGGAGTTTTATTGAGGGTTGTCTTTTCAAATCGGCCACCTGGAACTTTGCATTTTCCTTCAATGATTGTTGTACCTCCGGCTTTACATTTGAATTGAGATGGATTAATCCACAGAGATGGCAAATCAGAGTTGTCCCAGAATGTGTTTGCAAGCACTGTTTGTGAATAACTATGATCCTGGACTTTTGTTGATACGAATATGGTTTCATACAACCCCCAGAAATTTCTGGTTACCGATACGCTATCATCAAACTCATCAAACAGACTGAATGATATCGTTTGTCCTGTATTAAACAGATCTGGTTTTGCAAGTGCCAGCACTATTGCGTTTCTAATATTAGTCCTGCATGTGTGTTTTCTCAATACAATATCGTTACTTCGGCTACTCATCGCATTCATACTCAGGATTAATGAAGTGATCAATACTAGAACAACCGCAATGAACAATGCAAAAAGCATTACCCCACCTCCTGTTCTGACAGATAGAAACCGTGAAATCAGATGATTCTCTAGTTTACCTTTTTTAAATTGAAAGGCCATAGTCTTATTCTGTTTTTGCGATCAGCATTTTCATCAGCTGTTTTTGCGCCGCTTTCTAGTTTGTTTTGATCTTTTGTACTGACAGCTTTTTCTTTATCTATGTTTCCCGCTTCCGGATTTCTGACAGCTTTATGTTCTTTTGTTTTATTTAGCGAGTCTTCTGAAACGTCAATCTGATTTTTTAGTTTCTTCAAAACTTCTTCTCCGTTTTTAAAACGACGGACTTCAACAAGACTATCATTTTTGTAAACCATTCTCTTCCCCTCCAGTATTCCTCGGCGGTATTTCTCCATTGTTCGGATCATACCGTTTTCGCTGAAATATTCACAAGAGCCATGCTTGATTCCTTTTTTCCATTGCTCCGCAGATTTCATGAGGCCGTTCTCATACCACGTTTTCCATTCATCGTGCATCAGTCCATATCTGAAATTCCCGCTGCTGCGGAGATTCATGTTTTTATAATAGGACTTATATTCGCCATTAAGTAATTTGCCACTGTATCCTCCTTCAGAAAAATGTACGGTGTTATTCATGTACCAGTAATACCAGAGATGTGAAAAGACTTTTCTTTTTTCAGGATTATTCCTGGCAATCGTGATGCTTTCAGAAAAATTCGTCGAGCTGATTTCCATCGTGTATGTTTTATCATCCTTTGGAATATCTCTCTGAGAATATACATTGTTTTCAAAGCAAAGGACAGCTGATATTAAAAGGAATAGACCAGAGTTTAATTTCATTTTTCTAGAATTTTTGTTTCACCACCAAATTGTACAATGGCTTTTTTATTGTCTGCACTTTCAATCAACACTCCATCTGCAGTTTGCTTTTCGGAAAGAAGATACTGCCGGTTATTAATTTTAAAAACAGCTACCATTTTCCCATTGCTTTTATTACGTATGAGACCGTGATAACTGACTGCCGGCCATTGCACTATCTTTTCCGCCTCCGGTGCTTTGTATGTGCCAATTTTAATGTTGGAAACATTATTGTTTTGCCCATAGGAAAAATCAAAATCTTGTTCTGACATCTGATCAGAAGTACAATCAAGAAAGGGATCGCGATACGTCCATATCATTATACTTGAATCTTTTGTCTTATCCTGACTGGAAAATCCCGGCTCATAAACAGCATTTTCCTTGTTTTCATTTCCCTGCCGGGCTAAAACAATGCGATATATTATAATTCCCCATACTGCGAGTACTGCAGGAATCAGAATATATAATGACTTTTTCCCTTTCAGCATTAGTCTATGGTTAATCGACGATACGCCGCCCAGGGACTGACATTACCGGCAGCATCAATTGATTTTACTTTCCAGAAATATGTCCCGGCTGGTAATGTAAAAATGGCACTTTGATTTGTCGTAAACGATGAAAAGACAACAGTGTCAAATGTATTATCCGTTGCAATCAGAACAGAATCCTTTACCAATGAGCCACCGCTTGCATGAGTCCATGAAAAAGAAACTGATCCAGCTGAAAGAGTGTCTGAATCAGTTGGCATGTTCAGAACCGGAGTCGATGGAATCTGAGTGTCAATGAAAATTTTTCTAGTATTGTAATCAGATTCTGATATTGCATTAACAGCTTTCACACCCCATTCAAAGCTTCCGTCCGTCAAAAATGTGTAATCAGCATTTGTGCTAGTTACTGACGTTGTATATTCCGTTGTTCCACCATAGGAATTCTGCCAGATTGTAAACGTATAGCTATCTGAATAAGGTAGACTTTGCCAGGAGAAATGTTGCAGAGATGTATTTAATGTATCGTTCTGAAGCGGCAATACAAGCGGAACATACTGAGAGGTGAGGTCACTGTCTGATTCAACAGTAAATGATCTGACAACATAGTCGCCTGTGTATGCGCTGTTTTCAGGTCTGATGCGCCATTGATAATTTCCATAAGATAAAAAGCATGTGAAGTTTTCACCTGACACATTGGTATCTGCAACAATGGATTGTACATTGCTGAATGAAGGCTTTACAATTTGCAAATGATACCAGTTTGCGCCCTCTAATTCATTCCACCAGAAAACAATCTGATTGGTTGAAGAACTCAGTCCGTCTGCAGGTGTAACAATACTCACTGTTTTTCCGGTTATATCATCTTCGATAATCTCATTGCATGAATACAAGGAGAACATGAGCAGCAATGATCCAAGAAGCGCTCTATGTACGTGTCTTGACTTTTTGAATATATACATGCGCATACAATTTTAATGTTTTTGTTTTGAGATCTTCTTTGGTGAAAAAACGCACTGACACAACTTTTCCAGGCTTCCATTCTTTTTCCAGTTTTTGGACCAGCTGCAAAATTTTTGAGAATCCGCCTTCAATTTCAAGAATATTCGTTTCCAGAATGAATGAGCCTCTGTCAACATCAACCGGAGGCAAGAACCCGGAAAGCACTAGATTGTTATCGTTACAGAATCGGCTTGTGTAACTCATGATTTTATTGCGCGTTTCTGTTGTATCATTTGGGTTGCCCGAGATCAGTGATTCAAAGTCGCCAATACTGGATTTCAGTTCAGCAATGCGCTGTGGTGCATCCTGTATCTCCGAAGAACGCACAACTAAATCATTTTTCTGATGGTACAATGTAATGGTTTTTGAAATGGTCATTCTGTACGCGACAAGTATAAATATAATAAGACCTGCCATCAGCAAACGATATTGATTTTTATATGTCAGCGTTGGTTTTTTCATTTTACAGATTTGGTATTTATCGACACAGAGAATGTTGCCTGCCCCTTTCTTGATTCCTGTGAATAGTTCATGACCCGGGCATTACCAACCCAATTACAGTGCGATAAAGTGTCAATCCATGAATGAAGCATTACAGGATCAGGTGTGCGACCTGTGATTTCAATCAACCCTGTTTGTGGCACAATATCGTCTTCCTGTCTCGATGATGTTGATACCGGATAAATATTAAGGCCTGTAAGAGAAATAAGAATTGGAGTTGTTGATGCAATTTGATCTGCATACCATGCAATATTGGGATCATTCAGTAATCCGGCTTGCATAAGAAAGTCCTTTTTCTTGTTGAAGTCGGATTGCAGAGTGTCATATTCCGAAAGCATTTTCTGATTCTGTTCAACAGTAACTTGAAGACTTCCAGCTTCCTGATTTAGATTGCTGAAGATAAAAAAATTTGCAAGGAGCAAAATAAATATCGCAACGAGGCTGACTTTTAATAATCTGGAAAATTTGGAAAACCACAAAAATTCGTTTGAATCATGGAGAACTGATGGTATATGAATACCGGGCATAGATTTGTTTTCCAGTGCATGAAAACCACAGCCAAGTAAAGGAAAATATCCGGCATGAATGGGTTCATTTCCAATGCAGATATTGGATGCCGGTTCTTCTGAATTTTTTATTTCACAGAGCTCTTTGTTATTAAACAGCAGATGAATCTGGCCTGTATTCAGTGAATCCGGCGCTTCTGGGATAAAGGAATAAAACAAGGAAACAAAATGATAGCCACAATAAACACCTGTAACAAACACGCCCTTTGCTCGAACCGCATCAACAATTTCCTGAACCGAACTATAGCGCAGAACAGAAGCCCATGTGCTGTTACCAGAATAATTGGCACTCACAATAAAATCATTGGTGTCGGTATTCGGGAAAAATGCATTCAAAATATCGCGGTCATCGAGCGAAAGTATCGAAGAAGTGAATCTTCTTGAAACAACTCCTTTTCCTGTAATTAGCATCACAACAGGAACTGACCTGCTCCATGTTTTGACCGGAATATCCTCTAGTTTGGCATACTGTCCAATAATATCAAAACCAGTAATGTTGCTTCTTTTATTCAGCCGGACAAGGCGAATTTCACGAACGCCATCATCGGCCAGATGAAGTTCAATGCAAAGAAACGTATATGAACGGGCGAACAAAGTCATTTCAATAAATAATGGTTGGCCGGATGAAAATGCTCAATCTGGTTTTACTTTTCGTTTTCGTTCGAGAAGAGAAAAGCCATTTAACAACTGGAATTCTGGCAAGAAAAGGCGTACCTTGCCCTGAATCGTTGGTTGTTTTTTCTTCGAGACCTCCTAATAAAATCATTTCCTGATTCCTGATTCTAATATTAGAAGTGAACTTTCGTGTTACTTTTCCAGGGGGAGCTTCAGGAGAAATACGTGCGGTGAAATCGGATTGTTCAACCGTTATCTGAAGTGTGACCTGATCGTCTCCATGCGCTATCGGAAGTATTTTAAGAAAGAAATCGGCCTGTACACTTTTATAGTTATTGGTCACTAATGTCTGCGGGTTTTGTGTACCAATCACATTTGTAGATTCTTCAAGATAATACTCAGTATTGCCGATAGACATGGTGGCTTCAATGCCATTCAGTGTTGACAGGCGCGGAGTGGATCGGATGTTAATCTGACCATTAGATTCCATTGCACTCAATGAAAGATAAAAGTTCTGTGTCACTCTTCCAAGATTAATAGCACCAAACCCGTTTATGCTGTTGATGATTGAATTCACAGCATCGGCACCTAATGTCATATCAATGGCAGGAAACAATTGTCCTTCGGTGGTCACCGGTGCATCACCGATTCCGGCTTTCACACCAGTTTTGACCGTATGATTATTTTGCTGATCAATAATAATAACTTCAATCAGTACCTGTGGTACATTTTTATCGATATCTCGCAGAAAATCAGAAAACGAATTGAGTGCCGGTTCTGCTCCGCAAATGATGAGACTGTTTAATTCAGGAAATTCTGTAACGGTGATGTTTTGTTTGAATACATCCGGAATTGATTTTGACAAGTCAATGATGCTACGATGCTGGAACTGAACAACCCTGCACGATTTCAGCGTAGCATTGTTTTTCTCACCAACCACATAGGCATTGCCTGTATTTTTAAATGTAGCTGATGATCCGTTGAGCAGAACTTCAAGCAGCTCATCGAACGAGACGTTTTTCATCAAAAGACTCACTTTGTCTTTGATTTCACTCAGCTGTATACACGGATTGTCAGTGCTGACCGCAGCTGCAGAAATAATATCCGAAATTGGCGCCGACTGGGCAGATATGTCAAATTTGTTGTCAGTACCTGTTGGTACTATGACTACATCAGAGCTCTCATTGCTACTTCTGTTACCAGATGATGACGAACTGTTTTGTTTCTGGTTAGCTGTGTTCTCCTGTTTTTCTACTTTCAGAGGCGTTAGTTCAAGATATCCATCTGGTGTATTATTGAATGACAGATCATTCATAAAAGCCAGCTTTTCAATAGCTGCCAGCAATGGTGCATTTTGTATGAATCCGTTTACTCTTTTGTTTCTTACTTCTGGCGAAAGAAGGATATTGGTTCCTGTCAGCTGGGAAATTTCCTTGGCAACAAAAACCAGGCTATCATTCTGAAGGTCGTACGAAAGCAGACTATCCATGAGGTTCCAGCTAACGTCTGGCTTTTTTGGAACATACGTTTCTATCACCTGAGGCGTTTCCTGAAATTTTGAAAATACAATAATATTTCCGATGGTTTTTAAAGTCAGTTTATGATTATCGCAAAGAAATACAAAAACATCAATTACCTGTACTCCGGAAAAATTATTCTCAACCAGATCATTCAGATCTCCGTTAATGGCAATGTTTACGTTGTTGCTTATTGCAAGTCCACGGATGAAATCTCCAACTGGAACATCAGACACGGAAAGATCCACCGGCTGGAGCAGACCTGGCATTACCAACGTAAGAGAATCCAGTTTCTGTCGTATAGGTGCTATGCGGTTCTGGGCCTGTAATGTGCTGTTTACTGATATGGCGAGCAAAAACAATATGCAGAGCAAATATTTTTTATTTGTTTTATTCATCATCAATACGCGTTGTTCATTAAATGAGGATAAACTTCAATGGCTGTTGTCTGGCCTGAGGCAAATAGTAAAAATGCCTGATCGGACAGGGTTCTGATTCCTTGTTGAGCCAGATATTCATGTGCATCACCAGGTCTGACTCTTATAATACTTCGCAGTTCCTGATTGACCGGAATTATTTCGTAAATGGCTTTGCGACCTACATAGCCGGTGTAGTAACATTTTTCGCACCCAACGGCTTCATATACTATATCCGGTTCATTTGCCGGTTTATACATCGGAGGCAGATGCGCTGGATTGTATGATACAGGTGCTTTGCAATGAGGACACAGAAGCCGTACCAATCGCTGTGCTATTGATACATTCAGTGTTGCAGCCAGCAGAAAAGGTGGAATGCCCATGTCAATCAGGCGGTCAATTGTTCCCCATGCGGAGTTTGTATGAATGGTCGAAAGCACAAGATGGCCTGTAAGAGCAGCACGTGTAGCCATTTGTGCTGTTTCCCCATCGCGGATTTCGCCAAGCATAATAATGTCCGGATCCTGGCGAAGAAATGTTCGCATGGCACTTGAAAACGAAAGACCGATACTTTCTTTTAACTGAACCTGATTTACTCCTTCAATCGTATATTCAATCGGGTCTTCGATGGTCAGAATATTAGCGTCTTCCTGATTAAGAATTTTCAGCGTTGCATAGAGTGTTGTTGTTTTACCACTTCCTGTCGGACCCGAAATCATTATAATTCCCTGCGTTTTTCTGATTTCCTCAGAATACAATTGAAGTTGTTCTTTCGAAAATCCAAGCGTGGAAATATCGACAGAAGCTGCATCGCTGGCTAGAATACGCAGTACGATTTTTTCCCCGTGCAGAGTCGGTAAAACAGAAACGCGAATATCAAACTCTTCTTTTTTAAACCTGAATGAAATGCGACCGTCCTGTGGTAGTCGCTTTTCAGCAATATCGAGATGCGCTTTTATTTTTATTCGGTTGACAATGGATGGATATTCACCTTTCTGAATCCGGTATCGTTCCAGTAGTTTCCCGTCGACCCTGTACCGGACTTTAGCATATTCTTCATACGGTTCCAGATGTATGTCAGATGATCGGATTTCTCGTGCTTCCGAAATAAGATTTTCAATCAGGTTGTCGGCATTACCCGATACAACATTCAACTGTGTTTTTGTTTCGTGATTGTTTTTGCGATAATAGCCTGCCAGAGCCATTTGTATTTCATCACTGGCAGTTGGAATAAGCAGAATACCTTTTCCAAGCAGAACTTCAAGTTCATTTCGGACCAGATCCAGTTCCTGCTTTTCGTCAATCAGAAACTCAATGTTGTTTTCTTTTTGATCAACCGGAATTATTCTGTAATGCCATGCCTGGTCACTTGAAAGCAGCTGCTGAAGATCTGATTTAATCTGTATTTTTCGAATATCATTCATGCTGTAAATAGTAGATTTAACCAGATTTCATTTAGATGTAACTGCATTAAGTCTGCTTTTTGTAAAACCAGAATAATTATCATAACAGCAGCCATATAACCAGCAAGAGGAATTTTTTTATTGAAATATCTGTTTCCGAGTGAGATAATTACCTGTACAACAAGGGCAAAAACTGATGAAACAAGTAACAGACTGAGATATGCAACAGATTCGAAACTGATTATAAATATTGCAATCATTAACAGATCACCCAAACCACCCATTTTGCATGCATCTTTGAGATTTCTGTGACGAAATACAACCAGTAAAAATATAGAAGATGAAATCAGAATAAAAGTTGAACAAACATTTATCAATGTTTGAAACAGCCACGATGAATTATAATTGTAACCAATGCGGGAAACGAGAAGGGATACAAACAGTACAGCAAACCAAACAATACGGATTTGTCTGAATCTGAAGTCCTCGACCATTATAAGCAGCAGAGAAACGATTGATATTATTGCAAGAACAAATGGCATCAGTCCTTGGTTGTTTCTTTAATTTCCTTTAGTTCGTTTACTTCCCATGTATTGAAAGTACCGTCTCCATCGAAATCTACAACGGCCGTTGCTTTGGCTTTAAAAGTATTTGGTCCGGCCTGAACTACCTCAATTTTATAGTTTGCAGGTCCACCTTCTGTGCTTAACTTTTCCTGTTCAAATCCCATATCCTGGAGACTCTCGCAGTATTTTGAATGAACGTAGAAGTAGTTTTTCTCCAATGAATATATGTGTTCAAGTTGTAATTGTGCTTCTGTACTCTTGGTTTTAGAGATCATAGGCATCAGATTGGGCAGTGCTAAAAGCACCAAAATGCCTATTATTACAAGCACAACCAGCAATTCAGCCAGTGTAAATCCGTTTACTTTGTTATTCCAAAATTTCTTCATAAAAGATCAATAAAACTGTCAAAATTAGAAATTTTTATAACATGTAAATAAATATAGATAAAAAACAACATTTAAATATAGTTACTACTTTTGCGAAATATTGTACTGTTATGCCAACAATAATTTCCCCTGAAAAAGAAAAATCTTCAGGCCCCGGAGGTCATCAGCCTGGGTTGATGCAGAAATTGTTGTCTTATGACATTAAAATTGGCGGTAACGGAAATCTGGCAAAAAAGAAACAGGAATTCTACAGTGAGCTAGGTACATTAGTTGGTGCCGGAGTTGAAGTAAAGCAAGCATTGGAATTGATAGAAGATGGATTAAAAAAAGGAAAGTTCAAGGAAATTATAGCCCGGATCAAAGAAAATCTTATCAACGGAAAATCACTTGCTGAAGCATTTGAAGCTGAACAATTGTTTTCTCAATATGAGACGGTGAGCCTGCGTATCGGAGAAGAGTCTGGCCGGCTTGACTGGGTTGTAGCTGAGCTTGGCCGCTTCTTTCAAAAAAAAACGGAGCAAAAAAAGAAAATCACAGGCGCTTTTGCTTATCCTGCAATTGTAATTCTGACAGCTATTGCAGCGGTTTTCTTCATGATGCGATATGTTGTTCCAATGTTTGAGGGCGTTTTTAAACGTTTTAATAATGAATTACCAGAAGTAACACAGAAAGTGATTGGTTTTTCCCATTGGATAGGGGCTAATATATTAATTATTATATTGATTATATGTTTGTTGGTATTTTTGATTGTGAGATTTCGCCAAAAAACATGGTTTCGGATTTCCTGGCATTCCTTGCTACGTCGCATTCCTTTTTTTGGTGAAATGACCAGAAAAATGTATATGGCAAGATTTTGCTCCTCAATGGAATTGCTTATTTCGAGTCAGGCACCGATTGTTTCAGCAATTGAACTGGTTCGTAAAATGATTCAATACTACCCGGTAGAGTATGCATTACAGCAGATATCGTTGGATATTGTATCCGGTATTCCACTTAATAAAAGCATGGAAAAGTTTCCGGTTTTTGACCGGAAAATGCTTTCGATGGTAAGGGTTGGCGAAGAAGTCAATCAACTTGCGCCCATGTTTGCTAAATTGCGACAGATGTACGACGCAGACACAGAGCATAATACTGCGATAATGGGGACAATAATGGAGCCCTTAATAATTATTTTTGTTGGGCTGATTGTGGGATTGGTTCTTATTGCAATGTATTTACCAATGTTTAAAATGAATGCAAGCATTGGCTCCGGAATGTAAAAACTACTTTTTTCTGATCTCTGTTTCACCATCCTTATATATTAGGATCCATTCTTCATCTCTTATTTTAATGATTCGATCCTGACTTGTCTGCATTGTAATAACGCGGGGATTCTCCGCAGATCTCATGAGCTCAAATTTTGGTCCGAGATCCTTAACCCATTTAAACAGTGTAGTTTGCTTTACGCCAATAATCTTTTCAATCTTGGAGATACTCAATCCTGACAAATATAATATTAATGCATGTCGCTTTAGGCCTTGATTAAAGCGTTGTTTCCGCATAGTCACAGTAAAATGATAATTGCAGGCTTTGCATTTATAGCGCTGGCGACTGTTTATCATTCCGTCTTTTGTAATCATTATTGATTGACATTTTGGACAATCCATATTCATTCTAAAAAATTAAGAAACTAAAGATAGCCAGATTATATATAATAAGGTATAAATTATCTGTTATTTTTCAGGTTGCAGGTTTACAGGTGGTTAACACATATAGAAAGATGAATATGATAACATTATTTAAGTGAAGAATATTGTTTAATATATTTGAACCCGAAAATCTAAATATATGCGATTAATTCTATGTTTGCACATGTTTCTATTCACAACAATTGTTTTTGGACAAATTGGTGAAGTGCAGGTAACGTTGATTCCATCCGGAGCGGTTGTTAATGAGTTTGATACTATATACAATCTTGAAATTTCCATTGATCAGTCTGTTCTTCAAAATTCACAGAATGCAGACTTGTTTATTGATGGGATGGATTCAACATATACGGTTCAATCCATTAATTTACTGTCACCGGGAAATTCTGAGAATCATCAAAATGGAAAGAAATTTCTAATTTCCACTGAAAACAATAAGAAAAAGATTGTCATGCAAAACGTTACTGTTGACGATTATTCAATAAAGCTTATTCTTACTCGCCCTGATGGACAAAGCGTTATTGAGAGAAAGAATCAATAAACGAAATGTATAAAATGAAAAAGAAATATTTTTTAAAAAGCTGTTTAATTTCATGGTTTATCCTAATATTGTTGCCTGGATTCGGCTGCGCTCAGCAATTTGTATCATGGACGAATCTTCAGAATATTACAAACTCCAATAATACGATTACAAAGACATCCGGTGTTAATGGCTGGAATGCTGGTGCAGAATCTTTGAACAAACTGGCATTTGGAATGGACGGCTGGGTTGAATTTACGATTTCTGAAATTACCAGCATTAAAGCATTGGGAATTTCTTATGAACCCTCGTCCTCCGTATTGAAAGATTCTATTAAATACGGATTTATTTTTACGTTCGACGGATCCACACGGCGGCTAAAAACCAAAAAGCTGAGTGATACATCATTTTTTAGTACATATAATGCAAATGATGTTTTCAGGATTGAGAAAGTTGGGACAAAGATTTACTTCTTAAAAAACACCACGAAAATTGACAGTGCTTCATTGGCTTCAAATAATTATAGTTTCTTTATTGATGCATCCATTTTCACCTTGAATGGAGCTTTTTCTGGTGTCAGAACCAGTTTCCCATTAACATCCAATGTTACGGTTAATCCAAATAAAGATGCGTTTGTTCAATCGTTATCCCCAACATATAATGGCGGTAGCAATGTTTATTTGATGGCTTCGCGTCAGACAAATGGTGGCTATAATACGTTGCGTAGCTTTATTGAATTCGACGTGTCTTCCATTCCAAAAAATGCAAAAATTGTTTCATCCAAAATGTATTTATATGGTGTTGACGGAGATACACCTACTCCTGTTGGACATCGTTGTAATTCGTATTGTACAGGCAATGCTTCCAAATTGCATTTGAACACATCTACTTGGGATGAGTCATTGGTTACGTACAATTCAATGCCAGGGTATGACACGAACACTTTTGCTGTAATTCCTGCCACGGCAATGGGGATGTATATTTATACTGATTTTGTTGTGGAAACAAGGAATCTGGTTCAGAAATGGGTTGACGGAAGTAAGACGAATTATGGGATGACACATAGGGTGGATAATGAATCTGTAGTTTATACAGTTAAACAATTCCGCTCAAGTGATCATACAAACACGGCAGAGAGACCGCGCGTTGAAATAGAGTATTATCTAGGTACAAAGTACTATGTAAATGATAATTCGACATCAGGAGATATGTTTTGTAAGGTAACAGGTAGTTCGGCCAACACTGGTCTGAGCCCCTACTCACCAAAAAACAGCGTGACGTCAATTCTTAGTTCTTATGTTCTAGGGGCTAAGGATACAATTTTTGTGGATTGCGGTAATTTTACAGAAGCCATTACAATAGGAACAGCTGATATGGGAACCACTTCAGGTGATATGGTACTTCTCGGAGCTGGGAAGAATAAAACAATTTTCACAGCTCCATCAACGTCTCATAATCTTAATTTAACTTCAGTTTCATACATTACTGTTGAGAATATTGCTTTCGTATCCTCCCAAACAGGGAAGTACAACAACTATATTTATAATTGTTCAAATGTGAAAATAAAATCAGATTCTGTATTTCATTCAGCGAATGGTAATATTTATATTTATGATTGTAGTAACGTGCTACTTGATGGAAACTCTTTAATATCCTCAAAAACTGATTCAAAAGGCATTGAAATATTCGGAAATTCTTCGATTATTCAAGTAACAGAAAACTGGATTACTAACCAAAATCATAAAACCATAGGGGTACAATTGACCCCAAACAGTAAATCTTTGGTATGTCCTTCCAATGTCACAATTTCAAATAATGTGATTGATATTGATTCAATCGGTGTATTATGTGCAGGATTATCATCTGCAAAAGTCGACGATCTGAATTTGGAGAACAACACAATTTCTATTTTCTGTACCAACAGTTTGTCTTGTGGTATTAAAGTCGACTTTTCAGGAAGTAGCAGCTCGGTTATTGATACCATTTCAGGAAACACCATTATTGGTGGTGGATATGGAATAAAAGCCTTCAACTTCAAATACTCAAAAGTCTACAATAATTATCTGCTAAATAATAAAATCGGAATTTCGCTGACAAGTGCTCAGGACAATCTGTTTGCCTACAACAGCTTCTATAATACTCAAACCAATTTCTACGGCACCACGAGCGATGTGCCAACAAACACAACGCTCTCAAACAATATTTTTGTTTCTATAGGTAATAGTTCCTATTATAATTTGAATCTGGTTTCTGGATCTTTTACCAGTTGTGACTATAACTGCTATTTCAATCCAAATGGAGCAGGAGTAGCTGTTCATGGTGGATTACAATACACTTCGTTGTCGTCCTGGCAAGGGACCGATCACTACTCTGGTACCGGCAACGGCGATGAACATTCCATCAGTGCCGATCCACTGTATCCTAACCCTATAACGGATGATCTGGATATAGATCTTCTTTCTCCTTGTACACAGGCCGGGAGCGCGGTATCCGGAATAACGACAGATATTTATAATCGTTTGAGGAGAAGCCTGCCTTCTATCGGTGCCAACGAACCCATCCTTTTCCTGAATATTCCGGTTTTGAAAAACAGCATTCTTACAGATGAAGATACTGTTGTTGCTACTTTAACAGGCTCAGGAATCGATACAACCTTTATTGTTCCCGACACTTTCCTGGTGTATCCAACAGTACCACTAGAGGGATATTTGAATTATGAAATTTCATTTGAAGGAGACACATCCCTGATTGATGACTCATCCATTGGTTTCCGGGTGAATTCTCTTGGGAAAATTGACAGCGTATATGAAAAAAGCGGAACAACCCAAAATCCGCTAGATCCGGCGTATTATACACTGTTTAATCTTAGCAGAGGAATTGCTCCATCGGCAATTATGGTGATCATTCCATATTACGGAATACTATCAGAAAAACCAGATGGGGGATTTATAAATACACCCGGTAAACGACTCAGATTCTATTATCAGGAAGAATACAACGTTGATGATGACAATAATGATCCGGGAAATAACAAAGCACTTGAATATAATATTTACAACTCTGCAATGAGTGTTGTAGCGAGTGTAGATAAAGATGGTAATCCCAGTCCTGCAGCATCTCCAAAGTTTTTTATCTCCGATGGACAAAACAGGGTAACACTTAAATTGGATGGATTGAGTATGTCAACCCCAGCTTACTATCTTCTGGAGGTGATTAATGAAAAAGGTGAAAAATGGTATTTACGCTTCAGATATTAAACTTATGAAACTTCAGAAGATTATTTTGTTTGCCAACTCGGCTGTTTTGATAGCTCTGGTTGTTGTTGTCATTTTATCCATGAAGGGAAATGAAAAAGCCGGATTTGTTGATGTGGCCAAACTTTACAATAATTTTTCCATGACCGCTCATTATAAAGGCATTATTGATGCGGAGAAAAAACAGGTCCAGTCAGTGCTTGATAGTTTAAATGGGGAATATAAATTTCTGGCAGCCCGAAAAAATCCTGACGAGGAAACAAAGAAGACGATGGAGGATTTGTATGCAAAAATGGAAAAACTTCAGAATGCTTACTCCAAGAGGGTGCAGATGTTATCGGAAGACTACAACAATAAGATTGTTCAGCAACTTAATCAGTATGTCAAGGAATTCGGTGAACAGAACGGATACACTTTCATTCATGGTGCTGCCGGTGACGGGAGCTTAATGTATGGAAAAGAATCAGCGGATATTACCGATGAGGTTATTGAATTTGCCAATGAACGTTTTCAGGGAGAACCGCTAAATGAATAACAGAATCCTGTTTATATTGTCTTTGATTCTGTTTGCCGGTTGTGGCCAATCGCAATTATCGCCAGAAAAATATATCAAATATATTGAAGATCCGGAAAACGGTTTGATACAGACCAAAGAATTCGGTGAGTATCGGATTACACTATTGTACACTCCTCCGGAATATATGGCGGTTAAGCGGGGGCAATCGGATACAGATAGCATCGGCAAATTTGCGTCGGATAATAAAACATCGCGAAACTTTATCCTCAGACTGGAGGCAGTTCCCAAGCAGACCGAAATACAGGAACTCGAAGACCAGCTTGTTTACTTTCTGGATTATTACGCAGAAAATAGCATTAATCTTCTTGAAGGGAATGTGAAATACCCCTGTCTGATGTTTCTCCGGGAAGAGACCATGGGCTTGGCTCCATATCACAATGTTTTACTGTCTTTTAATGCCACAGAGGGAATAAAGGACGATATGACCATTGAAATCAATGCCGACGGACTGGGTATTGGCATTATGAATTTCAAATTTAAAAAAGAGGATATTTCAGACATACCCGGAATTAAGTAACGTAATTGATGTACGATCATGAACAAAGGAATTTTTATTCGACTCAGAGAAAGCAAGGCCTTTAAATGTATTATGGCATTTGCAGGATTGAGTATGCTAAACAGCTTGTTTTTTCCAATTATTGCCAAAGCTGACGGTCCCATCGCCCCTGAATTTTCTAGTTTTGAGCAGGTCAATGCAACCCAGATGGTCGATCCGTTCACCGGTGACTTCAGTTATAATATTCCATTGCTTACTGTACCCGGCCCAGATGGCGGATATCCGATTAATCTTATTTATAACGCAGGTATCACTCCCGATCAGGAAGCCAGTTGGGTCGGACTTGGATGGAATCTCAATGTTGGAGCCATCACACGCCAGATGCGTGGCGTGCCGGATGATTTTGATGGGACACAGCAACTAACAAAGGATATTCATATTCGGCCAAATGTCACGGTTGAAATTGGTGCTGGAATTGGCGTTGATTTGGGAGAGATCTTTGGATTTAATGTCGAAAAAAATCCAGCAATTGGTCCACCAGCTCCAGATGAACCAAGTCCGTTGCAATCTAATATTGGAGTAACGTTAATATATAACAATTACAAAGGCCTTGGTATTGGTTACGAAGTTGGATCAGAAGTAAGGTTATCAAATGGCTTAGGCATTAATGCAGGGGTTACTTATGATCCAAACACTGGAATTCAAAAATCTGCAGTGATTTCAAATAAAACCGGAGGTCTGGGAATCACAGACTTCCAAATTGAAGTTTCCAGCAATAGTCGAGAAACAGGTACTCGTTCAAATATGAAATTTTTAAAAACTTCGTATTCAACGGTGCGAACAGACTTCAATTCTGAAGTACAAATTCCATTCGATGGAGTTTATAATGAGTTTGAAGGGCGATTTGGAATTGATAATGGGGGAGTTTTTTCTGAAATCACTTTAAAGGGGATATATGGAAGAACAAAGCCGGAGGAGGAATCTTATACATTTGGAATTTTCGGATACAACAACGATGAAAAGAGCTATAGTAATTTGTTTACTGGACTGCGGGATTACTCAAAGGGAGAAGAGTCTCCAATGTCAAAGCATATGAAAATGATGGCTCCGCCCATTCATACTTTTGATATTTACTCTGTTAATGCGCAAGGGCTTTCGTTAACGTTTCGCCCGTACCGCTCCGATGTTCCTGTTTTGAATCCAGCATACGCAAGTTCGGAAAACACCAGTAACAACGTTGGTCTTGAGTTTGGCGCAGCTGGATCAGTACATTGGGGTGCAAACGCTGCACATCGGGTGATCAACACTTCCTCAGGCGTTTGGCCCTCTGAGAATTCAGCAATGCAGGATTACCTTGGTGGTGATTTTCAGGAAGGTGTTCAATCATTCTATTATAAGCCGATAGATGATTTGGCTGTTGAAAGCATTAATAGTGATGCTCGTTTTAATAATAGTAATATTGTTACACCATATGTAACAAATGATTTTGATGATGATTTAAAGCCATTTAGACCTTTGCCAAAAATATTTGGGCCCGTTTCTGTTTTCACTCAGTCGAAAAACAGGAGAACCAATCGCGATTTATGTTCAACATTGATTGAGTACTTGAAAAATAGTGAAGCAAACAGCATATACAATTATAAGCCAGGAGTAGATGGTTTTTCAGGGACTCCTTTTCATAATGACAATGAGATTGGGGTTTATTCGGTGTTGTCAGAAGATGGAAGTCGATATGAGTTTGCATTACCTGTGTATGCAGATAAAGAAGACGTAACATTCGCTATTCAGGAGAATAGTCTTTATCCTGCTATCGTGAATTATGATAATGGAGATGTGTCGTTTGACAATCAACATGGGAAAGATAATTTTTATCAAAAGACATATATTCCTGATTATGCTACACAGTATAATCTAACTGCAATATACTCACCAGATTATGTTGATATTGATAACAATGGCCCTACAGAAAATGATCTTGGGAACTATGTAAAGTTTACTTATGAAAAAAAAGCCGAAAATTTTGGTGTCAGATACCCATATTACGGGGCTAATTATATGCCAGGTGACTACTCAAACAGCTTGGATGATAAAGCGGGTTTCACATATATTAACCGTGAACAATATTATTTAAGCAAGATAGAAACAAAAACCCACGTTGCTTATTTTCGGATATCAACTCGAAATGACAATAAAGCATCAATTGAAAACAATCAAGATAAAAATGGCGCAGGGTTATTGCAATCATACAAATTAGACAGAATTGATCTGTATTGTAAAACTGGCCCTCAATTCGATCCAGCTACCAGTATACCAATTAAATCAGTGCATTTTGATTATAACTATAGTAATCCTTTATGCCAGAATGCACCAGGATCTCCTAACGGTAAACTCACACTGGAAAAAGTTTGGTTTGAGTATGGTGGAAACACTTCGGGAGAGAATAGTCCTTATTTTTTTTCATATGCAAACAATTATGATTACAACGAAAGATACATGGATAAATGGGGGTCATTTAAACCGGAAGCTACCGTGAGTAATTTAGACAATCCCTATGTCGAGCAGAGTTCTGATCAAGATTATTGTATCAATAGAAATGAATATGCTTCAGCATGGAACTTAAATGAAATAAGACTGCCGTCTGGAGGGATAATAAAAGTAGAATACGAAATGGACGACTATGCATATGTACAAGACAAGCCAGCGATGCATATGTCGGAAATTATGGGAGTTGGGAATAGTGGCACTACTTCAATAGATCAGAATGCAACTCTAAGTGTTCAGAACAACAGGATGTTTTTCAAACTTGAAACGCAGACTGTTCCACAAGGAATAACGGATATTCAGGCCTATTACGAGGGAATAATTCAGGATTATTTCGAAAATGAGGACTACGTATATTTCAATTGTTACATGAATCTTAATTACAATATTACTAATCTGGGCTACAATCGAGATTATGTTAGTGGTTTTGCCAAAATTAAAAATGGTGATCCAGAAGGAAAAAGCGTTGGTTGCATATATGATAATAATTCAGGTGAATTTGTAGGATTCGTAGATGTTGAAAATGTCCGAGTTGAAAAGGACAATGCTGAATCGTTTACTCATCCAATTACAAAAGCTTCTTGGCAATATTTATATAATGAGAGACCCGATTTGTTTTATCCTGATCAGGGGGATGCGCCATTCGATTTAAGCATGATCCAATCTTTGATTACAATGTTTCAAGAACATGCTAAAATGATTACCGGTTTTTACAAATATATGAATTTGTCCAATTGCGCAAAAAGCATTTGTTTTTCTACAATTCACCCATCGTTTATTCGTATCCCTGATTTAGATGGATGTATGTATGGTGGTGGGCATAGAGTAAAGAAAATCACACTCCTTGATCAATGGGGAACTGTTAGTCCTGAGGAAAGCGAGAAGTCAACAGAATTCATTCAGACTTTTTCATACAAGTTACCAGATGGACGTAGTTCGGGGGTCGCTTCAAACGAGCCTTTGGCTGGAGGAGATGAATGCGCCTTGAGAGAACTGTTGTACACTTATAGTGGAGAAAACGTTGAAGAATATAATGGTTTCTGTGTAAAAGCTCCAGTCTGTAATGATTTTTATCCAGCTCCGGTAGTTGGTTATAGTCGTGTACGTGTAAGCAACGGACCACCAGTAGTAGTAAATCAGTCATTCAATAAGTCAGGGGCAGGGTATGAAGTGTATGAATATTATACTGCAAAAGATTATCCAGTAAAAGAAGAATTTGAAGGAATTAGCATGACGGCACCATATGAAGAGTGTATTCCTGTTCCATTCATTGGATCAAAAGTTTACAATATTTATAGTTTTTCTCAAGGATTTCAGGTCATTACAAACAACATGCACGGAAAGCCAAAAGCTCAAAAAACTTATAAAAGTGGGGATAATTGCAATGACCTTTCGACTATTCCGGTATCAGAAAAACAGTATTTGTATAGAACGACTGGTGCAGGATATTCCCCAAGAGGATCAAATTGTTTAAATAACAATGTCCCAGTTCTTTTTGCAAATGACGATTTGCGAAATATGGAAATTGGAGTTTCAAGAGATTTTTTCATGGATAGAAAAGAAGACAGGCTTGAAAGTCATCTTTACGGGGCCCAGACAAATTCAACTTTGTTATCTGTGTTTATTATACCAGTTGTAATGCCAGAAAGCAACTCAATGTTTTCCATGACCCGTAAAACCACATCCATAAAAGTTATACATCAAACCGGAATTCTTGAAAAAATAGTTACAATCGCTGAAGGCCGTAAAAGTGAGAACAAACTGCTGGCTTATGATGCTGCCACTGGACAACCGCTTTGGAGTAGTACAAACAACGAGTTTGAGAGGCCCATATACAGTTATTCATACCCGGCACACTGGTATTATTCAGGTATGGGGTTAGCTTCTTCAAATTATCGGTTCATGCTTGAGAATGCAACAGCATCCAACGGGGTAATCGGAGTTGGCAGTAATAATATTAATTGGTTTGAGTCTGGAGACGTTATGTTATCTGGCGGAAATAAATTTTGGGTAAGTGATGTGAACAAAACTACAAATGAGATTACTTTAAGAGATGAAGATAATAATTTGGCAAGTGGAACTATTGGCAACTTAACGATTATTCAATCGGGACATAGGAATTTGCTATTTGAGCAATGTGGAAAAACCGAAGCTCTCAACTGGTTTGGAGCTATAGACAAGGCTCTGGTTGATGTTTATTTGGAACTTTTAAACAGCGTATTTGACAATAGCCCTCATTTCCTTAGTCAATCTACCAATAATCAATATGAGTATTATACAGCTACACTTGATTGTCAGGAGAGCTTTGTTATGAGTATAGATGACGGAATACCGAATGCAGCTGATTATTTAAATTACAAACAAAACCTCAATGCCAATACTATTTCATTTTTCATAGGAACAGACAATAGTGCGGAAAAAATATTAAATTTTATCCCGGATTTTATTGGAACAACAGTAAGTGCATCATTTGATATTCCAACAGAAATTGGGAATCCAAACAACGCCAGAATCCTTTCAATAGAATCGAACGCTGTACCTGGATCGTTAGAGAATCAGCCCTGCACATTGCATGTTGAGGTGAGTGGAGTTGAGAAAATTATTGTTGGTCGTTTTACTGGCGAAACCGATAACTCTGTTACAAGATGTGACCTTGAAAGAATATTGCATTCAGAAGCCTTTGAATATTCAGACGATGAAGATCGCGTATATGCAGATGCCGGCACAATTGGACTTACTGAAGCTGAGATAGCAGAGAATCCTTTCCGATATGGTTCAAAAGGCAGGTGGGGTCTTGATAATAGTTATTTGTATTATGCCAACAGACAACAATCATCGGAAATTGAGATTGAAGAGGATGGAATTTACAACCATTATACACCATTTGACTGGGTGAATGGAATAAATTCCGAATGGTGGAAGACAAGCGAGGTTACCAGAAGAAGTGTGGACGGTATTCCTTTGGAGACTAAAGACCGTCTTGGTAATTACAGTTCAATGATGTATGGACACATGGGCTTTGACCGAAGTATTTTGACGGGGGCTGCCAGTAATTGTACTTATTACGAAATGGCCTATGATGGATTCGAAGACCATGGCACAGCATATAACCCGAATGGTAGAGGGCACCTTCGGTTTATGATTGGAGAAAGTTCGTTCCCAACGCTCAGTAGCACGACGTCTCATACCGGCAAATACGCTGCATTTTTAGGAGCCAACACAACGATGACATATTTGTATAACATGGTAAACCATGAAGATGGATATTTTGCCCCTAAATTATCATCTATAGGTGAAGGGAAATATTTGATTTCCGCATGGGTTAACATGCATGGAACTCAATCAAACACGGTCACCATAAACGTATCATGTGATAACAACTCTATTGGGAGTTTTGTTGTGAGTAACACTGGTAGTAAAGTTGATGGATGGAAGCTTGTTAAGGGTGAATTTTCAATGCCGTTGAATTTGCCCAATGATTTTGCCATAAGTGTTTCTTCAGGAAATGCCGGCGTGTACATCGACGATATCCGGATACATCCCTTCAAAAGCAATATGGTAACTGCCGTGTATGATGCCAAAACTTTACGTATAAAAGCAATTCTCGATGAAAACAACTACCCGACTTATTATTCGTATGATTTAAAAGGCAATCTTGTGCAGGTGAAAAAGGAAACGGAAAGGGGTAAACAGACATTGAAATCATCGTGGCAAAACATTTTTAAAATTTTAGAAAACTAGTGTGAAAAGAAAAATTTACATTATAAGGAAATTGTGTCCTGGGTCAGTGTCCGTGGGACTTTTTACTGTTTTCATTTTGTGTTTTGTGTCCAAACTTCTTACAGCACAAAATGCTGCGGACTATATTATTCGAGCAAATCAAGTCTTTACTGAACAATCTATATATAGTCTTCAAATGACCGTTTCTTACTATTCGAAACAAAACAGCCCTTCTGCTGAAAGCACAGACACGTTGCATATGTCAAAGAAGAATAACATGCTTTGGTATCAGTATCAGGACAACACCATTCTCATGAATGATTCTTACAGTATTCAGGTCAGTGATCAATTGAAATGCATTAGTATTGCACGGCTATCTAAAAAGACAAAAGACATTAATAAGCCCGTTATCATTCCAGAACTCGACTCTTCTAAATGCCATATTGTTTTAAAGACGGACGAGTTAATCAGAATTGAATACAGACCTGACGGATTGTTCCCCGGAGTAGAACGTATTGTAATCGAATCAGAGGCTGCAACTGGAAATCTCAAGTGTTTAGACTATTACTACACACCAGCTGAAGGTATTTTACTGGAAAGGATCTTGTATAAAGTGGATCAATTCAACAGCGCGGCACTATTTGATGATTCGGTTTTTTCCGAGAAACGATTAATATCTGAAAAAAATGGCGTTTTCAGCGGGGTGGGATATCGAAAAGACTATCGAGTTGTAATGCTTCAATAATAATATTGAGCTCACAGAAGTCTTGTTTTCAATGTTTTTGAATAATAATAAAATGACAGATTACATATGAAGGAATTGATAATTTGTTTTGTTGCAATTCTATCAACTTTGAGGGTCTCATCACAGATTCCCCACGAAGAGTTCTGCAACGGGCTAAGTGGAACAGAGATACAAATATCGAGAAAGATAACGGTAGCTGACCAATATCTGAGCAACCCAATGTGGGCTCCGGAGTATATTATAAAGGGGTCGAAGGTAGTGGTGGAGTTAAAATACGATCAGGTAAAATCTGAAGTGTTTCCTATTTGTACGGTAGAATACAAAATAGATTTATATAACCAGAATAATGTGTTGATAAAATCGCAAGTAAGCCAATCATTGATTCTTGGAGCCAATAAAGATCGTGCCTGGGTGGTATACGATGAAGGATCTTTGATAGTAGATGAGTATTACAAGGCTGAAGTAACCATCACAAATGTAAATGGGCCAATACCCGAGGATGTACATTTAGATGTTCGGATGGAGAAAGACCGTAGTTACAAATTAAGTGCTACTGCTTTATCATCAATATTTGATGAAGAGCAGGATAATGGAATAATGTTGGCCTGGGAATTTTTGCCAGGGGCTATGAGTTATGATGTTGAGTGGTTGTTTTTCGAAACAAATCCAAATCCACTGGCATCAAGTCCGGAAATAGATTTTTCGGACGCCTACAGAATATCTACCACGTTCAATCATTATGTGATGCCGAAAGAATATTCCGAAGGGACAATTGTATTCAGAGTTCGGGCGCGGGGATCGGATAATTATGACAACGATCCGACAAATGTATTTGAGGGTGATTGGAGTTATATACCAACAGCAGGCGCTTTACTTACGAACGTACCATCAAGTAGCAGAATTGAAATTGACGGAACAGAATTGCAAAAAAACTGGATATATACTGCCTCTTATGCAGAAGAAGGCTTGCGGATGGACGGGATGGCCTTTTTTGATGGAGCATTTAAGCAGCGACAATCAATATCATCGGCAAATACTGATGGAGTGAAACTGGTAAGCGAGACCTATTACGATTTTCACAATCGGCCGGTGATTCAGACACTGCCTGCTGCTGTGCAAACACAAGAGTTAGCACACATTAATATTTTCAATCCCGATTATGGTCCGGCGCTGTATGATGATGATAATTTAGTAATGGACCCTGCTGCTGTAAGTTCGGGATCCCTGTTGGGTTATTTTTACACAGATGTAACTACAGGGTTAGCATCTTTGAATAAATATTTGCCTGACGCAAATGGTTATCCCTACAGCAGGACTGTTTACACGCCTGATCCGAGTGGCAGGGTCAGTATGAATACCATGGCAGGAGTGGAATTTAAAGCTGGTGGAGAGCATGAATCGAGATATTATTACGGAACAGCAACTCAAGAAGAATTGGATCGGCTTTTTGGTAATAATGTTGGCGATGCAGTATATTACTCAAAAGACATGTTTCGCGATGCAAACGGCCAAATCAGTATTAGCTATAAAGATCTGCATGGACGCGTTGTAGCCACAGGAATTGCGTCATTGCAGAATGGTTCTCCCTATTTGGAAATAGACAATGCCCCTGAAGTGGAGACTATAAATGAAGATCTAACAAACAAAAATATTATTAATGATGAGAATTCTTCTCTGATACAATCGATACCTGTTAGTATTCCTGGCGGCAATTATGAATTTGAGTACATCCTAACGCCAAACGATTTGAGATATTTTTGTGAAGCAAATCACACGTTTATTCAGAGACCGTATTATTTTGATCTATATTTTTATGTTACGGATCAGTATGGAGGGCGATTATCATTGAATAAAACAAGTGTTGATGGTATATATGATGATTTCGAGAAAGAGATTTACGTAAACGCAGCAAGAGAGGCTATTGTGTCATTTAATGTTGATTTACCAGAGATTGGGACGTATTATGTACACAAAATTGCTGTGCCTAACAGTGTGGATATTGAATCGTATGTTGCCGTTGAGAGTAATATAGAAGATTGTGTAGAAGACGAATATATTGTTCCGGATCCATGCCCGAGCTGCTGCTCAGAGCAATGCACGTTGAAGTACTATAAGCAAATTGGGCCGGATACATATGTTTACGTAGACGATAATGGGGCAATCGTTTCGACTGAAGTGGGACAAGGCTTGATAGCCACCTGTTTGGAGAATTGTGAAGATGAGGGAGGTGGTTTTGGAACAGGAGCGCGAAGTCTGTGCGAAATGCAATATGAGACAATGAAATTGGATATGAGCCCTGGCGGGCAATATTTTGACAACAAGATTGATGAGTACATTGAAGATGTCAACGGGTTATTAATAGAAAATGTGAGTTATGATATTAATGAGTTTCTTGAATACCAACCCTACAACATTATTGATTATCTGTTAGACAAAAGCATCAATGTAAGTGATTTTGATGATTTGAGAGCCAACTGGCAGGATTCTTATGGAGAATATATGGTTTGGTTTCATCCCGAGTACAGTGCTTTTTACCGACACTGTGTATCGTTGTGTACGGATGTTTGTTTTTTATCTGCGAAAGACATATACGGGAGTTCTATGTGGAACTCTTCACTATATGATGCCTCGATGAGCAGCCAGACTGATGATCAGACAGCTTACACAACGGGATATTTTTTTCCGGTCAGCGATGATGTTGGAACAGGTTTGTATCCGGACAATTATACAATAGATCATCAGGATTACATGTATGTATCGGGAATGACAGGAACCTATGAAGTATTGGCAGATGCGGGAATTATGGATACAAGTTGCAGTTTGCCATATTGTACTGATATAGAATTTTTTGAGATTATTCAAAGATATCTAACCAAGTTCGTTAAGCTATCAACCGGAGAATATTTCAGCATATGGTATGTAATGGACGACCCTGCTGTTATAGGCAGCATGCCAACAAATCCATGGGGTTCGAGTAACACGGAGGTATATAATTTGTTTGTTAGTCTGCACAATTCAACTACGGGATTATTAAACACAAATAGTCCGAATCATATTTCGAAAATCCAATTTTTTTCCGGAGTGTACAACGCCTATAAACAATATGTGATTTACAATAATCTGGATTGTGATCCGAATGCTGCATGTTGGGGCACAAATACGTGGGCAACATATCCAGACACTTGTTTGGGAAGTCCGCACGAACATTTTAGTGCCAACAATTATGGACTTAGTATTGGTAATGATATACATGTTCCGGCAGGTTATGCTCTTCATTTTCCGAAGGATCTATTGTTTGAGGCTATGGGTTGCGATTGCAGCGGTAACCCCTCATTGTTTAATTTGACTGATTTAATTGAAAACACTCAAACAGAGACATGTGAAATCAATTGCCAGAATCGACTGGATGTTTGGAAAAACAAGCTGTCAAATTGCTCCCTAAACTCAGGCTATTCTTTCGATGCTGATGTAGCTCCGGCATTGTTGTTTATTTGCGAAAACTCCTGCAGTGCCGAAAACGCCTTTTTGGGTGGAGATTTACTACCGTCAGGAATATTTTACAATGTTCCTGGTACTAATCCGGTTGTACAGCTCAATAGTTTCCAAGGTGTAGTAAATCACTTTTACGCCAGCGGATGTACAGCTCCCCAACATCCGGTTTATGATTGCAACTGGCGTTGCAGTTGCGACATGCTGAATGCACTTATAGACGGCATTGAAGTAAGCGGAACTCCCACTAATCAGGATATAGCCAATCGGGTAAACGAGCTTACAGGTGAGACCATTTATACTGAATATGACATAGCTTCGTGGCGCAGCAGTTGCGGTTCTCTTATCTACAATCAGACTGATTGTGATCAGATGGAAGCTAACCTGCTCACACCATCCGGATTAAATGGAATTCCTGATTTGCTGTTATGCGATAATGGCAATGATATGACCTGGGCTGAATATATTGCGCAGTGTATTTCCGAAAATGCAGCAGCAGCACAATCACTGCAAAATGCGATATTTGAGCATAATTTGGAAGAATATCAACAATATATTTTGAATGAATACAATTCCAGAGTGCTGCCAGCCGTTGATGGATATGAAACTTTTACTATGACCTACTCTTTAGGTGAATACGCCTACACCCTCTATTACTACGATCAGGCAGGCAATCTTGTTCAGACGGTACCACCTGAAGGAGTTGATTTGCTGGATGCAACTGAGCGGACACAGGTTAAGGATCACCGCGAACACCCGAACAACAGCACATATCCTGCAAAATACCCTGATCATAACATGCCGTCGGTTTATGCATACAACAGTTTTCAGGGAATTATTAAGCAGACCACTCCGGACGGGATGACTTATAATACTCAAAATGCTGCCTATGAGGTAAGTCCGTCTACAACAAATTTTTATTATGACGACAATGCTCGTATTGTTGCCTCGCAAAATGCAAAACAGGCGAAGCACTCAACAACACCACAATTTTCTTTTACAAAATACGATCAGTTTGGAAGAATAACAAACACCGGACAGGTGTACAGCACCACTGCTCCCTACAATCTAACCAATGAGGAATATATGACATATTCTTCTTATGAAACATGGCTGAACGGCAATACAAGCCGCGACCAGATTGTTTACACGCAGTATGATGAACCTTATTCTACAACAATAAACGGTTATTTCTTAGGCTCAGGCAGACAGCAAAATCTGCGCAACCGGGTGGCCTCGGTTTTTCGCGATGAAGACAATGACGGGAATTATGATAATGCCATACACTACAGCTACGATGTACATGGTAATGCAAAAACAGTGATCCGCGATATTCCAGGGTTAGAGCCACTGGGCAAACATTTGAACAGAATGGAATATACATATGACCTGATCAGTGGAAATGTATTGACCATGACCTTTTTGAGCGGACAAACCGGCGAACTGACCCACAAATACAGCTACGATGCTGATAACCGCCTGCACCGGGTATATACAAAAACAGCTGCCGGAGTTTGGGAGACCGATGCCAAATATTTTTATTATGCAACGGGAGCTCTGGCCCGAACCGAAACGGGAGACAAGCAGGTTCAGGGAACTGACTACATTTACACCATCAATGGGTGGTTACGTGCTGTAAATAGCGGTGAACTCAACGCGGAATTTGAGCCGGGACACGATGCAAAAGTAGTTACTACAAATCCGAATGCTCTGTTTGGAACCGATGTTGCCGGATTAACGCTGGGCTATTATATGCCCCAATCCGGAAATAATGAACTGGTAAATCATTCAACCGATTTTGAACCATCCATAAGCAATACCTATGGCTTTTCGGATGCGCGAAAAGAACTTTTTAATGGCAACATTGCATGGTCAGTACATGCCATCACGAAACCGGATAATAATTTATTGCTCAACGAAGCTCATATTTATCGCTACGATCAGCTTAACCGTTTGAAGTCAGACCAGTTGTGGCAACCGGAAACGAATCATGTTGCCAATATATGGCAACCATCAGTTACAACAAAATATTTTTCGGAATATGTGTATGATTTCAATGGAAATATATTAAATTTGGCACGTAAAGGCGATAACCTTTCTGCTATTGAAATGGATGATCTGATGTATAAGTACCAGACAGAAACCATGGGCACGGAAACCAAACGCAGCAATAATCTGTTGTTGTCGTACAACGATATGCAGTCCTATGCTTCGCGCTATACTAACGATCTGGATGGTTACGGGCTTACATTCAATCAGGCCGACGATGGCACCTGGTGTTTTATTTACGATGAAATTGGTAATCTTATTCAGGATCAGAGTAATGAAATATCGGATATTGAATGGGATGTGTTTGGCAAAATTAAGAGTATTACACGTACTCATACCAGTACTCAGCCCGATCTGGAGTTCATATACGATCCGATGGGCAACCGCATAGGTAAAATTGAAAAACCACGTGGGGTGACAGGTTCAGGAACCGAATTAACATGGAAATACACCTGGTATACCCTCGATGCACAAGGACAGACTCTTGCCACGCATTTCATGGACTATGTTTTGGTGGACGCGACCTATCAGGCCAATTATCAAACGCAGGAAGAATATATTTTTGGCAGCAGCCGTCTTGGGGTGCTCAATACCGAAAACACCCTGCCGGAAAAATCGCGTCAGTTCACCTTCAGCGGTTATGACGATGATGGGCGTTTCATTATAACCCAATGGGCTACCGAACAAATAGGCCCCACGGCCTGTGCAATGCATTGCGATTACCCGGGATCTCGCACATTAGGTTCAAAACAATACGAACTTACCGACCATCTTGGCAATGTGTTGGCCACTATTTCGGATTTGAAGATTTATAATGCAACAAGTGGCCGTTTCGAAGCTAAAGTCATTAGTTGCCAGGATTATTTCCCCTTCGGTATGCTGATGAATAACAGACAGGAATTTACCACGGACTACCGTTTCGGCTTCAATGGCAAAGAGAATGACAATGAGGTAAAAGGCACCGGCAACCAGCAGGATTATGGGATGAGAATTTATGATCCGCGGCTTGCGCGCTTTCTGAGTGCCGATCCGTTGATTGTGAAGGAGCAGAAATATGCGTGGTATTCGCCGTACCAGTTTGCGGGGAATAAACCGATTCAGGCTATTGATTTGGATGGGTTGGAAGAATTTATTGTCACACATTTTTTCTCGAGTTCGACAAAATACTCAGGATCAACAATTCTTTATGTTCCATCTCAATATAGAAGATTAGGTGCTTCTGGTGTGTTAGAGGTCAATAAAATAGATAGTAAAATGGCTCAATTGTATAAAAGATATTCACAACGTGTTCATGATGCTGAGTATTTTAAAGAACAAAATGGGACATGGGTTGCAAAAAAAGGATTGTACTCTCAGGGTAGTGCTAATGATGCTGTGAATAATTATTGCATAAAATTGCGAAATGATGAAGCTGCTTCAATAGGTGCTGGATTTATAGGTTTGTTTACAGGTACTCATCGGATTGGCATGGAATACGATGATAGTAAGCTAACTCAATCAAGTATCAATGAAGCTAATAAAACAGCAGCTTTTTTGCTTGCCAATCCTGATTATTTTATTCAACTTGATGGAAGCTCAAGCCCTGAAAATAATACAAATGACGAGAATTACAACACTAAACTTGCTCAGAAAAGGGTTGATGATTTCGTTGGAATTCTTGAAGAAAAAGGTGTTCCTGAGAGCCAGTATAGTGCTAGTAGTTCAGGTACCCAAAGAGCAACAGATGCTGGTGTAACAGATAAGCCTGAAGATGAAAGCAAATGGAGTTTTTTCAGAGGAGTATTTATAACCCGTACTGTAAAATTTAATCCATCTTATGGCCAAAATAATTAATACAGTTGTTCTGTGTATTCTTTTTATAAATGGTTTTGCTCAGAAAAACATGGGCGAATTATTATATAAAAACACTCGATACTCTATAGGGATATATCCAACTATTTCGCAATCAGGTGACAGCTTAGTAGAAGATGGATTCTATTTTCATTATTCGTTTATTAATGAAATGTATTCACTCGTTATTGAATACCATATTGACAGCACTTTTAAGTCAATCACAGGGAATAATATAAAGAGAAGAATGGGGCTGGATTTTTCTTTAGACGACAAAGGTAGAATTACCTATGTGAAATTTGAAGTTTTAGGAATTGAATCTGGACCCGAGATTTATTTCTACAGCAATGGGTTGATAAAATCCTATTACAATTATGGTTTTAAAAATAGGGATTTAAAATTGCCTGAAAAGGAAAGAGAAGTAATAATAAAAGATTTCCTAATCACTGCAAGAGCATATGAAATATATTATAAAGAGAAAAATGGCATTGAATACCATTTTTCTGAAACAGGCCAATTGGTGCGTATGGATTATTGGAAAAACGATAAAATTGTGAGATCCGATACTCTTAATTAACTCAAGTTTCAATTACCCTGCAACATCCACAATAATTCCTCAATAAACATCCCAATATTGGAAAAAAGCTGCTCAAACGAGTGGCTTTTTCGTATTCATTCAAAAAGTTTTCAACAATCCGCCTTATCGGGCTGTGTGTGGCTCTGGGTATATGTTTAGGTTGGTTTTATGCCGCGTGTAAAACCGCCCCCACCCACCACCGTTTTAAGGGAGTTGGGGGTGGGGTGTTTTTGTGTAGTGTGGTTTCTTGTTTCTTTTCTTTTGGCTTTTGGTGCGGCGTTACGGAAGTTAAGCTTTTAGTTTACGTTTCGTTACTTGCTGTATTTGTTTCTACTTTATTAGACTGGGTGCGGTTTTAATGTGCTTTATTATTTTATATCCGGTGCGGTGTTCTTTTATTTCCTTTCGTTTTTGGCTTCGGGTGCGGTGTGCAGAAGTTTATAAAAATCAGCAACGGCAGCCGCCACAACAATAAGCGCGGACAGCCGCGCAGGGAAAGAGACAAACAATACACAGAAAGCCCATAGCAAACAAAAAATGAAACGCAAAATTGAGCATTCGCGCCCATCCGGCAAGGGTGATACAAAGCTCTCTATCGTTCGCCCTTGCCTTTCATGGCCGCTTGAATGCTCTTTTTTTATAAGCGTTCATTTTTTGTTGCTATGGCTTCTTTGTCTTCTTTTGTTTGCTCTTTTCCCTGCGTGGCTTTTTCCGGTTCGCGCTTTCCGGGGTCGGCGGCTGCCGTTGCTGCTGCTTCTTTTCTGCCGTCGCTGTCCTCTTTTTGCGGTTCGGTCGGCGTTGGTTGTGCTTCGGGCGTTGATAGCCTCGTGCGTGCGGCTTTTCCGGCTGCGCTGGTGTTCCGCGTTCAGCCTCCTTTGTCGCGTGTGGCGTTTGCGCTTCGCTCGGCGCGGCTGGTTCGCTGGGTGGCCGCTGGTTCGGGTTTGCTCGTGGTGTTCCCTGCGGCGGCCTGTCCGTCGGGCGTTGTGCCTTCGGCTTCGTTCCGTGGCTTTGGTTCCGGCTCGTGGGGTTCAGCTGCGCTGGCGGTCGGGTTGGGCGTTCCGGTGCTGCTTTTTGTCCCTGCGGTGCTGGGTTCTGCTTTCCCTGCTCCTGCTGCGCTGGCTGTCCGTTTTCGTTTGCTTGGTTCTGTGTCCGGCGGTTCGTGGTGGGTTTCAGGGGTCAGGCGTTAGGGGTTAGGCATCAGGCGTTAGTTTTCAGTCGTCAGAAGTGTTCAGCTATTTTTTCACGTGTGTTTAATTTAAAGCTGCTGCCGAGTCTTCGTGCGCGGCGTATGTGGAACGCGGCGCACTTGTCCCCGCAGCAGCTTTATTCATTGCCGCGGTGTGCGCGCCGTGTTTTTATTACACCGCGCTTTTTAAACACGGCGGCAATGAATGTCAATGCGATATTTTTTGATTTTTGTGCGGACTGCCCGCGCAAATGGTCTGTTCATGCGGGTTTCGGAATAGTATAATTAATTTACATGTTTTTTGTTTCCCACTTTTTACAAAATGGCTTCAAATGCGGCTTTCAGCAATTTGATATGTAATCAATCCGGTGTGGTTTTTCTGTTTCCTGTATATGGCTTTGGGTGCGATTCTCAGAAGTTTTAATTTTATTATTCCGGTGCGATAAATATGTTTTCTTCTTGTTTCATGCTTCAGGTGCGGTTTTTAAATATTTAGTTTTTAAATTTATTCTATGATTATTTTTATACTCTTTCGTTTCCGGCTTTCTGTCTTGCTTCTATGTTGTTTTTATTTCCTGATTCCGGTACGGTGTTCTGTTTCATTCCTGTATATGGCTTGGGGTGCGGTTTTTAGTATATGTATCCGTTTACGTGTACTCATGCGGCTTTTCGGAAATTGATGGTGTTTTTAACCCCACCCCCAACTCCCTTAAAACGGTGGTGGGTGGGGGCTTTCAGAGATAAAAGGGTGTTGATAATTATTTTTGATTAGGGATATATTTTGAAGTTCTTTTGTTGTTCATTTTAATTTTTAAAACAATGAAGAATCTGAACATCATTAACCCGCATTTTATTACATACTCCGATGAACTGATAACGGTTGACGTATTGGGAGGCGTTGACACGGCACAGGTAGAAAGAATGTTTTGTACGTTGCGCATTGGCTATAAAAACTATCCACCCATGCGCAGTACGCTTGACCTGTACAACGATACCCAAACAGAAAAACTGATCCGCACTGTGTGCGAAAAATACGAACTAAAACTCAACGAGGCTTCAAAATCCATTCACAGCCTCATATTACAACTTGAAGAATACAGGATAAACCAACTCAAATACAGTTCAACAAAATCGATAAAAACATTTGTTCCGACCGAAGCGGAAAAACAAAATGCTGTCAAAACATTGAAGAAAAAGAACCTGTTACAGATCATTGTTGACAGTTTAAATGCTGTCGGCATCATTGGCGAAGATGAAAACGCTTTAATACTCTTTCTTTCTCTTTCTTCGCATCGTTCATTAAATCCGTTTTCCGTTCTCTGCCTTGCCAAATCGGGCATAGGAAAGAGTTATATTTTGCAGAAACTCGCACAGTGTATGCCCGATGGCTCATACAGTTTTCATACACAAATCAGCGAAAACGCGCTTTATTACTTCAATAGCGATGAACTGCAAAACAAAGCGCTGTTGATTGAAGACCTCGACTGGACACAGCAAATGCTTAGTCCGTTAGCCACATTGCAAAGTCATGGGAAACTAATAAAAACCCGCGCCACCAAAGACAAAGACGGCATGATACATTCAACTACTTTTGAAGTTACTGGTAATCTTTGTATGGCTGCTTGCGCTTACTCCGATAAAAACTACGAAGAACTTAGTTTACCATTTTTGTGTCTGCACCTGAACCACAGCCACATGCAGGATCTGGAGATTATGGACTATCAGAAAAGATGCAAGGCCGGATTAATCCGAAGCGATGAAACCGAAAAAATACAACACGGCTTAAAATGTATCATGGCTGCACTGGAACCCGTAAGCGTAATTAATCCGTTTGCGCCGTTAATCAATCTGCCCGCCGATGTTGGCCACCCGCGCAAATCGTTTCTGTTACTTTTGAATTTTATAGAGCTGATAACCTTTTTCTTTCAGCATCAGAGAGAAAAAATCGTTGATAAAAAAACGGGAGAAGTGTTTGTAAAAACGCATCCCGACGATATAGAAACGGCGTTCCGTTTTCTAAAAAATAATCTGTTCCGTCGTGCCGATGAACTAAGTACATCTGCACGCGGTTTTTATCACTGGCTTAGTCAGTATCTGAAAGAATCGAAAACAGACCGCTTTTCCGCGCTCGATGTGCGCCGCGCAAAGCGACTGCATCCGCGCACACTTAACCGCTATCTGAATGAACTAAAATATTTTAGTTACATACAGGTTGCTGGCGGCAATCAGTACCGCGAAGGATTTTTATACAAGCTTACGCAAATGGGCGACCAGAGCGACATACAAAGCCGTATTGAAACCGACCTGAAAGCAACAATAGACAAAGTAAAAGCCGAGTACGAAGTGCAAAACAGCAAGACAGTCAGACAAAACACGGTGTCCGACCTTAAAACACAGACTGTATAAGGCTTTGAAAGCAGGACGACAATAAAAACAAAAAATCATGACAGATAAAAAATTTGTTTCCTATCTTGAATCGAAGAACCACAGCACGAATACGCAAAAATGCTATATACGGCATGTAAATCACTTTTTGCAATGGCTGGGGAATGACGGAACGAACTGCGCAAAGAAAGACGTTTTGCAATATCTTGAATACCTGAAAACGAAACACAATCAGCAAAACATTACCCGCCGCAACTCTCTGATAGCCATTAATCACTATTTTGATTTTCTTACATCCGAAAATATAACCGCGTTCAATCCCGCATCGTTACTAAAAATCAGAGGTACGAAAAAGAAAATGCTGTACAACACATACACGGGCGAAGAACTGGAACAACTGTACGACAATTTTTTTCACAGCTTTGTACGTTCCTTTGAAGATAGCCACATACCCAAGAACCAGCGCGCACAATCGTTTTTAAGCCGCAACAGAAATTTTATCATGTTGGGAATGCTCATTTATCAAGGGCTTTCAACTCATGAACTGGGATTAATAGAACTTGCCGACCTTGATACGACAAAAGCAAGCGTAAGAATAAAAGCCGCATTGAAAAGCGCAGAGCGCAAAATACCGCTGAAAGCAGCGCAAACAGGCGCATTGATAAATTACCTGCAAAACATACGTCCGCAGTTTTTATCGTTTTGCGAGGAAAACGATAAACTGTTTTTTGCTTTGCCTGAAAGCGGAAAAGCGCAAACCAGCTCACAGAACATCATGGGAACAATAAAACTTTTTACAAAACAGGTACGCAGTATTAATGCTTCTTTTGTGAACTTCAAACAAATACGGGCTTCGGTTATTGCCAACTGGCTGCGAAGCGAAGGACTGCGGAAAACGCAGTATCTTTCAGGACACCGCTACATCAGCAGTACGGAAAAATATCTGCCCAACGAGTTGAAAGGACTTAGCGAAGACATTGCCCGTTTTAATCCGTTTCAATGAACAGCAATCACATACAAACCGGCTTGCATTATACGCAGTGGCTGTCTGCGCTGGGTTTTTCCGATGCAGTTGTTTATGAATACACACACCGCGTGAATGATTTTTTTGAATGGCTTCAAACGCAGGACGTGAGCCATATAACAGCACTGAATCAAAATCAGATTAAAAATTATTTTGAGTACTTGCAAACGCGCCCCAACAAACGCCGCAAAGGGGCTTTGAGTGCTTCGCATCTGAACCACAACTACGCGGCGGTTGACAAGTTATGTGAGTTCCTGCATCAGATGGGCATGGATGGCGCGCCTGTTCCCATGAACCGCCGCGAAAAAATGAATAACGAAGAACGCATTTTAAAAATAGAACCGTTTACACAATCCGAAATTAAAACGCTGCAATTGGCTATTGAAAACACTTTTGAACACTTTACACAGGCGCAGCGCGAAGCAAAGCACGAACAGTTAAAACTTGTTTTTGCCTTGTTTTATGGGTGCGGGTTGCGGCGTAGCGAGGGCTTAAAACTAAATATTACAAACATTGATTTTGACAAACGAACCGTTTTTGTAAAGCAGGGGAAGAACTACAAAGACCGCATTATCCCTATGAATGACGGCGTTTATAAAGCAGTTGAAAGTTACGTTTACAACTTCCGCAACCGCTGCAAGCTCCAACACAAACGCCTCTTTATACATGATGCATCGGCCATTGTAACCAGCCTGAAAGAGCTGCAAAATGTCTGCGATAGCGAAGCAATCAGAAACAAACGGCTCACGCTGCACATACTCCGGCACAGCATCGCAACACATCTTTTGCAGAACGGAATGAGCGTAGAAAGCATATCACGTTTTTTAGGACACAGCAGCCTCGAAAGCACACAAATTTATACACACATACTCGAGAACAGTAAATAAAGCCCGAAACAGAAAACTTAAAAAATCCGCACCAAAAAAAAGTGCGGATTTTTTTTACCCCAAACAATAATCATAAACAAAAAAGTATTATTTTTACAAAACAAAACAGCTACTTGCATTCATGCCCGTACAAACCG